>Ga0265298_10010223_pt1 | contig 11122 bp, 9 predicted proteins | sample AusTroGonzalo_MG_3_FD_193486 | JGI IMG/M metagenome (GOLD analysis project Ga0265298, IMG submission 193486) | Bovine rumen microbial communities from tropical cattle in Woodstock, Queensland, Australia - Gonzalo_01 | ecosystem: Host-associated > Mammals > Digestive system > Stomach > Rumen ...
CCGGCCTTTTTATAACCTCTACACCAAGCGTATCATCCCCTGGCTCGGCAGCCGCATCGCCGGCAACCGCGAAGCCTACACCTACCTCCCCGATAGTATCGCCCGCTTCCCCAAGGGCGGTGCCTTTCTCAGTGCGTTTGGCTCTCCGGGTGTCGAAAAGGCTGCGGAGCGCAAGCTCACCTTTGGCGTCTGCCGCCTCTACATTATTGACAAAACAAAGGAGGCACCACCGACGGATACCTCCTATTGTCATTAATCCTAAAACACAAAAAATGGACTACATATTGGCTCTTTTGTCTCATTTTTCTGTTTGCAAAAATACGACTGATTCCAAGACCCTGCAATAACCATAAATGGTGATATTTGTAAATTGTTATTAATGAAATTGATATGAAGAAGATTCTGTTACTGGTGATGCTGGCTGCTCCCCTTGTGGCGGGTGCGCAGCAGGTGGAAAAACTGCAGAAGAAAGTGTCCAAAGGCGATGCGGAGGCCATGCTGGAACTGGCCGACTACTACCAGGCGGGCTACGGAGTGCCTGTCGACACCGCCCAGGCGCTGTCGCTCTACCGGCAGGCTGAAGCCCTGGGTTCCGCCGAGGCAAAGGCCCACATCGGGCGTCTCATGCTCTACTTTAGCCCTCTTGGACACGATAGCGTCGAGTGCTATCGCCTCTCCAAGGCCGCTGCCGACGGCGGTTCGCCATATGGCATCTACCGTTTGGCCATCTGCTACCTTGACGGAATCGGTGTCAAACGCGACTACGACCGGGCCCACGCCCTCATGGAACAGGCTATGGAGAAGGACTGCCCCGAGGCATATGCTTTGGTGGGACGCGGCTATCTGGTAGGCCAGTACGGCTATGGCCATGATGTGGAAAAAAGCTATAAGTACCTGAAGAAAGGGTCCGAGGGATGCTGCGGAAGTAAATACGCCTTGATGGCCCAGTATTACCTTGTCACAGGAGACATGAAGGCTGCCGTCAAGTGGCTGGAAAAGGGTAAGGAGGCGGGTAACGTGATGTCGTTCGCCCGCTATGCCATGTGCATGGAGAACGGCTGGGGCATGCCCGTCGACGAGCCTGGCGCCCTGGCTGAATACCGCCGCCTGAAAGAGAAATTCCATGGCAACAGCGACTACAAGATGATGGAGGCCAACCTGCTGGTTTCCGCCAAAGACCCCGCGCTGCGCGATCCCGAGCTGGCTCTCCGGCTCTATGAGGAGGTGGGTAACGAACCCTTCAGGTCCAACTACGATTTCATTGCCTCTTCTTATATCTTTGGCGATTTCACGCCTGTCGACACCGCTATGGCTTACCGCTATTGGCTGCGCGGCATGCGCAAGAAGGATGCCGGCTCGATGATAAACCTCGCGCGCTACCATGTAAGCAACGACAATACCGACAGCGCCGTCTACTACCTTGAGATGGCCTATGAAAACGAGTCTGAGAATGCCGCTGGCATGCTGGCCGGATTTTATTATGAACGGGACCGTTCCCTTGCCATGCGTTATCTGCAACAGGCCGCCGACTGGGGCTCCGAGGAGGCCCGTGTGGCCCTCGGCCAGATGTATATGGAAGAGAACGACTACGAAAAGGCCATGGAGTGCTTTGACAAGGCTATCGCCAACTGCCATTACGACGCCTATCTCCCCAAGGCCGAGTTGTCGCTGCTTGGAGGCGGCGAGAAGGCCTATCTGAATCTCCTTGAGGAGGGCGGCGAGAAGGGATCCTCCCGCTGCTATGGCGTGTTGGGAGAGTACTACGACAACAATGGCGACTACAAGAAGGCCGTCAAGTATTACGCCCTTTCCGACAGTCCGCAGGCCGACTTCCAGATGGCTCGCCTCTATCTCGGCGGAGCCTTCGATACCACCGAGGCCACCATGCTCAAGGGCCGGCAGCTCCTGAAGCGCGCCGCCTATGCAGGCAACCGCGACGGCATGTACTGGCTCGGCTATTACTATATGCAGGAACAGCAGCGCGATAGTGCCAACCACTACTTCAACGCCCTAGCCGAGCAGGGCGACGGCCTGGCTCTCATGCAGATGGCTATCGCCTATGAGCACGGACGCGGCGTGGAGCCCGACACGGCGGTGGCGATGGACTACTACCTCCGCGCCGGCCAGGCGGGCGTCAGCGAGGGCTACGCTTTCCTCGGCGACTTCTATCGCAACGGCACCTCGACGATTGTTCCCGACTCGGCCCGGGCCCTCGAATACTACAGGATGGGCGCCGAGCTTCCCGGAGACAATGCCGCGGCCCTCTATTATGTGGGCGACAGCTATCTCCGCGGCATCGGCGTGAAGAAGGACACCGCCGCCGCCCTGGCCTATTTCCGCGAGGCGGCCGGCAAGGGTTCCTACCGCTCGATGGCACTCGTCGGAGACTATTTCGAGTATGGATGGGGAGGCTTGCCCGCCGACGGCGACTCCGCGATACATTACTATTACGCCGCCTCGCAGGGCAACGATCCCCGCGGCGACTATATGGTGGGCGCCTATCTCTATGACAATGAGAATTACGAGCTTGCCCTCCGTTATTTCGCCTCTGCGGCCAACAACGGCAATAAGGACGCCTATGTCTCCTATGCCCAGGCCATGCTGACGGGAAGCGGCATGGAGGCCGATCCCGTGCAGGCCTGCGATATGCTCGAACAGCTCACCTCTGTCACCACCGACGGCCGCGCCCAGCGGCTGCTGGCGCTCGCCTGCCTCAATGGATACGGCCGTCAGGCCGACACCGCGTTGGCGCTCCGCTACCTCGACACCGCCATCGCATGCGGCAATACCAGCGCCATGATGTTCCTTGGCAACCTCTATGCGGAAGGGGAGGTTGTCCCGCGCGATACCGTGCGCTGTGTCGAGCTCTACAACCAGGCCGTCGCCCACGGTTCCGTTACGGCGATGCTGCGCCTGGGCGCCTCTCATAAGGAAGGCTCGGTGGCTCCCAAGGATGACAAACGGGCGGCCGAACTCTATCAGATGGCCGCCGAACGCGGCAGCCTCGAAGGACTCTGCCGTCTGGGCCTCTGCTACGAGGAGGGCGAGGGCGTTATCCTCAACTCCCGCAAGGCCTACAACCTCTACATGCAGGCGGCTGATAAAGGTTCCACCTACGGCATGTTCCTCGTGGCTATGTGCTATGTCGAGGGCGTCTATGTTAAGGAGGATATGGAACAGGCCGCCCGGTGGATGCTTAAGGGAGCGGAAGCCGGCGATGTCAGGTGCGCCTATTTCATCGGACAGATGTATGCCAAAGGCGAGGGGGTGAAAAAGAACAAGAAAGAGGCTAGGAAGTGGCTCACTGTCGCTGCCGAGAATGGCATCGAGGCCGCCGAACAATTGCTCCGGGAACTTTAAAACTGAGGAAGTCCGGGTGTTCTTGGAAATCCCGGACTTCCTCCAAGCGGCAAAAAGAAAGAGGCTCCATACAGAGCCTCTTTTTCAGTTTAGTCGTACCAGGTCTTATTCCTCGGCACCTTTTTCGATGGCGAGTTTGCCTCTGTAATACCCGCATTCGGGGCATACATGGTGGTACATGACTTGTGCGCCGCAATTGCTGCAGGTTGTCAGCTGGGCGCTCTCCAACGCATCGTGCGTTCTTCTCTTGGCCGTTCTGGTCTGCGAGAATCTGTGTTTTGGATGTGGCATATTATTACTTTTTTAATTATTTATTTCAACTTTTTCAGCGCTTCCCATCGAGGGTCAATCTCATCGTTCCCGTTTTCGTTCTCGTTTTCGTCCGCGATGTACTTGGTCATCTCTGGGTCGCATTCTCCGTCGGGGTGGACGTGCTGCATCGGGATTCGCACTGCGACGTATTCGTACAGCCACTGGGTCAGGTCAATCTCGAAGGCGTTCTCCGGCAGCACCACCACATCCTCGTCGTCACAGCTCTCCGAGTCACTGAAGCGCACGCAGAGGTGCTCCTCGCCGTCAATCGGAACCTTCACTCTCCCCAGGCAGCGGTCGCAGGGGGTCTCCACCTCGCCGCTCAGCGAAAAAGTGAACATCAGCAGATGCTCCAAACGTTCCATTTTCGCCTCAATGTCCACTCTTCCTCCCTCGATTTCGTCGTTTTTACACTCTTCAAAGAACTCTTCGCCCAGCGTGAAGTGATAGCTATAACTGCCTGACTTCAAGCCGCTAAAGCGAACTTTCATATCGTCATTCTGACCCATTTTCACACTCCTATTGAGTTTGCAAAGATACGAACATTTTTTAAACTGGCAAAAAAAATTAAAAAAACTTTTTCCGTTTTCTGTTTTTTGTCTCTCATTTTAAAAAAGTTCGTATTTTTGCAGTTTGAATTTTTGATCAATGGAAATTCTGATAGGCATAATCTGCGGTATTCTGCTGTCCTTGCTGTTTAGTTTGGGACCTGCGTTTTTCTCGCTGATACAGAATAGTATACATCATGGATTCAGGAAGGCTGTATCCTTCGCCGCAGGTGTCAGTCTGAGCGACTGCATCATCGTGATGCTCATGCTCACGGTGCTCTCAAACTTGAGTTTCGACGACTTCACCGCCATCCTCCACAACGTCTATGTCGCCATCATCGGCAGTTTGGCCACCGCCCTTTTCGCCGTCCTCACCTGGCGCAGCAAGGTGAAGAAGACCACCGTTCCCGGCAGCCGCCTGAAATTCCGCGTCGATCATGTCACCCATCGCTGGCAGCTCCTCCTCTCGGGGTTCTTCCTCAATATCCTCAACCCGCTCATCTGGATTTACTGGCTCTCCATCATCACTTTCATCTCGGCAGAGATGAGCCTCTCGGTCACCGAGCGTTACCTCTTCTTTGTCGGCATGCTGGTGGCGGTCTTTGGCACCGACGTGCTTAAATGCCGCCTCGCGGCGATGCTCCAGCACTGGTTCACGGCACGTATCATGAACAACTTCAACCGCGTCACCGGATGCGTCCTCATGGCATTCTCCGTTTACCTCCTCGTCTCCATGGTCTTCTACCAGACGGGCGGCCGCAACTCGATGGAAAACCTGCAGATCATGAAGAAGGTGCAGCATGGCGTGCAGCACGCGGTGCATCACGGCAGCGACACCGTGAAATATGACGGAGAGACGAAAGAATGATTTTTCAGAAATGTTATGCCTGTCTGAAGCTTAACGGCTGTAGACGACCTTAGAAAGCTGTAGTAGAGATACTGTCCGGCGGCTGTGACATCGCTGAAATCAAATGCCCTCGTCGTGAATGCGGCGAGGGCATCATGATAATCAGAATTCTTTTCAATTCTGAACTTTTAGTTTATAATCCTAAACTCTCAATCCTCCCTTCCTGCCAGCAGCAGCTCCATCATTCTGATGGCCGAGGTGCTGACGGGGGTGCCGGGGCCGAAGACGGCTGCGACGCCGGCGTCGAAGAGCATCTGGTAGTCCTGCGGCGGGATAACGCCGCCGGCGACAACCATGATGTCGTCGCGGCCCAGTTTCTTGAGTTCCTCGATCAGCTGCGGCAGCAGGGTTTTGTGGCCTGCGGCCAGCGAGCTGGCGCCCACAATGTGGACGTCGTTCTCCACGGCCTGCTTGGCGGCCTCCGCGGGAGTCTGGAACAGGGGCCCCATATCCACGTCGAAGCCCATGTCGGCGTAGCCCGTGGCGACAACCTTGGCGCCGCGGTCGTGGCCGTCCTGGCCCATCTTGGCTACCATGATGCGGGGACGGCGGCCCTCCAGTTTGGCGAATTTGTCGGTGAGTTCCTGCGCCTTCTTGAAGGCGTCGCTGTTCTTGGTCTGACTGCTGTACACGTTGCTGATGAGGTTGATTTTGGCTTTGTAGCGTCCGAAGACTTTCTCCAGGGCATAGCTGATCTCGCCCAGCGAGGCGCGCTTGCGGGCGGCGTCGATGCTGAGGTCGAGGAGGTTGCCCTCGCCGGTGCGGGCGCATTCCGTCAGGCGGTCCAGCGCGGCCTGCACGGCCTCGTTGTCGCGCTCGGCGCGCAGCTTGTGCAGACGCTCGATCTGGGCGTTGCGCACGGCGGTGTTGTCAATCTCGAGGGTCTCAATGGGATCCTCGTGGTCCAGACGGTATTTGTTGATGCCCACGATGGTGTCGATGTTCGAGTCGATGCGGCTCTGCTTGCGGGCCGAGGCCTCCTCGATGCGCATCTTCGGCACACCGCTCTCGATGGCTTTGGCCATGCCGCCGAGCTTCTCCACCTCCTGGATGTGGGCCCAGGCGCGGTGGGCGATCTCATGGGTCAGGGTCTCGATATAATAGCTGCCGGCCCAGGGGTCGACGACACGGCAGACGTTGGTCTCCTCCTGGATATAGATCTGCGTGTTGCGGGCGATACGGGCGCTGAAGTCGGTGGGCAGTGCGATGGCCTCGTCAAGGGCGTTGGTGTGCAGCGACTGGGTGTGGCCCAGTGCGGCGCCCATGGCCTCGATGCAGGTGCGGGCCACGTTGTTGAAGGGATCCTGCTCCGTGAGGCTCCATCCGGAAGTCTGCGAGTGGGTGCGCAGGGCCAGCGACTTGGGGTTCTTGGGGTTGAACTGACTCACAATCTTAGCCCAAAGCATACGGGCGGCACGCATCTTGGCGATCTCCATGAAGTGGTTCATGCCCACGGCCCAGAAGAACGACAGGCGCGGCGCGAAGTCGTCGACACTCATGCCCGCGCCCACACCGGCGCGGAGGTACTCCAGACCGTCGGCCAGCGTGTAGGCCAGCTCGATGTCGGCGGTGGCGCCGGCCTCCTGCATGTGGTAGCCGGAGATGGAGATGGAGTTGAACTTGGGCATGTGCTTCGAGGTATACTCAAAGATGTCGGCGATAATCTTCATCGACGGCAGGGGAGGGTAGATGTAGGTGTTGCGCACCATGAACTCCTTGAGGATGTCGTTCTGGATGGTGCCCTGCAGCTGCTCCTGCGGAACGCCCTGCTCCTCGGCGGCGATGATGTAGAAGGCCAAGATGGGCAGCACGGCGCCGTTCATGGTCATGGAGACGGACATCTTGCCCAGGTCTATCTGGTCGAAGAGGATCTTCATGTCGAGGATGCTGTCGATGGCCACGCCGGCTTTGCCGACGTCGCCCACCACACGCTCGTGGTCCGAGTCGTAGCCGCGGTGCGTGGCTAGGTCGAAGGCGCAGGACAGACCCTTCTGGCCGGCGGCGATGTTGCGGCGGTAGAAGGCGTTGGACTCCTCGGCGGTGGAGAAGCCTGCGTACTGGCGGATGGTCCAGGGACGCATCACGTACATGGTGCTGTAGGGACCGCGCAGGAAGGGGGCGATGCCGGCGGCATAGTTCAGATGCTCCATGCCGGCGAGGTCTTTCCTGCCGTAGGCGGGCTTCACATCGATCTGTTCCGGAGTCTTCCAGTTCTTCTCGATATGGTTTTCTTTTTCCCATTTCTCGAACGGTTCACGCCCGTTTTCCACGGCGCGGAAGTCGACTTTTGAAAAATCAGGTCTCATTATCAGTTTATTATCGTTTATCAATCATTAACTTTGAAATGCAAAGATAATAAAAAAAACTATATATTTATATTTTTTTTCGTGGAAGTGAAAATGAGAGACGCTCTCATTCCCTCCTTTAACTTTTTTTAATCCGCGGAATGAAAAAAAGTTCGTATCTTTGCAGTTTGAAATAGATCGAAAATAATAAAATATATCATACTATGAACGTGAACATTAAGCAATTAGGCAATGTTCAGGCAGATGCCCCCTGCTCGATAATCGACCTTATCCTGAAGGTGAAGCCCGAGGAACTGAACAACTACTGCGCCGCGAAAATCGACGGCAATGTCGTCGACCTCCGTGACGTTATCGAAAACGACTGCGACATCGAGCTCCTTGACAAGGACGCTCCCGAATCCCTCGCCATCCTCCGTCACACCACCGCCCATATCATGGCCGAGGCCGTGAAACACCTCTTCCCCGAGGCCAAGATCACCATCGGCCCCGCCACCGACAAGGGTTTCTTCTACGACTTCGACTTCCGTCCCTTCAACAGAGAGGATCTCGATGCCATCGAGAAGGAGATGAAGTCCATCATAAAGAAAGCCACCCGTCTGGAGCGCAAGATTGTCTCGCGTGACGAGGCCCGCGCCATCTTCACCGAGAAGCAGGAACCCTACAAGCTCGAGCTCCTCGACGCCATTGCCCCCGACGCCCGCATCACCATCTACAGCCAGGACGACTTCGTGGACCTCTGCTCCGGCCCCCACCTGCTGAACACCCGTCTCATCAAGGGCTTCAAGCTCATCGCCAACTCCAACACCTACTGGCGCGGCGACCGCAACGGCAAGTCGCTGACGCGCATCTTCGGCGTGGCCTTCTTCAGCAAGGAGGACCTCGAGGCCCATATGGAATATTTGGAGAATATCAAGAACCGCGATCACAACAAGCTGGGCCGCGAACTCGAGCTCTTCACCGTGGTCGACGTCATCGGCCAGGGGCTGCCGCTGCTGCTCCCCAAGGGCGCCAAAATCGTTCAGCTGCTCCAGCGCTGGATCGAGGACCTCGAGGACAACGAGTGGGGTTACATCCGCACCAAGACCCCGCTGATGGCCAAGAAGGACCTCTACGAGATCTCCGGCCACTGGCAGCACTATCGCGACGGCATGTTTGTTATCGGTGACCCCGAGGACCCCGAGGTGCTGGCACTGCGTCCCATGACCTGTCCCTTCCAGTACTATGTCTACAAGGCTTCCCCCAAGTCGTACCGCGACCTGCCCAAGCGCTACAGCGAGACCTCCACGCTTTTCCGTAACGAGGACAGCGGCGAGATGCACGGCCTGACGCGTGTGCGCCAGTTTACCATCTCTGAGGGCCATCTCATTGTGCGTCCCGACCAGATGGTCGAGGAGTTCAAGAAATGCCTGGCACTGGCCAAGTACTGCCTGACCACCCTCGGCCTGCAGGACGATGTCACCTACCACCTCTCCAAATGGGATCCCAGCAACACGAAGAAGTACATCGGAACCGCTGAGGAATGGGAGGAGACCCAGCAGCATATCCGTGACATCCTTAACGAGCTCGAGATACCCTTCGTCGAGGATGATGACGAGGCTGCTTTCTACGGCCCCAAAGTCGACATCAACGCCAAGAACGTCTACGGCAAGGAGGACACCATGATCACCGTCCAGTGGGATGCCCTGTTGGCTCCGCGCTACGACATGTTCTACATCGACCAGAACGGCAACAAAGTGCGCCCGAACGTTATCCACCGCACCTCGCTTGGCTGTTATGAGCGCACGCTGGCTTGGATGATAGAGAAATATGAGGGAGCCTTCCCCACCTGGCTCTGCCCCGAGCAGGTGCGCGTGCTCCCCATTTCGGAGAAGTTTATGGATTACGCCAATGCCGTCAACAAAGAGCTGGTGAAGGCCGGCATCCGCTCCTCCGTCGACGAGCGTTCCGAGAAGATAGGCTACAAGTTGCGCGACCTGCGACTGCAGCGCATTCCCTATGCCCTCATCGTGGGGCAAAAGGAGGCCGACGAAGGCCTTGTCTCGGTCTGGAACCGCAAAGCCGGCGACAAAGGTGCCGCCAAACTGGCCGACTTCCTTTCCGAGATCAAGGAGGATATCGACACCAAGGCTCTTAGCCCGAAGGAGTGAAAAAAATATGTAATATAAAAAAAAGTTGTATCTTTGCAGCCACGTTCCTACAAGGAGTAATATATTTAAAGATAATATAATCAATTAGTTAAGAAAATAATAAAGGGGAAGGATCGGGAATAATCCCTTTTATTCCCCAAAAATAGGAGACCCAAGTTATAGCAGCACCGTTCAACCCCAATGCCAATCGCGGACCCGTCCGCGGCCGCGGACCCGTCCGCAAAGAACCCGAACACCTCATTAACGAGCGCATCGACGTGCCCATGGTGCGTGTCGTCGGCGAAGGTATGGAACCCGTCATCCTCAACACCAAGGAGGCGCTCCGCCGCGCTTACGACGAGGGACTCGACCTGGTCTTGATCTCCCCGCAGGCCAACCCCCCGGTGTGCAAGATCATCGAGTACCAGAAGTTCCTCTACGAGCAGAAGAAGCGTGAGAAGGAGCGCAAGGCCAACTCGCAGAAGATCGTCATCAAGGAGATCCGCCTTTCTCCGCAGACCGACGACCATGACTTCGAGTTCAAGCTCAACCACGCCATCCGCTTCCTCAAGGAAGGCAACAAGGTGAAGGTCGACGTCTTCTTCCGCGGACGCAGCATCGTCTACAAGGAGCAGGGTGAGCAGCAGCTGCTGAAATTCGCCGAGGCACTCCTCGAATACGGCAAGCCCGAGCAGATGCCCCGACTCGAAGGCAAGCGCATGCTCATGATCATCGCCCCGAAAAAGTAACCAAGTGTATCAACATATAGTCTAACGAAAAAAAACAGTAAAGTAATGCCTACAATGAAAACCAAAGCCGCTGCCAAGAAGCGTTTTACCTTCACCGGCACCGGTAAGATCAAACGCAAGCATGCTTACCACAGTCACATCCTCACCAAGAAGGAGACGACCCAGAAGCGCAACCTCGACCACACGGCCCTCGTGAGCCGCGACGACGAGAAGCGTGTCAAGAGAATGCTTTTAGCGTAATTAAGGAGTTATTAACCATTATTTAGCGCCGACAAGCGCAGCAGGCCCAAAGCGCAAGCTGCCTCGCTGCCGCCTAAATGAAAAAACAATTAAAAATCTATGCCAAGATCAGTCAATGCTGTGGCCTCCAGAGCCCGCAGAAAGAAAATCCTCAACCGCACCAAAGGTTATTGGGGCAGAGGTAAGAACGTATGGACCGTCGCCAAGAACAAGTGGGAGAAAGGTCAGACCTACGCCTACCGCGACAGAAAGAACAAGAAGCGCGAATTCCGTGCCCTGTGGATCAACCGTATCAACGCCGGTTGCCGCATCAACGGTATCTCGTACTCCGTCTTTATGGGCAATCTTCACAAGTCCGGCATCGAGCTCAACCGCAAGGTGCTCGCCGACCTCGCTATGAACAATCCCGAGGCTTTCGCCGCCGTGGTGAAGATGGTAAAATAAGCTTTATTAACCTGTAAAAACTCTATTTGTCATGGGAAAAACTGAATTAATGCAATTTGTAGAGAATTTGGTCGAGCGCAAGGAGTTCCCCGAATTCAAGGCTGGCGATACCATCACTGTCCATTACAAG
>Ga0265298_10010224_pt1 | contig 11121 bp, 6 predicted proteins | sample AusTroGonzalo_MG_3_FD_193486 | JGI IMG/M metagenome (GOLD analysis project Ga0265298, IMG submission 193486) | Bovine rumen microbial communities from tropical cattle in Woodstock, Queensland, Australia - Gonzalo_01 | ecosystem: Host-associated > Mammals > Digestive system > Stomach > Rumen ...
CAGGTCGACACTCAGCCCGTGATTCTTGTATTCGGCGTCTTGCGGGAAGAGGGAGCACTCGCATTCGCTTTTCAGGTCCTTGACGTGTGCCCAGGCGTGGAAGTATTTCGGTTCCGTCTTCTCGTCTTCAACCATCAGGTCGGCAGGGAGTTCCCTTGCGAGAACTTCCGTGGCTTTTTCGTATGAGTCGTCGAACAGCAAAAAGTCGAAATCGTCATCCCAGGGAATGAATCCGCCGTGCCTTACGGCGCCAAGGAGCGTCCCGAAAGCAATCTGGTAGGGGATGTTGTGCTTCTCCAGGATGTCGGCCGTCGTCTTTGCCATTTGCAGCAGGCGGTTCTGTACGCGCTTGATGTCAAAAGTTGCTTCCATTATAGAGTCTCCACCATGTCCAGGCTGAAAACCGGGATATGGAACTTGTCGGCAATGGCCTTGCGTTCGGCAAAGGAATCGTCGATGAAAATCGCGTCGGTGTTGTCGACAAAGTCGACCTTCTTTTCGGACGGATCCAGATGGATAATCCTGTCGAATACCTGACGTATGCGGAGCTTGTCCAGGAGTTCGTCCAGTTTGCCCAGCTTCACATCGTCGTGGCGGGAAAGGAGCGTGACCTTGATTCCCTTGTTGATGCAGCGGTAAAGGTAGGCCATCAGCGCGTCGTTCACGAATTGCTTTTCCAGGTAGATGCAGTCGTCGAAATCGACAAAGACCTCGCTGTATTTCAGGTCGAGCTTGTATTTGTTGTCTAGTGCGCGGTCCATTTCCACGTCGTAGCTGTTGCGCAGGATGGCAACGGGGATGTCGAATGCGTTGAACAGCGACATCAGTGCGAAGTTGATTCCCTGGGCGCGGAAGAGCGAGGACGAACCGCCGAAACGGCTTGCGGCTTCCATCAGCGTGAGTTTTCCCTGTGCGTCGCGCTTGACCTGGTAGAACCATGCCCCGCTGAACTTTATGGCCGAATTGATTTTCTTTGCGAACTCCACGAATTCTTCCGCGTCTTCCTTGACGGGCTTCGTGTTGACGCTGATTCCGTTCATGATGCGGCAACGCTCGCGTGCGGCGGCGAAAAGCATTTCCCCGTTGCCTGCGGTAAAGCAGTCGACGGTGTATTCCTTGCCTGGCAAGAATTCCGAGAGGATACAGGAGGGGTACAGTTCCAGGTGTGCCTTGAGGTCTTCAGCGCTCGTGATTTTCTTTGCACCGCGGCTGCCGTAGCCTATGTCGGGTTTTGCAAAGACGGGAAAGGCGCTCTCGCCGATTTGCAGCAGTTCTGCCGCAGAAAATGTCCTCGGCGTCTTGACGATGCCTTCCAGCACCTTGTAAGTCTTCGACTTGGAAAGGCAAATTTGCGTAGTCTCCACGTCGGGCGCGACCACCTTGCAGCCGATTTCGCTCTCGTTCCTCTTCAGGATTTCGATGACGGCGTCCATGGCCGGGTAAATGGCGTCGATGCTGTAATTCGAGACGACCTTTTTTATGGCGGGGATGAAGTCCGGCGACGTGATGAAGGGAAGCCCGTCCACGTAGTTCTCGAAGACGAATTTCCCGTGATCGTTTACGGAACTTGCCCCGATCAGGTTGAAGTGCGTGGAATTCTTGACGGACCTGTACACTTCCAGGGCGATTTCGGAACCGCACGGGAAAACCAGGATGTTCTTCTTATTCGCCATTGGAACGTCCGCGTTACTTCTTGTTGACTACGATGTCAATAATCCTGTCGGTGCTTTCGCTGTCGAGCCCGGCAAACATCGGCAGACACAGCACCTGGTCGGCGAGCTTATGGGCGACGGGCAGGTTGTCCGGCCTAGCCGATTCGAGCCCCTTGTAGGCGCTGAATGTGCTGATGAGCGGGTAGAAGTAACGTCTGCCGTAGATGTCGTGTTCTTGCAGCGTAGCGTACAGGGTGTCACGGCTCATGCCGTATTCCTTCTCGTCGACAAATATCGGGAAGTAGGCGTAATTGTGACGGACTCCTTCGAGATCTTTCAGCATGCGGATGCCGGGAACGTCCTTGAGGGCGGCCCTGTAGCGTTCGGCGGTGGCCTTGCGCTTCGCGATGGCATTGTCCACCTGCTTCAGGTTCAAGAGTCCGTATGCGGCGCGGATTTCGTCCATCTTGCTGTTGATGCCGGGGGCGACGACGGTCGTTTCGCCGGCAAAGCCGAAGTTTTTCAGGTAGTCGATGCGCTTCTTGGTGGCGGCATCGTGGCAAATGAGGGCGCCACCTTCCACGGTGTTGTACACCTTTGTGGCATGGAAACTGAGCGTGCTCATGTCGCCCTGCTTCAAGATGGATTCCCCGTTCACCCTAACGCCGAAGGCGTGGGCCGCGTCATAGATCACCTTGAGACCGTAGATGTCGGCGATTTCCTGGATACGGGCGGTATTGCAGGGCGTGCCGTAAACATGCACGGGCATGATGGCTGTCGTGTGCGGGGTGATGGCCGCCTCGATTTTTTCGGGGTCGATGTTGCCGGTCTTTTCGTCGACGTCGACAAAGACGGGCTTGAGTCCGTTCCACCAGATGGAATGTGTCGTTGCGACAAAGCTATAAGGGGTGGTAATCACTTCGCCGGTGATGCGCATGGCCTGCAGCGCCGTGATGAGCGGAAGCGTTCCGTTCGTGAAAAGGCTGATGTATTCGACGCCCAGGTATTCGGCGAGCGCCTTTTCGAGTTCCTTGTGGTAATGGCCGTTGTTGGTGAGCCATTTGCGGTCCCAGATGTCTTTGAGCATCGGGATGAAATCATCCAGCGACGGGAGCAATGGGGACGTGACGGTAATAGACTTGTCAGGCATGTTTGTCCGTAAATTCCTTGATGGTTTTGATTAAGTAATCCAAACATTCAAAATGTAATATTTTTGCCAATCCGATGTAGCAGACAATGCCCACAATTCCTTCTAAAACAAGAGTCAGATAGGGGCTTACATCAACGAGTGAAATGAGATACAGAACAACGCCCATGACCGCGGTTAAAAAGACAGAAGGGAAAATGTCCTTAAACTGTTCTAGGTAGCTGTATTGAACCAGTCTCTTGTTCGGGAAGGCGTTCACGATCGAGCTGATGACGGAAGAAACGCAAACGCCGTAGGCGATGCCGATCGGCGATTTGAAGTACAGCAGAACTGCGACGAGCAGGACAATTCCATAGGCCTTCTTGATAATTTCCAGTTTCAGGAAAATGTCGCTGCGCCCCATCGCGTTTATGGCGGAAAGATTGGATGTGTGGATGGGGTAGAATGCGTAGACAAAACAATAGGCGTGAATATAGGGAACCGTGGGGAGCCATTTTTCGCCGAGCAAAACAAGAACGAGTGGTTCTGCGGCGATGGCAAGCCCTGTCATCAAGGGCAATATCAAGAAAGAGCTTGTGATGATGGCGCGCCTCATGAGCCGTTTAACCTGCGGCTTGTCGTCCTGGTGGGCCGCCAGGGAAGGGAGCATTACCGATTGGATTGTGGAGTTTACGTTGCAGACGACGATGTTCGGGAAATGGTCTCCGCGATTGTAGAAGGCCAGGTCGGCGGGGGTGAACATCTTACCGATGAGAAGTCCGCGCAAATTCTCATACCCGGAGTCGATCAAGGATGACAAAAGCAGTTTCCATCCGAAAGAAAGCAGCCCTTTGAGCCTGTTGAAGGAAAACTGGAGCTGTGGACGCCAGGGAACGGTAAACCACATGATGATTATTGCAAGGGACATGTTCGTCAACTGCTGGACGACAAGGGCCCAAACGCCCAATCCTCCGGCGGCGCATGCGATGCCGATGGCTCCCGATGGAATGATTGCCCCGAGACTCCTGAAAAAGAGCTTCTTGAACATCATGTGGCGTGAAATGTATGCGAGCTGGATGGAGTTGATCGAACCCAGAAAAAGCAATAGGGAAAGAACCCTGAGGATGGGAGTCAGGTGCTCTTTATGGTAGAATTCTGCAAGGACGGGTGCCGTAAAAAACAGTACGATGTACAGAACGGCCGCAAGCGAGAAACTGGCGATAAAAACGGAGGCAAAGTCGAGATCGTCGGAATCCTTTTTCTGGATAAGGGCGGTGTTCAGGCCACTTTGTACAAATACGTTTGCCAGAGCGATAAAGATGGTCACGATTGCCACTAAACCGAAATCGTCGGGAGCAAGGATGCGCGCAAGTACGATGGAAACCACAAATTGTGTGATTTGTGTGCCCATTCTTTCGAGGTATTTCCAGAATAGCGACGATATTATGGTTCGTTTAGACGGCATGTTGTTCAAATAATTGCGTAAGAACCTATGATGTGTACGGGGTGATTAGTCTTTGCCGGTATAATTGTTGTTCACGCAGAAGAAAGGAAGCTTCGCTGTGGACTTCAATTGTTCTGAAGCCTGCTTAGGTGGCCTATGAAAGAAATCACCGTCGTTGTATGTCGGGTTATTGTAAATTACATACGTGATCGGCTGTTGTTCTTTATCTATCCATAAAAGGATTCCTTGCTTGACGGCGCAATCGAATTCCGTCGAGTCACTATTCTCGTCTATGGGTTCATAAGTACAGTTTGCATTTCCGAAGTTTTCTCCTTCGATGAAAAAATTACTTGCTGTTATATATTTTGTGTACAAATTGGTTGCATTATTATGCTCGGTTTCATGTCTCTCTATAATTTCTTCCCACACTTCATCGTCTTCAATTTCCCAAGGCTCATAGATTTCTGCTGTTCTCGGCGGGACAGGTGTCGTTGTGGTAAGATAATTCACCAATCTGTTGAGATCGTCTTCCGTTGCCAAATGAAATCCTGCAGATTTCGTGTCGTTCAGATTCCATGTTAAATCTTCGCAATATTTTTTTGCGCTTTCAAAATCAAGTACCATGTCTTTTTGGCCTATCGTCCATACCTGGGTTCCCCAAGAATGTGTGCTGGTCAGATAGTTGCTCGCCCCCTTTGTGGCAACGGAGTCAAGACTTAAATCTTTTACGGACCATCTTCCTTTGCGATTGCAAGTCAGCATTCCTCCTAGTTGCTGTTCGGGTTCGGTTTTTGCGTAGCATAGCATCCCAAGCGATTTCTCTGATTTTGTTGTATCGCGCCATTCCCCTTGATTGGAGCAAATTTTGCCGTTTTGCGTTGTCCCGATTTTTTCATTAGTACAACCAGAATGCATATTTTCTTCAGAAAAAGTTGCTAAGCGAACGGTGGTGCCGTCGCAAGTATATGACCTCTGCATGAGATCTTCGTAGAATCTTCCTTTACCAACGAAACCATCTTGCTTGGAAAGACAAATTCCGACGGAGTCCAGTCTCAACGAGTCGGCTCGTGTTGCAATCGTGGCTTCTCCGTTTTTGCATATAAAGGGTTTATTTGAGAAAATGTCCTGTTGTTGGTAAATCTCGGTTGCAGAGGCGTTTTCGCATATGGAACTACTTGATTCCGCTTTTTTTTCGTTGGAACTGGATGAGCCAGCCTTGCTTGAACTGGAACCTTTTTCGTTGGAACTGGATGAGCCAGCCTTGCTTGAACTGGAACCCTTTTCGTTGGAACTAGATGAGCCAGCCTTGCTTGAACTGGAACCTTTTTTGCTGGAGCTAGATATACCAGCCTTGCTTGAACTGGATTTGTTTGAACTTGAACTTTTAGAGAGGCTTGATGAGGAAGCGGCTTCATCATTGTGTCCGATTTCTTCAGTTTCGGACACCGCCACGGGAGCAACATCAAATGAGTCTGCATTGCTGCATGCTTCAAAAAGGAAGGATGCAGCGATTCCGAAAATTATGGGGAATGCGCAGGTTGATTTTCTTAGAATGTTCCGAAGCATAGACCGCCTCATTGCTGCTAATTAGTATTTCCCGTACTTGTAGCCGAAGCCGTCGGAATGACTGTGCTCGTACTTGTTGATGACGAAACAGGCGTGTGCGCCAGTATTGCCCTTGAGCAACTGCTTCATACCGTCCTGGATGGCTTCAATACTATGCTTGTTGTACTCGATGACCATCACGACCTGCGAAGCGACTCGGCAGGCGAGGGCTGCGTCGGTAACGAGCATGATGGGCGGAGTGTCGATAATGATGAGGTCGTACTGGTTTTCTAGCTCTGCAATCGTATTGGAGAAGTGCTTGGAACCAAGAAGTTCGGACGGGTTGCTTGGGACGGTTCCGCAAGGAATCACGTCGAGATGTTCCACTTCTGTCTTGTAGATGATGTCGGAAAGCTCCGCATTGTGGAGCAGGAGCTGGGAAAGACCCTTGTTGCGCTTGATTCCGAATTCCTTGTGCAAGCGGCCCTTGCGGAGGTCGGCGTCGATGAGCAGGACCTTTTTGTCGAGCCCGGCGCACAGGGCGGCAAGGTTTACGGAGATGAAGCTCTTTCCTACGCCGGGGATAAGTCCGCTGATGCCGATGACCTTGCTGTGGCCTTCCTCCATGCTGAATTCAAGAGAACTGCGGAGGGCTCGTAGAGATTCCACTGCCACGTCGTCGGGTTCGACCACGGCGAGAGGCCTTGTCCCCTTCGTCCCGTTCGGGTTGCCTTTGGGCACCTTCGCGTAGATGCTGTACCCGGTCTCGCGTTCAATGAAGTTCGCATCGCGGACACCGTTGCTGAACTTGTTCTTGATTACGACGATGAGAGCTCCCGCCAGGAAGCCGAGGAAAAGGGCAAGGCAGACAATGACTGTCTTTTTCGGCTTGACCGGTCGCGAGACTTCTTCGGCATAGTCGATGATACGTACGGATCCGACTTCACCTGCAGAGACCAGCTTCAACTGCTGAATGTTGTTGAGCATGGTCGTGTACAGGATCTTGGTCATGTCCACTTCGTTGGTCAGCTTGAGAACTTCTTGCTGGGTCGCCGGAAGCTTCTTGGTCTCGCTCGTGTTAAGCGCGAGTTGATGCTTCAGTGTCGCTTCCTGTTCTTCCAATGTCTTGATTGTGGGGTGTTCCGGTTGGAACAGACGAATGGCATCTTTCTTTTTCTGCTGGAGGTTCAGGAGGTCTTGCTGCAGTTTCGTCCTGTTTTCAAGAATAATTCTTGTTTCCGCGTTGATGTCGATGGAGCCGATTTTGTTACGGTAGGTGTTGAACTTCAAGAGGGAGCTGTCCATCTGCGCCTTGACTTCGGGCAGCTGCTTTTCCAGGAATTCAAGCGTCTTCTGGGCTTCGGCGTTGCGCTGTTCCACATTTTGGCGCAAGTAGGTCGTGGCGATTTCGTTCAGGATGTCTGTCGCCCTGTCCGGGTAGATATCTTGGTAGCTGAATTCGAGAATACCGGTCTTTTTGCCTTTTTCCTTGACGTCAAATGCCTTCTTGAATGCGGAAATGGCCGTGAGACGGTCCATCTTGGTCAAACTGAATTTCTGCTTCTTTTTGGCATACATCTTAAAAATGCTGAATACGACGGTATCGCCAGCATAGGGAACACGATATGTCTGGCCGACGATCCCTTCGACGATTTTTTTGTTATGGTGGTCGTACAGAGCGAATTGCGTGCTGTCATCCATTGCCACGGCCGTCCATGGCATCTGTTCTTCCTCGACCGGGAGCTTTTCCCAGGGGACTTCGAACTGGTTGAGTTCCATTCGTCCTTCGCGGTGGAAAAGACGGTTGAACCTGCTCGTGGGTTCTGCGATATACTGCAACCGCATCTTGTCTACGGCATCGCCTATGATCTGTCGGCTTTTGATAAGTTCGATTTCGGTTTCGGCGGGGCTGGTGGTCGCAAAGAGGTTCCCGAGGCCAGCCATCATTCCTGCGCCCTTGTTGTTCTTGGATTCAATCTGTAGCAGAGCGTCAACTTGGTAAATCGGTCTGATCCACATTGCTACGAAAACGCCAACTGCCCCTGCCAGAATAATACAGGGAAGCATGATGTGCCAATTCTTGGCGAGGTCCTTCAGCAGGTCAAAAAGGTCTGTTTCTTCTTTTTTCGACGACAAAGCCATACAATGTTCCGTTTTCTATGTTTTCCAAATACTTCTAAAGGGCGCCCTCTAGAAATCTTGGATTCTAAAATAGCAAATAGATTTGATTGCTGAATGAGAGGGCGGGGCGGAAAAGCTCTTTTTTTATTAGTTTTAGAATGCTAAAGAGGTATAGAGTATGCATTTCAAATTTCTTGCCGGCATTTTAGTGTTGGCTTCCGTTGCTTTTGCGGTTGAACCTGCCGAGAATGCCGCTGCGGTAGAACAGTCCCCCGTCGTGGCGGAGGCGCCGGCCATGGAGTCAACGCCTGTCGCCGGAGATTCCGTCGCCAAAGATTCCTTGCCGGTATCAAACCCTGCCCAAGCCGATACTGTAGCGGCTCAACAAGTTGCTCCGGGGCTGGACTTGTCTAAATTGACCGCCCAGGACACAGAAGACTATGGCGAGTATACGCGCAGAATTGCGCTGCTGGAAGACAGCATAAAGGTTGCCGAGGAAGCTCTGCGCCTGCGAATGGAATCAGCGACGGACATCCTCCCTCCCCTTGAACCCAAGGGAGAAAACGAATCGGATTCCGCTTACGAAGCGCGCCAGTTCCAGTACGATGTCGAGAAGCATAAGGCTATGCGCGAAAAAGAGGATGCCGCTGCCGTGATGGCCCGTCTCGGCGAAATGAAGGCCGCCGTGAACACCCTCAAGAAAATACAGATGGAGATGTTTGCTTCGCTGCTCGTGAATACGGTCCCCGAAAAAGCCTCGGTGAAGATTTCGTCGCAACCGCAGACACTGGAATCTCCGGCCCGTTTTACCCAGGTTGTCCCGGAATCCTTGACGGTGAGCGTGAACCTGGACGGGTACATATCGCAGAACTTGCCCTTGGTGCTCAAGGCCCGCGAAAATAAGGAAATAGACGTGACGCTGGTGGCGCTGGCCGATGCTTCTGAAAAGGCGAAGGATGGCTGGACATGGCGTGGCTATGCGCGTATTTCTTCGCTTGTGGCTGCGGCCGGGTTCCTCGGAGCTGGCCTGCTCGAAAACAAGATGGCCTCTGACCGTGCCGACAATTACAACAACCTTGCCGTCCGCACGCAAAAGGATCGCGACGCGGCGGAACATGACATTAACCAGCGTCAGACGCTGCGCGGCGTATATTACGGGATTGCCGGCGCCCTTGCTGTGTTTGGCGTGGCGACTTTCTTCTTTTAGTATAAACGACGGATTATGAAGCGACTTCTGTTACCCATTTTTTTGTCATCGGCTTTTTGTTTTGCGTATTTGCCGGGAGAGTCTGATTTCGCCTCGCTTGATGGAGGGCACGGAATTTTCGGGAACCCCGCTGCGATTCCCGCATTTGATTCCTGGGGTGCCCTGACCGATTACCAGTTTGACGACGGTATTTCGACGTTCCGTATCGGCGGAAACCTGGATCACCTGGCGGCCGGTTTCTCCTATAGTCGTGACGGCAAGGGATTCGACGAGTCCCGCTGGAGCCTGAGCCACGGCTCGGAATGGCTTGCTCGGTGCTTGTTCTTGGGAACACGGGTCGAGGCCTTGCGTAGCGCGGATTTTAATGGCACTGAATGGCTTTTTTCTGCAGGTGCGATAGTCCGACCGCTGAATGTCGTATCGATTGGCTATTCCGGCCGGAACCTGTTGCAGGGCGGACCCAAGAGGCAGAAGATGATTCACGATCTGGGTGCGACCGTGCGCGTGGGAAACCTCCTCAGCGTGAGCTACGATGTCGAAAATTTCAAAAGGCACCGGATGCTTTTCGAACTGGAACTTTACGGCATCCGCGCCGGGTTCAAGCTGCCGATTTATGACGATTCCCGTGAATACTCGCTTACCCTGTCGACTACGGTGGGCGGCTACAATACCGCTGCGATAACGTTCTTCGACGACTACTTGGTCAAGCGCGGTGCATGGGGTTTCCATGCGGCAAAGAATCCGCGTGCAACGACTTCGGCACAAGTATACCGTGTCCCGCTCGACAAGGAGGTGGGTGAGGTCGAGAACGATGTTGTCTTCTTTGGCACTCGTACCATGGGCATCCACACCGTCCGCAACCATTTCGAACATTTGCTGCACGACCCCGGTGCTGGTCTCGTGATTCTCGACTTCTCCGGTTATCGTGGCGGTATTGCCATATCCATGGAAATCAAGCGCTATGTGGAAAAACTGCTGGCGCGGGGTTCCAAGGTGATTGCCTATGTCGACGACTTGCGCCCATCCGTCATGGTCGCGGCGGTTTCGTGTAACCGCATCGTCGTCGAGCCTTCAGCGCACTTCTCTTGGCGGGGCTTGGGCGGATCGTCGCTTTATTACAAGGGCCTTTTCGACAAGCTGGGTGTGAAGGTGGAATTCCTGCGTCACGGGGCCTACAAGTCTGCCGTCGAACCGTACACGGCCGATTCCATGTCGGCGGAAGCCCGTGCGAACAGGGAAGAACTTTACAAGGATTACTGGGAAGCCCTTGTGTCTACGGTGTCGGAACGTTTTTCTCGCCGAGGCAAGTCAGTCGATGATGCGAAGCGCACTATCGATTCCTTGGCCGGGGTTCCGCTCCTGACGGCGAAGGGCGCCGTGCAGAACGGATTCGCCGATACGCTCCTGTATCTCGATCAGGTCCCGTCGTATGCACTCAAGACCTTCTTCGACGTCGACGCCCCCATGGCGCGTTACAAGACGTGGAAGCCTTCGGACAAGAAACTGTTCCTTGAGAACTGGGGCTGGCGTCGCCATATCGCTCTCCTGAATATTGACGGGACGATTGACAATCGCATGGAAAAGTCCGTGCTGGATGCCTTGAGGGCGGTTCCCAGTAGCAGGGCTTCGGCACTTGTCTTGAGGGTCTCTTCGCCGGGTGGCAGTGCGCTTGCTTCCGACAAGATCTGGGCGGCAATCAAGTTTGTCCGGGAACAGGGAATTCCGGTGGTCGCGAGTATCGGCAACATGGGCGCTTCGGGCGGGTACTACATTGCCTGCGGTGCCGAAAAGATTATAGCCGAATCGTATTCCATTGTGGGAAGCATCGGCATTTACGGCGGCAAGGTCGATGCGTCCGGCCTGCTCGACAAGCTGGGGCTCAAGGCCGAAACCGTAAAAACGCACCAGTACTCCGATGCGGAATCCTTCAACCGTCCGTGGACGAACGAGGAAAAAGCAGCCCTGCAGGAATACATGGACGATTTCTACGACCGCTTTGTCGGTGTCGTTTCCGAGGCTACCGGCA
>Ga0265298_10010225_pt1 | contig 11120 bp, 8 predicted proteins | sample AusTroGonzalo_MG_3_FD_193486 | JGI IMG/M metagenome (GOLD analysis project Ga0265298, IMG submission 193486) | Bovine rumen microbial communities from tropical cattle in Woodstock, Queensland, Australia - Gonzalo_01 | ecosystem: Host-associated > Mammals > Digestive system > Stomach > Rumen ...
GGATACAAGCGTGAGGACAAACATACGCACACTTGTTACACTCGATACAGTTGTCTGCGGTCCAAACGGGAACGAAAGCGGACACACCGCGTTTCTCGAACTTCGCCGTACCGGCAGGCCATGTACCGTCCTCGATGCCCTTGAACGAGCTTACCGGAAGGAGGTCACCGTCCTGACCGTTGATCGGACGAACGACCTTGGTGATGAACTCCGGCTCGTTGCCGTAGTCCTTTGCCTCATCCGGACCGAGTTTAGCCCATGCCGGGTCGATAGCGAGCTCTTTGTACTCACCACCGCGATCTACGGCTGCGTAGTTCTTATTAACGACATCCTCGCCCTTCTTACCGTAGGACTTCACGATGAAGTGCTTCATCTCCTCAACTGCCTTCTCAACCGGAATGACCTCGGTGATACGGAAGAACGCCGACTGGAGGATGGTGTTGGTACGGTTGCCCAGACCGATCTCCTGTGCGATCTTCGTAGCGTTGATGTAGAAGACGTTGATCTTATGATCAGCGAAATATTTCTTAACCTTGTTCGGCAGGTTCTTAACGAGTTCGTCACCCTCCCAGATGGTGTTGAGCAGGAAGGTACCGCCGTCTTGCAGACCACGCGTTACATCGTACATCTGCAGGTAAGCCTGAACGTGGCAAGCCACGAAGTTCGGCGTGGTAACGAGGTAAGTCGAGTGGATCGGTTCGTCACCGAAACGGAGGTGCGAGCAGGTGAAACCGCCGGATTTCTTACTATCGTAAGAGAAGTAAGCCTGGCAGTATTTATCGGTCGTGTCACCGATGATCTTAACCGAGTTCTTGTTAGCACCTACGGTACCATCCGCTCCGAGGCCGTAGAACTTAGCCTGGAAGAGCGATGCGTCACCCATAGCGATCTCTTCGCCAACAGGCAGGGAGGTGAAGGTGAGGTCATCGTTGATACCCACGGTGAAGTGGTTCTTCGGTTTCGGCAGAGCGAGGTTCTCGAAGACAGCCAACATCTGTGCCGGCGTGGTGTCGTTCGAACCCAGACCGTAACGGCCGCCTACGACGAGGATGTCCTTCAGACCGAGTTCGTCGAGTGCGTCCTTGATATCGAGGTACAGCGGTTCGCCGTTAGCACCCGGCTCTTTGGTACGGTCAAGCACGCAGATACGCTTTGCACTTGCAGGCAGAGCTTCCTTGAGGTACTTGAGGCTGAACGGACGATAGAGGTGGACATTGATCATACCCAACTTGTTGTTGCCCTTGGCTGCCTCATAGTCGATTACTTCGCGGATAGCCTCGCACGCCGAACCCATACAGATGACGATGTTCTCTGCGTCAGCAGCGCCGTAGTAATTGAACGGACGATATTCACGACCGGTGATCTTCGAGATCTCCTTCATGTAGTCGGAAACGATGTCCGCTACGCCGTCATAGTAACGGTTGCAGCTCTCGCGGTGAGCGAAGAAGACATCCGGGTTCTCCGCCATACCACGCATCTCCGGACGCATCGGGCTGAGGGCACGCTCACGGAACTCCTGCAGCGCCTTCCAGTCTACGAGCGGACGCAGGTCTTCCATATCCATTGCCTCTACCTTCTGGTACTCATGGGACGTACGGAAACCGTCGAAGAAGTTGAGGAACGGCACGCGGCTCTTGATAGTAGCCAAGTGTGCTACGCCTGCGAGGTCCATCACTTCCTGAACGGAAGCCTCAGCGAGCATCGCGAAACCGGTCTGACGGCATGCCATGACATCCTGGTGGTCACCGAAGATACAGAGCACGTGCGACGCCAGCGTACGAGCCGATACATGGAAGACAGACGGGATGAGCTCACCGGCAATCTTGTACATGTTCGGAATCATGAGCAGCAAGCCCTGCGAAGCCGTGAAAGTGGTGGTCAGCGCACCGGCGTTGAGCGAACCGTGTACGGCACCTGCGGCACCGGCCTCGGATTGCATCTCCTGTACCAGAACGGTCTCGCCGAAGAGGTTCTTGCGACCTGCGGCAGCCCACTCATCCACGTTCTCCGCCATAGGGGAAGACGGCGTGATAGGATAGATAGCAGCTACTTCGGTAAACATGTAAGCCACATGCGCCGCCGCTGCGTTACCATCCATGGTCATAAATTTCTTTTCTTTTGCCATTGTTTTAGAATTTTATTGATTGTTAGTTGTTTTTGAATTTCGTAGGGACCTTAAGGACCTTAGAGACGTTAGGGACCTTAGGGACGTTAGTAGAGGAAGCCGAGGAGCCAGAGCGGGATCATGTTGCCGCGGCCGGTTTCCAGTTCGCCGATAGCGGTCGGACGGATGGTGTCACGGCTGGACGCTTTCTCCTTGACATCAAAATAATACTGGTTGTCAATGATGAACATGGCGCTGCGCTCGGTGGCGTTTACCTTATGTCCTCCGTGCACAAAGGTATAGAAGCAGGTCTCATACATATCCATCGGAGAGACAGCACGCGGGAAGTTCATCCTCGCCAGGTTGGTGTTATGCATATAGACCTTGGTCGGCTTCATCGGGAAGTTCTTGCCTTCCGGGTACAACAAGTTGATCAGACGCGAGTCCTTAAGGTACTTGATGTAGTTCATCGTCGTGGCACGGCTCAAACCAATCTCCTCGGATATATTACTGATATTAAGCGCACACGGCGCCTCACGCATCAATATATATAGCAGCTTGCGGAGCTTGTGCAGACATGCTACATCGATCTGCTTGATCATAAGCACATCCACCTCCAGCTGGCTGTTCATCACTTTCAACAGCGCCGCCTCAAAGGACTTGGACTCCAGATAGGACGGATAATAGCCGTGATCGATATAGGACTTGAAGTATTCTAACGGTTGCACCCGTTCGCATATCTCATGCGAGATAGAGGCGTGACGCAGGATAATCTCCTCCAACGTGTAGGAGCGGAAACGCAAACCGGTCTGCAGGTTGAGGTACTCACGGAACGAGAAACCGCGGAGGTTATACGTTTTCACGATGTCTCTGAGGTCGTTATTATCCTCATCAATCGGCATCACGGGCGTGGCGCAGAAGATGATATGCAGCTCCGGATACTTATGGTAGCATTTCTTCAACTCACGCGACCAGTTGGTGTACTTGAATATCTGGTCAAGGAACAAATACCGTCCTCCTGACTTGACGAACTTCCCAGCCACAGAGAAAATGGTATGCTCCGTGAAATAGAAGTCATTCAAGCTGACATACAGGCAGGGTCTTACCTCCTGTGCCGGGCGGTGGTGTTTTTTCTCGGTGTCTTCTTCTACCGGTCTGTTCTTCCATTCCTGCTCAATCTCTTTCGCGCGCGCCAATAAAAAATCGGTTTTACCCACACCGCGTCCGCCTTTAATGGCGATAAGACGGTGATCCCAGTCTATCTCGTCCATCAACAAGCGCCGGATTGGCATGAAAGAATGCTCCACCAAATAGTCGTGAATCCTAAAAAAGGCGTCCAGGACATTCGCTTTCACCTCTTTCGGTTCTTCCTTAGATTTTAGGTCTTCTTTTTGCATTTTCAGTCAAGATTTACAATTTTGGGTGCAAAATTACAAAAAAAAATTGGTTTTTGCAATACTTACATTACATTTTTTTACAAAAAAATGAGGGGCTACAGCCGTAGTCCCTCAAAAATACACATTTTTCGCTAAAAAATGCACCTTTTTTCATAAGCTTTCAGCATTCAGCTTTCAGTTTTCAGTTATTTTTCTGACGGCTGACAGCTGACGACCGACAACTCCTTAAAGGCTGATTGCACCACTCGGGCAAACATCTGCACAGGTTCCGCACTCGGTGCAAACGTCCGGATCAATCGAATAGTGTTCGCCTTCAGAGATTGCGCCCATCGGGCACTCGTCAATACATGTACCGCAAGCTATGCAGTCTGTTGAAATTTTGTAAGCCATAATATATAAAAATTAAAATTTTTAGACCACTTCGTTGAAGGACCGTTCACTCCGTTCACTGAAAGACCGTTTCACTGAAAGAATAAAGACTTGTTACTATCGGTCGGATCATTTAAGTCTTTGCTCCTTTAGCGGAGCGGTCCTTATTCCTTATTCCAAATTCGGTGCAAAGGTAGTACTTTTTTTTGACACTACCAAATTTTAGGGATGTTTTTTGTAAAATTTATGTATTATTGATCCTTTCGCCCTCCCTACTCGTTCCCTATGAATTACCAGGTCTTTACCTACTAATCACGTATCATACCACACCCTATATATATACTTTGTATATATATTCCGTGATTTTAGAAAATCTACCTTTTTGTGTTCTTTTTTGCCGTCACCAAAGCCGCTGCCAATTGAGCGGCCGGTCCCGTAAGCCCTTTGTCTGTCAGGCCTTTACGCTTGGCGTAGGTGGTCCAGTCTTTGGCACCGCCGGTAGAAACGGGCAAACCTAATTGCAGGTAGTGGCAATAGGCGATGGCGAGTGCGTCCGTGGCGTCTAATTTCTTGGGCATCTCTTCGTCGGGAATATGCAGAAAACGCTGAAGCATACCGGCCACTTGCTGTTTGGTGGAGTGACCGTTGCCGGTGATAGCCATTTTGATTTTCATCGGCGAGTACTCATAAATAGGTACATCCTTGCTCAGCGCCGCCGCGATGGCCACCCCCTGCGCATGAACGATCTTGATCATGGTCTGCGGGTTCTTGTCCACAAACTGAGTTTCGATGGCGAGACAGGACGGATGATACTTGTCAATGAGTTCTTGAATGAAGAAAAATTCTTTTTGTAACCTCGGGTACTGCCCTTCGAGTTTATGCACGTCATAGGCACCGAACTCCATGATCTCCACCTGTTGTCCGACAGTATGAAGCAAGGCAAAACCCATGAACAACGTTCCGGGATCGATACCTAAAATGATATGTTCGCGACGGACAGAGTCCTGCATATGATTGGATGATGAATCGGTCTTTCTACTTTGAGCGCAGCGGTCTTTCTGCTTTGAGGCCGAAGGCCGGTCTATTGTTCATGATTCCGTACGAATCCCCGGATGATGACAACGACTGCGCCGGTGATGAGGACATAGTCCGCATACGGCTCTATCTTAGCCACACTGAGTGCGGCTCCTACCCCCAGGATAACAAGGCCGATGATTAATATGATACTCGATGGTTTCATTCTTAATTCAAAATTCTAAATTTTTAATTCTTAATTTTCCTCCACAAGGTAGATGTCCTCATTGGGTTGGTGCATGAAATATTGTTCTCTGGCAAAATGTTCGAGACTGTCCTTGTTCTGTAATATCTCTATCTCCCGCTGCACATTCTCCGTTCCCTCGAGGTACATGTCACGCTGCTCCTCTAAATGACGGATTTCGCGATAACGATGCCAGAAATGAAGCATGCTTTGGTCACCCACAAACAGGAAAATGATCAAAAATACCAATACGGTCACCACGTATTTGCCCCATTTACGCACTTCAATATGTGTCCAAAACTCTAAAAAACTCATAATTGGCTGCAAAGATACACATTTTTTGGCATATATCAAAAAATTTATTAAAAATAATCGTAATTATTTTGATAATTAGATTTTTTTCACTAATTTTGTAGCCGATTTATTACTGAACACGATGAAAAACCGTTTTTCACTACTGCTTGTAACCGTCCTGGTGAGTCACCTCATCATGGCGCAAGAACATATTGTGGTGAGCAATCCGCAGACATGGAGCGCTCAGGCCTTGGTTCCCTATATCGGCAAAACGGTCATTTTTGATGTGCCGATGGTGGTTACGTCCAATTACGGCGGATTGACCATCTCCACGCGCCGCCTGTACACGCCCACCAATCAGGCCCTGCCCCGTTCGCAGGAGTACAACAGCATCGTCAGCCTGAACAAAGCCGGAGAAGTCACCTTGAACGGCGTGAGCGACTACCACCGTTGCGGCGAAAAGATATATAATCTGAAAGTACATGTCAACAGTGCCTCTTCGGTCACGTGGGTCAGCGGCGAATGGCGCGGCAACACACGCGCGGAACTGGAAGCCGGCATTCCCGATGTAGGCGATTATAATCTGCTCGTTTGCACGTATAACCTGGAGAACTATTTTCTTTATTACAGCGGTCACGACAAGCAGCGGACGAAGATCATCAAGGCGTTCACCCGCATCAATGCGGACATCATCGGTCTGGTGGAGGTGGAGGAAGGCAACGAAGGCATCAAGGAGATTGCCTCCTATCTGAACACCACCCTTCCGGAACGCGCCTATAAATACTGTGACAACGGAGGCACCAGCACATATCAGACGGTGGCCTATATCTATGACAGCAAGAAAGTGAAGCCCTTGGGCTCCATCCAATACAACAACAAACGCACGCAGAACCGCAAGAAGATGCTGTGCTTCGAGGAACTGGAGACAGGCGAACGGTTCATTTTCTCCGTCAACCATTTCAAAGCCAAATCAGGCACGGGTTCCGGCGGAAACGCAGACCTCGGAGACGGTCAGGGTTCATGGAACGCGGACCGCAAGGAGGAAGCCCAGTCGGTGGTGGATAACTACCGGGCATGGAGCAAGCAGATAGGCGAGACGGACATCCTCATGATGGGTGACCTGAATGCCTACGGCAAGGAGGATCCGATCACGCTGCTGGGCAGCAACGGTATGATTGACCTCCATCGCGCTTTCCACGCCGACAGCAGTTACAGTTACCAGTGGAGCGGACGAGCCGGCTATCTGGACCACGCGCTCTGCAACAGTTCCATGCGGCCGCAGATAACAGGTATGTCCGCTTTTCATATCAATTCGGACGAGTCTGACAACTACACCTACGATAAATCAAGCGACCTGACCATGTTCCGCAGTTCGGACCATGACCCGGTATTGGTGGGATTGCGATTGGACGGTGCGCTCACCTATGACCCGACGCCGAAAATCAATACGGAAGATATCATCGGAGGGCAGACAAACCGGCTAACCATCCGCGATGCATACAAAGACGGACAGAAGAGTTTCTACGCCATCTACACCACCAGCGGATGGCAGGTGGAACGGCAGGAGATCAACAATGCCTACCAATCCGTGGAAATACCTTCCGAACCGGGCATCTACATCCTATACGTGTATTTTGACGGACAGGTTTATCCGCATAAGTTCATTGTTCGGTAAAGAGGAACGACAAAGGGAATCGGTTTATGGATCTTTTTTCGGAAATAGAACAACCGGAACGCGAGGAACTACGCGCGTTGCGCAGAGAATTGGAGGAGGCGAACTACAAGTACTACGTACTGAACATGCCAACTCTGTCCGACCGTGAGTTTGATGAGAAGATGCACCGCCTCCAGGACCTGGAAGCGATGTTTCCGGATATGTTCGACCCGAAGAGTCCGACCCAGCATGTAGGTTCTGATTTGGGTAAAAAAGGCTTCGAGACCGTCCGCCACAAGTACCCGATGCTGTCGCTCGCGAACTCCTATTCGCGCGAAGAGATCGAAGACTGGGTGCGCAAATTGCCCGAGGGCGTGGAAATCGTCTGCGAGTTGAAGTACGACGGCTTGTCTATCTCCCTTTGGTACGAACACGGCGTGCTCGGACGAGCACTCACACGCGGAGACGGACAGCAGGGCGATGATGTGATAGCCAATATAAAAACCATCCCGTCCATCCCCTGGCGGATAGAGCGGCCGGATGTACCGGAGTTCTTTGAGTTACGAGGCGAAGTGCTGCTGCCATGGGAGCGTTTTGAGGCGCTCAATAAGGAACGCGAAGAACAGGAAGAACCGCTGTTTGCCAATCCGCGCAACGCGGCTTCAGGCACGCTCAAGCTGCAGGACCCGAAAGAGGTGGCACGACGCGGATTGGATGCGTACCTCTATTATATGCTCGGTGAGGACCTGCCTGGCACAACCCATTTTGAGCGCTTGGAGACCGCCAAGGCGTGGGGTTTTCATATCAGCGAGGCCGTCAAGGTGTGCCACAGCGTGGATGAAGTGATGAACTACATCGCCTATTGGGACACGGAGCGCAAGAACCTGCCGGTGGCTACTGACGGTATTGTGCTGAAAGTGAATAATCTGGCGCAGCAGGAAGAACTCGGTTATACCGCCAAGACTCCCCGTTGGGCGATCGCATATAAGTTCCCTGCAGAGAAACAGCTGACGCTGCTCAAAGAGATCACCTATCAGGTCGGCCGCACCGGTGTCGTCACGCCTGTCGCCAACCTCGAACCCGTTCAGCTGAGCGGCACAATGGTACAACGCGCAACCCTACACAACGAGGATTTCATCAAATCGCTGGACATCCGTCCCGGTGACCGTGTATGGGTGGAGAAAGGCGGCGAGATTATACCGAAGATAACAGGCAGGGCAGAAAGAGACCCTAAAGACCTTAGTGACCCTAAAGACTCTAGTGACCTTATTTTCCCGACTGTTTGTCCGGAGTGCGGGGCAAAGTTGGTGCGCGTGGAAGGCGAAGCCGCATGGCGATGCCCCAACGAAGCCGGCTGCCCGCCGCAGATAAAAGGCAGGATTGAGCATTTCGTCAGCCGAAAAGCAATGAACATAGACGGCCTGGGTGAAGAGACGATTGACCTACTCTACCGTCAGGGACTGCTGCATAACATCGCTGATATATACGACCTGAAGGCAGAGGACATAGCGGCGCAGGAACGGCTCGGAGACAAGTCCGCGCAGAACATGATCGCCGGCATTGAAGCATCCAAGCAAGTACCATGGGCACGTGTGCTCTTCGCATTGGGTATACGCATGGTGGGTGAGACGACTGCCAAGAAAATAGCCAAACGGTACAGTTCCATCGACACCCTCCAATGGGCGACCGCCGAACAATTATGCGCCATTGAGGATGTCGGTCCGCAGATAGCGGAGAACATAGTGAAGTACTTCGAGGACATGAGGAACCTGGAGATCTTGGAACGTATGCGACAAGCCGGAGTACAATTTGAAGGCGAAGCCGCCGAAGCACCGACAAGCGACAAGCTGGCGGGAATGAGTATTGTCATTAGCGGCACGTTTATTCACCATAGCCGCGACGAGTACAAAGCGCTCATCGAAGCACACGGCGGCAAGAACAGCGGTTCGGTCAGCAAAAAGACCTCCTTCATCCTTGCCGGAGACAACATGGGACCCGAAAAACGCAGGAAAGCCGAAGACCTCGGCATCCGACTGATGACGGAAGAGGATTTCCTCCAAATGATAAATGAGTAAATAAAAAATGTGAAAATGAAAAAGTTACATCGATTTATATTCGAATATCTGCAGAAGAAACAGCAGCCGCGTGAGCCGCGTTTTCCTCATCTGGACCAGCCGCTGAAAGTCATGATTATCTATGAGAGTGACGTGCTGGAACGCAATGATGCCATCAAAACCATCCGCCAGGACATGTTACGCCGGCAGATGGATGTGACTATGTGGGGTTACGTGGAGAAGAAAGAGATTCAGACGCTTATCCTGCCGCAAAGCCGCATTCTGGGGCTGGCGGATTTCAATTTCTTCGGCAAACCGCAAGAGCATGTAGTGGCGGACCTGCAGGCGGAACACTATGACCTCATGATTGACCTGACGACGAGGCCGTTGCTGCCGATGCGCTATATAGCCATGTACACGAATGCGGATTTCAAGGTCGGCCTGAATCTGGGCGAAGGCATTCATGACATGCTGCTCTCCCTGCCCGACCTCGACACCGAGCAGGCCAAGCCGGAAGCCTCGTGGCTCTTTGACCAGATAATGAGGTATCTGACAACCATCAAAAGCAATGACTAACGCGATCACTATCCTCGTATAGGTACCAAAACTTCGTTTTAACAGTAAGAACTCGGATGTGTTCGCTTTCCCCGAAATTGAATTTTTCGGGGACCCCAACAGAGAAATAACATGAAGGAATTAACAGGTCTCGGTACGGCACTAATCACGCCGTTTAAGGCGGACGGAGCCGTTGATTATGACGCGCTTGCACGGTTGCTGGACACACAGTTGACAGGCTTTGTGGATTATATCGTGGTGCTCGGCACCACCGGCGAAGCCGCCACCATGACGGAGAGCCAACGCGAAGAAGTACGCACTTTTATTCGCAGGTATGTCGCTGGGCGTCTGCCGTTAGTCTTAGGCGTTGGCGGTAATTGTACTGCTGCGGTTTGCGAGAGTTTGCGCACAATAGACCTCTCCGGTTATGCCGCCATCCTCTCCGTCTGCCCCTATTACAACAAGCCGAACCAGGAGGGACTCTATCAGCATTTCTGCAAAGTGGCAGAGGCCTCACCCCTTCCTGTCATATTATATAATGTACCCGGGCGCACGGGCGTGAACCTCATGCCGGAGACCGTCATGCGCATCTACCATGCCCATCCGGACAAGATCATCGGTATCAAAGAAGCCAGCGGCAATGTCGAACAGATTAAGCGATTAATCGCATTGAACACAGAACACAGAACACAGAACACAGATTTATTATCTGAATCAGTCTGTACTCCGTCAGCAACCAGCGGTCGCCCACTTGGCATCTGTCAGCGCAGCGGTCTCCTCGTCATCTCCGGTGATGACGGAATAGCATGCGAGATCATGGAAGCAGGCGGTGCAGGACTGATATCTGTAGCATCCAACGCCTTCCCGGAGGACTTTTGGCATATTGTGCATGACAAAGACGCGGCATTGCAAGCTCGCTACGCAGAGATGATCCGTCTCCTTTTCGCCGAAGGCAACCCCGTCGGCATAAAGGCGGTTTTGGCACAAAAGGGAATTATTCAGAATTATTTGCGATTGCCATTAGTTCCTGCAAGCAAGGAATTACAGGCAAAGATACAAAAAGAGCTCGCATGATTGCGAGCCTTTTTTGTAAGAACCTACGTCCTTTCAATTTTCAGTTTTCAACTTTCAATTTACTTGGCAGCTTTCTTCTTAGCCTGGTCAACAACTGCTTTGAAGGCTGCGGGCTGGTTCATAGCGAGGTCAGCGAGGACCTTGCGGTTGATAACCACACCGGCTTTCTTGAGCAGACCCATCAACTGGCTGTAGCTCAGACCCTCGAGGCGGGCGGCAGCGTTGATACGTTGAATCCACAAAGCACGGAACGTGCGTTTTTTGTTCTTACGATCGCGGTAAGCATACTGCAAACCTTTCTCCCATGTGTTCTTTGCTACGGTCCAAACATTGGCACGTCCACCAAAGTTACCACGGGTGA
>Ga0265298_10010226_pt1 | contig 11120 bp, 13 predicted proteins | sample AusTroGonzalo_MG_3_FD_193486 | JGI IMG/M metagenome (GOLD analysis project Ga0265298, IMG submission 193486) | Bovine rumen microbial communities from tropical cattle in Woodstock, Queensland, Australia - Gonzalo_01 | ecosystem: Host-associated > Mammals > Digestive system > Stomach > Rumen ...
CGCTCAGATAGGTTCGATTGACAACACGGGTTTATCTATAACAAACTCCAATTATAAAATTTCTTTAACAGATGCGGCATTAAAGATTTACTATAAGAATGGATCGTCGTGGTATCTGATTGGTTCAATAGATGGAAGTCACACTAATGAACTTGGATACACGTTAGGAATTGCGTCATATAGTTCCTTTCCTCTTACAATAGATGGTGGAGGCGCATCTATTATAATGAAAAACGGAGTGACGTATATAGACGAACTGGGCATATCTGGTGATTGCGATATTTCTGGTGATTTATGGGTTGGCGGTGACTATTACAAAGACAAGATGGTAGATACTGACCATTACGGAAAACGTGGTCAGAGCGCATATGAAACAGCAACTCCATATTACGGAGACATAGGTTCGGGCATAATCAATGAAGATGGCGAAGCTGTCATAGACATTGACGATATTTTCTCTGAGACGGTCAGCAGAAACGTAGAGTATTGTGTGTTCTTGCAAAAAGAAGGGCCGGGAGACATATGGGTAGATGAGAAGGATTTGACGTATTTTACCGTAAAAGGTACGCCTAACACGAAATTTTCATGGGAAATCAAGTCAGTGCAGAAAGGATTTGATACTTCCAGGCTTGAAGATTATGAGTTGCTAAAATACAGGCGCATACAAGATGAGGACGTTGGATTGTCACTTGATGAAACATTGAGGGAACTCGACAACGAGCAACTATTTGACGAATTGCCACAGGAGGACTAAATGAAGATTATCAGAGCATTTCAGGTAGTAAAGAGAGATGGGGCTTACACAGTATCATCCACCTACAACGAAGTAGACGATCAGGGTAACATCACAAAGCTGAATGAGAAGGACAGTTTTGTTTGCGTTGACCAGGATCTCCATGCGCATATTGCTGCGGTGGAGCAGTACATTATGGAGCACAGGCTGTCTGACTGATAGCCGCATACAGCACACAGACACAAGGATGGTCAGGGTATATTACCTTGACCTTTCTTTTTGAACAAGAGAGGTAGGTGATTGGCCTATGGCAATCCAGAACAGGCGTGGCAACTACGCGGACTTCACGCCGACAAAGATGGTTCCGGGTGAACTTGCTGTCGTGCTTCAGAATGACCCGAACGCACATGACGGCAAGGCTATATATATCGCTTTTGCGGCAGGCAGTGCGAAGAGATTGGCAACATATGAGGATATGGTCGATCAGATTTTGGATGCTTGCGAAGAAGCGGTAGCCATAGCCGTTGTTGAAAGCACAGAAGAGGCAGAGTCATGGGCAAACGGTCAGCGCAACGGTCAGGATGTGCCTAGCACCGATCCGGCCTATCACAATAACTCGAAATACTATTCACAGCAGTCAGGCACTCAGGCATCTGCGTCGGCTGCATCTGCGAATAATGCAGCCATAAGCGCAGGCGAGTCAGCGTCACACGCACAGGACGCAGAAACATCAAAAAACGCGGCAGAAGCCATAGCGCAAACATTGTCAGCACAATCCGGCATATCCGGCACAATGCGGATAAACGGTGTGTTATATGCAACTTATGAATATGTAGAGAATGGTATTCCCTACACACGGTTATCAGAGATTGTTACTGCCTGATAGCCATATGATTATCGGAGGTGATTTCAATGACAATCATTTCAAATCGCACAGCAGGAGGTAATTAAATGAGCGAATTATCAGAGGCCATCTTCGCCCATCCTTCGTACGGGCAGATGGAACGACTCGTCAGAGCGCAGGAGGCTATTGCGGAAGATGTAAACCCGTCTGGCTACTCTACGCTTGAAAAAGTGATAGCAGAACGCTATGTCAGCGGCAGGACTGGGAGAGTCTGGAAGCGCAAAGTCTGGAAGATTGGCGCAAACACAACGGATGCCTGCCCTGCTCTTGACGATTACGATGATGGCACAGCAGTGCCGTTTACGGACAGTGTAGCCGGTTCTGATCCCTACATGGACAAGTATCAGGTATTCCAGTGGCAGCACTGCAATTACACTCGTGACGCAGATGGGACGGCAAGAGTGACTACGCTTGAGGGGTATCCCGATTTCAAGAAGTCCGGCTCAGTAGACGTAGGCAGTATCCACCCGACATTCTGGTGGAACTGGGAAGAAAAGTCAGATCATTGGGTGCTGTCCTTCTCCGACTCTCCGCATCCTGAACTTGGCCTTGTGCCTTGGCGTGATGCAGTGAAGTCTGACGGGACTATCATGCCGTACTTTGTCGTGTCTGCATACCCGTCAGTGTTGGCATCGAACAGCAAGTTGCGGTCACAGCCCGGAAAACCGGCGAACAATGCATCGTACAACAACATCGTTACAAACTACTCCGCAAAGGGTAGCGGTTATTGGGGTGCAGGATCGAGTCTCAATACGCTTGTGCTGATCTACCTCATGATTAAGTATAAGACGAAGTTGGAAGGAACTAAGTTTGCCGGAAACAACTCTTTCAATATCAACGTTGCGATAGCGAAAGCGGAAACAGAAACAAAGCGTGTTCTGGTTGCATCATCAGAGACGAGATTTGCTGCAGGTGACGGCGTGACGGTTGGGGCATCAGGTTCTTTCTGGCTGAACGGTTCAGTCGTGGCGTGGGCTGAGATCAAGAGCATCGAGACAGTCACCATTGACGGTACAACCTACAAGGCACTCAACCTTGACGTTTCATCCACGTTCGACACAACAACATCACTGTATGTCTGCGGTTCTGCTTGTCCTTCCGGTCAGACGGATAAAGTCATGGGTCACTATGACGGTTCCCTGATTTCCAATACGGACAATAAGCACAGTTTCCGCATCTCCGGCATAGAAGTGATGAACGGACTTTGGTTTGTCCAGAGCGATACAGTCATCGAGTTTACGCACGACACATGGAATGTGTATGTTGCTCCGAAGGGTACGTCACATGTTCAGAGTGCGCATACAAACTATAAGCTGATCGGCAATGACGGCTTTGGCGGTGACTCGTATGTTGGCAATGTGGACTTCGACCTTGAAACGGGCGGCTACTATCATAAGGAGAAAACGTCTGGCTCCGGCTATGGAAATGGCGCACACCACTGGAACGGCGGGACATCCGTAGCTGACGGGACGTTGAGAGAGTGGCGGGGCTGGGGTCACCTGGCCGACGGCGCTGCGCACGATGGCCTCGTTGCGGGTGACGGCTGGACCGACCTCGGGCTTGCGAACGTGGGCTTCGGCTCCCGCGATTGACCCTCTTTGGTGGGGGTGATTGCCGTGTAAACGGCAAGAGGGGGATTTCCCCCTTGTAACTTGCTTTTGATTATGGGGTATAACAACCAGCCCTTCGGGGCGTTCGGCCTGTCCTTGTGGCGGGGCTGGGGTAACCTGAACAACGGCGCTGCGAACGATGGCCTCGTTGCGAGTAACGGCAGGAACGACCTCGGGAATGCGAACGTGAACAACGGCTCCCGCAATTGTTGTAAAGTCCCGCTAGACACGGGCAAACCTTAAAAAGCTGGCAATGAAATTCCCCGCCAGTGGTTGTTATATGGACAGTGTCTTTATCGAGAGATAACCCGTCCCGACTCCGCTTCGAAGCGGATGGGACAAACTTAGTCTGATTTACCAAAGACTGTGCTGGTAACCGTAAGGCGAACGCTCAGAACAGGACAACAATAGATTATGAAAAGCTATTGCAAAAACATAGATATTTCTGATACGGATTTCATTGAGAAAGCCATCTGGAACTGCCTGTCAAATCGTGATAGGGGCGATTACCACAGGCAGGATATCCAGAGGGTGATCAAGGAATACGGAACAATAGACAAAATGGCGGCGCAGATGTCACACGACATTAAGTGCCGCCAACTTAATTTGCCGCCAGTCATACCTGACAAGAGGATTGACAGGTGCAACGGAAAACTGCGAGAAATCACCATTGAAGATATCTGGCAGCAATTCTACGACTACGTGGCGGCGAACGGGCTTGAACCATCACTGGCGAGGCTCGGCTACTACCAGTGCGGATGCGTTGTCGGCAAAGGACAGATTTGGGGTATTCAAATGCTCCACGGCTTTCTGCAAAAAACCAGATATGTCCTGCACTGTGATATCAAGAAGTGTTATCCGTCAATCCCACAGGACAAGCTGTTTGCGTTTCTGGCGAAGTTTGTGCGGAACGAACCACTTCTCTGGCTGATCAGGGAACTTGTCACGCACACCACGGAAAAAGGTATCTCTATCGGTTCAAGGCTATCAATCACACTCTGTCAGTTGTATTTGTCTCAGGTGTATCATCACATGGAAGGACTTCACAAGACACGCAGAGGCAAGAGCAGGCCATTGATCGACAAGATACTGATATTCATGGATGACATTTATATCACCGGAAACAGTATCTCCGACTTACATAAGGCCAAAACGGAACTTATGCGGTACTGCGAGAAGGAATTGAGCCTGTCCATCAAGGAAAACTGGATTGTTGTGGACGGTATAAACGCTACAGTTGACGCTATGGGATTTCGTCTGAACAAAGATTACACAAAAATGCGACGGATAAACTACCTTCGCACGAAGCGGTCAATGGACAGGTTTATCAAGAAGCCGAACATGAAAACAGCGCAAACCCTTGTGTCCAGAACAACAAACGTGAAGTATTCCGACTCGTATCATTTCCGAAAGAAATATCAATGGAAGAAAATATCGAAAAAGGCACGGAGGATTATATCTCATGAAAGCAAGGTTCTTAACGCAACCGCAGGAGGTTGTAATAACGACAGATGGCAGTACAGTCTACTGCCAGATAGCGATAAACGCAGAACAGGTGGAAGTAGTGGATCCGGAAACACAGGAGACGCACATTGAATGGGAGTGCGACTTCAACAGTTTTTACGATGCAGTTTTCAACCTTGACGTAGAGGACATTCAGGAAAATCCCGAAGATTACATCGACTTCCAGCCGGAAAGTGTATCTGGCTCAGAGCAGAGACTTCGGGATATCGAAAACGCCCTTGCAGAACTTGGCGAGATCATAGGAGGGTGACATGGCGAAGATTTATTACCGGAAAATCAAACGCGGCGAGATGACCATTGACGAAGTACCGGAAAGATGGAGAGCACAGGTACGGGCACTACTTGACGCTGACGAATAAAGGAAGTGGAGGCGTAAGTGGACAGCGAATTTGACCAACTCGTACGCGTATATGCGGTACAGAGTGAAATAATAAGCATACAGAAGGAAGTGATTGACGACCTGTTCAGATTGCTTGCAATGCACCTGTCAGCGGACGAACTCGACAACCTAGAAGTAGTTGGCAAGATAAACGAAGCAGCAAGGTTAAGGAGGGATTACCAATGAACATAATCACAGGTGTAGCGTCAGTCCTCGTTGGGGGCGGCTTGTTGGCCTTTATTCAGTTTTTGATCAGCAGACATGACAGCAAGTATGACAAGTTCAAGGGCATCACGGACGCAATACAGAAGCTATCAGACAAGGTAGACGAGTTAGGCGCAACCGGAGACAAGCGAAACGCAGTATCCATGAGAGTGCGGATACTGCGGTTTGCAGACGAGATGATGGAAGGGCGAAAACACAGTAAGGACTCGTTTGATCAATGCTTGTCCGATATAGACGAGTACGAGGCGTACTGCGAAGATCATCCAGGGTTCCGGAATAACCAGACAACGGCTACCGTGAAATACATCAAGAGAAACTACAATGAGCGCTTAGAAAAGCATGATTTCCTGTAAGGAGGACACGACAATGGTACCTAACATTATTACAACCGTAGTGGCAATCACTGTTATTTGTTACGTTATAGGAATGATCTGCAAGGCAAACGGAAAGATAGACAAGTGGATACCCGGCATTGTTGGGCTGCTTGGCGGCGTCCTCGGAGTGATTGGATGGAAAACAATTACCGGATTTCCGGCAGATGATGTTCTGAACGCCATAGCAGTGGGCATGGCATCTGGGCTTGCCAGTACAGGCGCAAACCAGATCGTCAAGCAGTTAATGCAGGAACAGGGAGAAACAGACACATGAGAGCATTGCAAACCGCCTTGGCGCTTGTCGCTATATGGGCGGTTATCTATTACATAAACAACAATGAGTGAGGACGCTTCGGCGTCCTTTTTCTTTTGGGAGGTTTGTGATGAAAATATGTAGTACACCACAGGAATTTATTCAGGCTGTTGTGCCGTATGCTCAGAAGGTATGCAAACGGTTTGGCTTTTACTTACCATCGGTATTGATCGGTCAAGCCTACAAAGAACTTGGAGCGGCGATTCCGAGTTGGTGGGATAACCCTGGCGTCCGTGCACTGGTGGAAGAAAATAATATGGTCGGGATCAAAAAAAATCTCTTGAACCCGTCATGGGTGGATATCGGGCTGTCTGTATGGCCGGGAAAATGGCTTAACAAACTGACTCCGGAAGTGTATGACGGCGTGCCTGTTACGATTTCGGACGATTTCCGGATTTACGACAATATAGAGCAGTCATTTGCGGATTATCTCTGCTTCATGCGCTGGGGTGGTTATTCTGTTGGCAATCCGAAGTATTACAACGACATAAAAGATGTCAAGGATTACAGGAAACTGATCCAGATCGTCCACCAGAAAGGGTATGCCACCGGCCCGACTTATTCGAGCGGAATTATCAAAATTATTGAGCAGTATAACTTGACTCAGTATGATGACCTAACTGGCGTGGAGCCGTCAACCTACTATCCGGGTGAAGCGCCGCAGCCGCAGCCGGAGCCGGAAACCATCGTCATCAACCCGAATCCGAACTTTGAACCGAGCCACAACACATCTGCACGGTCCGGAGCCATCGAGTTTATCTACATCCACTATGTAGGTGCTTTGGGCGGCGCGAAAGCCAACATTGACTACTACAACCAGAGATCGACCACAGAGGCGTCTGCTGACTTCTATGTGGACTTTGACGGGTCCATCTGGCAGTACAACATGGACCTTAAAGGCCGTTACTGTTGGGCAGTTGGCGGCGGCAGGCAGTCGCAGTATGGTGGGCAGTATTACGGCATTGCCAAAAACGCGAACGGCATCAGCATCGAGATGTGTGTGCGGAGCAAGACAGGCAAGGCTCCGGCCAATCCGAATGATCCGAACTGGTACTTCGAACAGGCCACCATTGACGGTGCGGTGAAGCTGGCGAAATATCTCATGCAGCAGTTTGGCATCTCTGCTGACCATGTGATCAGGCACTATGATGTAAACGGGAAATTCTGTCCCGGTGTCGTTGGTTGGAATGAGGCGTCTGGTGATGCGAGTGCATGGCAGACGTTCAAGGCTCGTCTGACAGGTGATACGCCTACTCCGCAGCCGACTCCTACGCCCACACCTACACCCACAGGCAAGATGTATCGTGTGCAGGTAGGCGCATATAAGCGTAAGGGCAATGCGTCAAACCGTGCCGCATACGTCTATGAAGTGACGCATTACGCTAACATTAAGGCGTATAAACAGCGCAAGCAGAAAGTACAGGAAGGTTGGCCGTGCTTCATCGAACAGAACCCCGATGGCAGGTATTGTGTCTATTGCGGATCATTTTCTGTTAAGGCCAACGCCGATAAGCGCAGTACGGACCTGTCTTACCTATACGAGATCAACAATTTCATCAAGGAGGTATAACATGGTCATCACATTCAAACAACTGATAGCAGCCGCAAAAAAGCTGAACCGCGAAGTCCTTGAGGATATCAAGGCGAAACTGTACTGGCGTTACTACAACACCAAGAGAAGTGAGCCTACATTTGAAGAAACACGCGCTGCCGGTAAGCGATATACAAATTGCATGGGCGGCGTTGCTTTCGCCTGCAAAGAGGCTGGCATACCGGCTTCTGCGTTGCAGTGGTACGGCAACAAGGGCAAGATCGTCTGGCTTAACGACCACGCCAAAGCAGATGCGCAGAAAATATTCGACCTTCTGATCATCAAGAAACGTACGGTCAACAACGCTGTCAAGAAGGGCGTTATCCTTGACGGCGACATCCTGACGTATATGGACATGACGCACACCAACATGTTCCTAACGAATGGCAAGTCCTACGACACCGGCCACGCATACTGTGACGGGTCCGGAGAGGGAGCCAAATACAGAAAATGGATTGGTAGCCTTGTCTATGGAAGCCATAAGGTATACTGCATCTTTAGGCTGAAGTCCGACTCGATCTACCGCGTCCAGGTTGGCGCATACTCGTCTAAGGAAAATGCCGAGAAGCGCATGAGGGCTGTTTCGCAGAAGTCCGGCTATGGATGTTTCGTCGAGCAGACAGATATGTACCGTGTATACTGCGGAGCATTTGAGCAGCCGAAGAACGCGATTACTCGTCTTGACGAACTGGAAGAGTCTGGCGTCACAAAGTCATTTATTGTTCGTGTTGCGTAAACTCACAGTATGTTTTTCTACGCTGTTGTGGGTTGTTGCAAGGTTTCTACTAGACACACACTAGACACAAAAAAAGAGTTATTTCCTATATATATAGGCTTTTTTGAAAATATTTAATTTCACTCTTGAAAAACCACCCATGCATTGAAATACCGCGTAGAATCGGGAAAAGCCTTGATTCTACGCGGTTTTTTACGTGTTGTTGTAAGTTCTTGCAAGCTGTTAAGTGGTGTTTACTAGACACAAATAGTCACAAAGTCACATATCAATCCATGAGATTTTTCTGTTCACACTTCTCAATTCCTTTCGGCAGTTTGATTTTTTCAATCTCAATCCTCAAATCTTCCACGGTTCGATGACCGTAAACAGCGTTCGTTATGTCTCCACCAAACGAGTGGCCCATCATCCTCTTCCGATCCGCTTCCCTCACTCCGTACTTCTCACACAGCATCGAGAACGTATGCCTACAGTCATGTGGCGTATGGCGTGGGTCTGTCTCTATACCCAAATCGTTCACAGTGCGCGAGAAATACTTTCTGAGCGTCTTATCGAGTCCACCCAGAAGAACACCGTCCCTTTGCATTCTGCGTTCCACAAGGGGCAAAATGGCCGAATGAATAGGCACTACACGTTCTTTGCCAGCAGAAGTCTTTGAGCCGCCCTTGAAGTACCTGTCCTTCAGGTTGACTTCCATCGTCCGATACGAGTTTACTCGATAGCCGGAATAGCAGAGGATCAGGATAAACTCAGCCCATTCCTTATCGCTGTTTTGCCAGAGTATCCTTAAGTCATCTTCCGAGAATGGTATGCCAGACTGGCTTTCCCGACCACTGGGAACCACAAGGGCGGCAGATGCGTTCTCCGAACAGATATGACGTGGAATAGCATACTCGTATACTGCGTGTGCTACAGTTACAATTCTTGTGCGTATACCACGGCCCAACGGACAGTCATTGACGGCTGACTGCAACTGGTCAAGGGTAATCTGGTCAAGGGGTATGTCGTGGACTCTGCTTAGATGGTTGAAGCCTACACGATAATTTGCCTGCGTTCCTTTTGCGAGAACCTTCATGGCGTTTTCGCCAAACTTCCACTCCATGAACTGTTCGTATACTTCCCGGAACGTCGGGCATGTCGATGTGACATTGTCTGTCAGGCAGCGATCCTTCAGCACACGCAGACAGAACGCGTCAAGGTCACTGCTTGACTGCTGAACCTCTCTGGCAATCGTCACTTCTAAACCAGGCGTATATGTCCCTGCGTGATAGGCCGACAGGACGGCAAAGCCGGTATACCAGTCCGGCACGTAGCAGATAGCCTTGGGCCGGATGTAGAAGCCTAGATCATCCCTCTCTGTCGCAGGTGGGTGGACGGCGTAGGGGAGTCTGCGGCCCTTGCCCAAGAAACGGATGGACCCCCAGCCTGATGGGAGTTTGTCATGGCGTTTGCGTTTTGGCATGATTTTCCTCCAAAATGAGCGCAAAAATAGCGTGGCGCATAGATACACCACGCCAGAGTAACACTTATAGTCCTGTCTGCTTCACACCATATTCAGCTTCTTCTTGCGTATAACCTTCATATAGAAGTTGGCCAACGAGGCCATCGTGCGAGAAAGAAGAATGTGATAAATACGATTTGGCTTTCTTTGCTGCCTGATCATACCAGTTTGCACCGGAATTATCCGTTCCGTATACTGCTTCCGCATTGGTGAATTTCTCATATTCAAGCTGTTTAATAAGTCCTTTTCGTGAGAACGCGGAATGGCTCAGATAACTCTTCGCTTTTTTAAGCGCTTGGGCGTTCCAGTCAACAGTGATATGCTCTACCGCATACTTGGCATCTGCTTCTGAAAATTTCTCATACACCAACTGATCTATAAGACCGAGTTTCGAGAAAGCACTATGGCTCAAATAGGAAGTGGCTTTCTTCATTGCGTTCTGCTGAGAAACAGTCCCAGTCTGTACAGTCGGGGAACTATCGCCTATCAATCCTTCGCTATCTGACGCAGGAGTAGCGGAAGGGGCGGCACTTGACGCAGCGTTTACTGTGACAGTGCATTTATATTTCTTCCCACCAACTTTCGCTGTGATGATGGCCTTGCCTGCACTCTTACCAGTGACTTTTCCCTTACCGTTTACTGTCGCAACTTTCTTCTTGTTGCTTGACCACTTCGCTTTGCTTTTGGTTCCGGTGACTTTCAGTTGCACCGTTTTGCCAACTTGGATCGTGGCTTTCTTCTTATTGATCTTGACTTTGGCGTGTGCCGTGATAGGCAGTGCCATGACAGCAATAAGCATGACGAGTAGCAGTAACCATTTTCTTCGTTTCATTGTTAAAACCCTCCTTTGTTTGTCAGTTGTTTATCCTTATGTTATTATCAGCAGTAGCATCTACTTTTCATTTTGAATATCGGAGGCCGAAAAATGGACGACAACAGAGAAACAATCCGTGAAATCGTTATCAGGATAGACAGAGTGCAAACCGCTCAGTATAAGAAAGATGGGCGACGCTGTTTTCAGATTAGTCGTCCTGTAAGCATAACGATAGACGGTGAGCAGCTGGAACACGTAACATCGTTTGACTTCCATGCGGATATGAACAGCATTCCTACCATGAAGATAGAGAAACATGCTTACTGAACAATAATCCTTTTATCATCCCAATCGAAACAATCGTAAGACGTGCCATTTGCTAATATGCATTCAGACTGTTTACATTCAGCTATCCCGAT
>Ga0265298_10010227_pt1 | contig 11120 bp, 23 predicted proteins | sample AusTroGonzalo_MG_3_FD_193486 | JGI IMG/M metagenome (GOLD analysis project Ga0265298, IMG submission 193486) | Bovine rumen microbial communities from tropical cattle in Woodstock, Queensland, Australia - Gonzalo_01 | ecosystem: Host-associated > Mammals > Digestive system > Stomach > Rumen ...
AAAAATTCACATTTTTTCTACAGATTTTACATATTTTATGTATAACGGAGGTTATTATGAGAGAAACAATTGCATCAATTTTATTGTTTATTGTAGCCGTTTTAGCATTGGGTAGCATGATTGCGGCTATTGTATGGCTTATTGTTTTGCTTAAAAAAGATATATCAAGTCGTGGCGGAATAAAGAAAGTTGTTGAGGAAGAAGCTGCAAGAACAAAAGAAGAAATCGAATGGATGGAAAAATGTGAAAAGGCTCGTGCAGCATGGAATAAAATTGCGTCTATTCGCCAGCTTACAATGCACTTCCAGGAAATCGATGATTGGATTTTGGGAAAGATGCATGTATGTTACGAGATCGACGAAATACCTTTGTACCTTAAAGCTTTCAAATGTTCAATGGAAAAAAAGCCATGGAATCGACCCGAGCAGGATGAAATTATTAGCGTTATAATTTTCGCTCGCAACGTCGAATCGGTTATTGATTATATGAATTGTTACCAGCATAAAGACCCTGATGCTTCAGGCTTCGAATTTTGGGGAACAAATTACATATATGATGGTATGATTCCGCTTGCGCCTTGTGAAAATCTTATGGATGATATTAAGTATGCTCAGAAAGCTTTCGTAATCGATTATGCAACAGGTAACGACTACAGACGAAAGAAAGCAGCAGAAGCAGCTTAAGTTTATACTTCTACAGAAAAAATTACATATTATAATTATTGGAGGCAATTATGATTACAGCAGCTGATGCATATATGACGGCGATTTCAAAAAATCCCCGCTTCCAAAGTGACTTGGAAGTTATTGAAAGCCGAATTAAAGAAGCTTGTGAGCATGGTATGTTCAAAATAACTGTATCCGGTTTGGAAATGGCTAATTTTGATGCGTACATAGCGCACCTTAATAAATTCGGCTACAAGTGTCATTACATCGTTGGCAATGACAAACTTTGTATTGACTGGCCACTTCCAAAAGAAACCACATAATTTCTACAGAAGTTTTACGTTTTTCTAATGCTCTTTACATATTATATGTATAAAGAGCAAACCATAACGGAGGTTAACTTATGGCAGACAAAAATTACAATGGCTGGAAGAATCGTGAAACATGGAATATCGCATTGTGGCTTAATAATGACCCAAGTTACTATGGACTGCAAAGAGCGTTTCGTGATGTACACAAAAAAACTAAGAGCAGCAAAGCTGATTATCAGGCATTCCTGGATTTCGCAGGACTTGACGGTGTAAAAACGCCGGACGGAATTTCGTTCAGCAACATGAAAATCGATACAAGAGCAATTGTGAACGACGTTCTTTTTGCTTAAAGTAAAAAATTAAGCCTAGCTTTTCTTGCTAGGCTTTTTTATTTTTGTTAATATTATATTACAAATCAAATCAAAATTATTAATAAATATTTTTTCAACAAAAAACAAGTAAAGATAATAAAAAATTTATTCATTTTTGCTTCCTCCTTAAACCTAGAGCTAGTTTAGTTCTAGGTTTTTTTTTATTTTTTATAAAAATTTTCTATAATTCTTACACTTCTGGATTCGGTATTACATATTATAGATATAAGCGAATGACGCTTAATAAAATCCAACTTAAATTGCTCAGGAGGCAATATTTATGACAAAAGCAGAATTTGAATCACTCGGACTCACAACAGAACAGTACAAAGAAATGTTTGACGAAGAGCCAATCATCGAAGACGAAGCTCAGGCAACTGAAGCAGCAGTTGAAACACCAGCAGAAACTGTAGCCGAAACAACTGTTGAAGCTCCAGAAATGGTTCAGGAAGACGCTACAAAGGCTGAAGAAACTGTTGCAGCTATCGTACCAGCAGAAGCAAAAGCAGAAGTTGTTGCTACCGGCGCCGCAATGAGTTTCGCAAACATCAAAGCCGCAGCTGAGTTCCTTGCTGAACAGAAAGGCCTGAAGGTATCGAATACTCTCGACGGTTTGTACAAAACAAAACGCCGCGGAACAAACAAAACTCACGGTTATGCAGTTCAGTACAACGACGACAAGTCAGTTGTTTTGACACCGATTGCTTAACCTAACTAACTTCTAGTAAACTAGCCCACTTCTTGTGGGCTTTTATTTTATATGGGAGTTTTAGTATGAAAAAGATTTTTGTTTTAATACTTTCAATACTGCTTTTATGCGGATGCTACGCTGAGGACAAATCTGCGTATGATAGCGTTGTTGAATCAACTGCAAAAGCTTACGTTGTAGGACAAAAGCTTGCAAACAAAATAGGCAATAAAGCGAAAGATGTCAACAATGAGTATGAGATTACCGAAAGCATCAGCAAGTTTATCAAGGACCGAAAGATCGATAAACATTGAAAAGCTTGGTAAGTCCGTTGATGAATTTACAAATGATGTAAAGAAGCAAGTTAAAAAAGAATCTAAAAATAAATAAGTAAAGTTAGAAAAGCCAGATAAAAATTCTGGCTTTTTTCATATTTTCTACAGAATTTTTACATATTATTAATATAACAAACGAACGACTGGAGGAAATATGAATAACGCAAAAGCTGAGCTCAAGGTAACAATATCGGAAGGTAATGCTAAAATGGGCTCTGTAAAATCAGTCAGCTTACCAGCAATCAAAAGTTGTCGTAAAGATTGCGGATGCTGCAAGATTTGCTATGCATGTCGAGGACATTTTCTTTTTGGTAACGTAAAGAAGTCAATCGATGCAAACTGGGAAGTCTTGAATACAAATCCGAAGCTTTACTGGGACACAGTGAACGAAGCACTTATGCTTAACCGATACTTCAGATTCCATGTATCCGGCGACATTCCAAATGCTGAATATATTACAAACCTTGTAAAAGCTGCGAAGAAAAACCGTGGCACTCACATTCTGATCTTTACTAAACGTTATCCTATGGTAAACGCTTGGATTAAAAAGAACGGAATGCTTCCGAAAAATATTCATATGATTTATTCGAAGTGGAAGGGACTGGCAATGCCGAATCCGTACAACTTCCCTGAAGCTCATATCTTGTATGAGGACTGCACAACAACTGCATCCGATGGCGCAAAACTCTGTACTGGAAGTTGTATCAACTGCATTAAAACTGGTAAAGGTTGTTGGAACCTGAAGCCTGGCGAGCAAGTGCTGATTAAACAACACTAAAAGAATCTAAAGAAGCTAGTCTAGTAAGATTAGCTTCTTATTTTTATATATTCTATAGAAGTTTTACATATTATATATGAGGGTAGTAATATGACAAAAATAATTTTTGGTATAATTTTTGGTGCATTTGCATTTGTTGGATCAATTGCAGACATTCGTAATAAACAAAAGTTGGAAATTGCTATGCTTATTTGTATTGCAATAACTGCAATTGTTTATATTCCATTTATTTCTTAAACTTCCATACTTCTATAGAAGTTTTTACATATTATAATTATTGGAGGAACTTATGTCAACTGTACGTGAATGTTTAAGCCATATATGTCATTCAAAAGATATTAAGTTTTACTTGGACATAAAAGGAAAGCAGACATATCGGCATCCTATAACCGGTAAAATAAAAATTCATTTTGGAAACCCACGTGAAGTTTGGACACATTCTGATGGTACTCCGGTACTAGTTAAAGAATCACCGGAAGTATTAGCACACTTCAAAAAAGCACCTTGGGAATTTTTTGAGGAAAGCGAAAACGCACCGATTCGTGTAGACCAAATGGGACGTGCGCATTTGACTGAAGAAGAATTGTTGAATATGGCCGGCAATATGGAAAACTTCAAAATCCGCTTTTGGATTAGCGACTGTGAAGTTATGATAGTTTAAGGGAGGAAATTATGAATTTCGGAACCGATGCACAATGGGAATATGGGCTTGGGCAGAAAAGCGAAAAGCGTACGGAAGAAGTATTTAAGCTTAGCGAACCGGTATTTTTAAGTCGTGGATTTACGGAAACATTTCCGGTAAGAGCCGACTTTTTCGATAAAGGAACAAAAAGCAAAAAAGCTTCATTCTATGGTATCTCCGCATCCCTGGACGAAATCGCTATCGATACTTCCCGAACACTTAACAGCACTTGGCCTACTTCTGGCGATTTTGAAAATCCATATCACGGAAAAAGTCGTGAAGAGTGTAAACGCGCAATCTTGTCTTACCTTAACAGCCTTAAGAAGTTTGCTGCAACATCAAATAAAGCAAACCAAGCTGACAGCGAAAAAATAGCGAGGGTTATTAAACTTCTTAAAGAAGCGAAGTAAGTATAAGAAGTTTTCATACTTCTGTAGACAGTTTCACATATTATAATTATCAAGATAATAAGAGGTAATTATGGGACACGAAACACATGAGTATGTAACTATTAAGGCGCCACGAAATTTCGAAGCTTGGTGGAGACAGACACCCCAGTCATACCGCGATGGTTGTTCTTCAGTAAGAGTCCATCGTACTGAATATGCAAATGGAAAATTTACACTTGCTAGACGCGCTACATTCCTTAAAAAAGTGCAGAAAAATACGAAAGGTGCTTACGATGATTTGGAATCGGTACCATCTTATACCTGTGTTGCTTATGACATCGGTATTGCGGGCTACTTGATTATCCAAAAGAAAAATAAAATAGTAGACCACAAGCGCCAGGAAGTTACGATTTCGAAACAGTACGCATCTAAACCGGCACACATTCCAGCTGGCGGAAAATTGATTGAACTTCACAGCTATGTTGCATCGTACGATATTCGGTCTTACGATCCGGAAGAACATGGCGGATTCAGTGCTCGTGAAATGGCCGACCGCGATGTTGATTTGTTCCGTTGCTAGCTAAAGCTAAAAGTCTAGTCAGATTTGACTACTTTTATGTTTTCTACAGAATTCTTACATATTATAAATATATGGAGGAACCTATGGCTGGTGACTTTTGGAATGGAAGACAATTTGTATCGACATTTCCTAGCGATTTCGCAATTGCAAATAAGTACGGTGAAGAAGGCGTAAGAGACACTTATAAAAGATGTTTCGACGCTTGGAAAGAAGACTATAAGTTTCTTACTGATCTTGTACTTACTTTGAATTGGTATATCTGGGCGTTGTACAAGACAAATGAAAAACTTGCTCGTGTGTACAATGTACTCTGGGAAAAATGTCATAACTATGCATTATCTCATCTGAAAGGTGAGCAGCTTCAGTATTATATTCAGGAAACTGATTAAAAATTTCTACAGAAGTTTTACGTTTTTCTGGCGCTCTTTACATATTATATGTATAGAGCGAATAACTACTGGAGGTTATCTATGACACTTAAACACTACAAAAAAGGGTGGAACAACGAAACAGTATACATCCTGTGTACCGATTGCGCTGGTGACCAGGGAATGGAAACAGCTTGGAATCAGGTAACAAAAGTTATCAATGACGGTTGTAGGCCTGAAGACATCGAAAAGATGGTTACTAAGCTTACTAGAAAGCCAGACAGCTACAGCTATGAGCATTATCTTCGTGTTGGTATTCGTGCTGCCGAAAGATACTGTCTTGGAAAAATGCTTACGGGAGAAACTGAAGAGGAAATTCGAAATTCTCATCGATGGGACCCGCTCAAAGAAGCAATCCCTAGAGAATTCTTCGAACACTTCAGCATTAGCGAAGTACAGTCACGGCTTAATGAATACTTCGTAACTTTCGCGCGCATTCATAACCAAATGAAACAGGATATAAAGACTGTAATTTTTTACGGTCCGGGCCTTTTCAAGTATCCTTCTGACATGTCGAAATCTGAAATGCTTCAGGCTGCAGCAGCAAATCCTTATTATGTTCCAGCCTATGTTAAAGGACAGGAACTTCGCCGAAAGGATTTCGAAAAGAAGGTTGCTCAGGTTAACTTGAAGAAGTATAAAGCAACACAGAAAGATGCAGAACGTGTTTATGCTGCCGCTAACGGTGACAAACGTGTATTGAGTGGACTTTGGAAAGTAACTGATCCGAAAAAGGCCTTTGTTCGATATATCATGGGTTTGATTGCTGGCAAAAACTGGGATTGCTTAAAGCAAGAAGCGATTAAGGGCGGAATTTCAGAAGCTGAAGTCGAAGCTTACACAAGAGCTTATGCAGGCTTGAGTATGTCAACTTTCGCTTTGCTCCCGCAAGAAGCTAGAAAAGTTAAGTTAGCATATCAAGAAGCCTTGAAATCGAGATCAGCAAATGGCTGGTTTGAAGTAATGTATCACTAAAAAAAGAAAAAAGCCAAGTTAGCTAGAAAAGTTGACTTGGCTTTTATGTTTTTCTGCAGAAGTTTACATATTATAGGTATAACGAATAAATTGCGGAGGTAAATATGCAGAACATTAAAATTACTTGTACTTGTTGTAAAAAGCCGGTTGAAATTCCTGGCGTTGATGCAGAGAAACTTGAAGCAATTCAGGTTGGTCGCTCGATGGGAATGTCGATCCAGTCTATTATTCCTGAGGTTTCGCCGGACTATCGTGAGATATTCATTTCCGGAATTTGTCCGACTTGTTGGGACAACATGTTTGGTTCCGATGAGGAAGAAGAGTCTATCAAAGACTCGACTATGGAACTTGCTTAATTAAGCATTGTTTCTGGTAAAGGCTGGCCTTAGGGTCAGCTTTTTTTATTTTAAACTTACTCTACTAGAGGTAAGTAAAGTGAAAGAATCTAAAAAATTTTATAAAATTTTTCTATTTTCTTACGCATGTTTCTATAGAATTACATATTATAAATATAAGAGCAAGTAAAGCTCTTAAATATCAAACCAAATCAAATTGCTTAGGAGGCAAATTTATGACAAGAGCAGAATTCAATGAACTCGGAATTACAGAGGCACAGTACGAAGAAATGTTTGGTGAAAAAGCAGTCTTCGACGACGAAGCAACAGCAGCACCTGTAGCTGAAACAAAAGCTGAGGAAACAATCGAAGTTCCTGAGATCGTTGAAACAACAGCTGAAGAAGCTTCTACTACTGAAGTTGCTGCAGAAACAACAGAAGAAGCAAAAGCTGAAGACACAGTAGCCGCAATCGTTCCTGCTGAAGCAAAAGCTGAAGTTGTAGCAACAGGTGCCGCAATGAGCTTCGAAAACATCAAAAAGGCCGCTGAATTCCTGGCAACTGAGCTCAACCTGAAAGTGTCAAACACACTTGATGGCCTCTACAAAACAAAGCGTCGTGGCTCAAACAAGAATCACGGTTACATTGTAACATTCGCTGATGACAAAACAGTCCAGCTTGCAAAAATCGCTCAGTAATTAAAGCGTAAAGCCAAATAAGAAGTCTAGTTAGCAAGTCTAGCTAGACTTTTTTATTTTAAACTTCTTATGTTTTTTCTAGTATTTCTACATATTATATGTATGGAGGAATATATGATTAAGTTTTCAAAACAAGCTACTGATGTTGCAAATGAATCTGCGCTCCACGCTTGGGCCGAAGTGAATAATATCCATATTGATAATGTTCTTGTTAGAAACATTTTCAAAGAGGTTATTCTTTATGAAAGCTATAAGTATCCAACAGAAGAGCCAGTATGCGCTGGATTCGTAATCTGGGACGGCAAAAAGAAAACTGTTTGGCTTATCACTTATGACGACAAAATGATTGATCGAAAGTCAGCGGATTACAAAAAGCTTGCTGAATATGCAATGAAGCAAACTGACAGACTTCTTAGTATGAGATAGTTAAAGAGCCCCGGTTCCGGGGCTTTTCTTATTTTTATATTTTTCTAGAATTCATCACATATTATTATAACAAACAAACAAATTTATATGAGGTATTTTATGGCTAGTAAAACTGAAGAACTTGAATTCGAAATCTATCAGCAGATTCAAAGCTTGAATGCGAATAAGCAAGCAATTATTTACAAAAATATCCGAAGTATTAAGTTCAATATGATTGGATACGGACAGCTTTTGGCCGGAAAGGATGATGCTAAATTCGGCAAAAAGAAAACTTCGGTACTTGAAGCTGAAATTTTTAAGCTTATTTCGGGCTTAGAAGCTAGAAGACAAAACATTATTAAAGATAACTTAAAGAAGATTAAGTTTAATCTTACATACTACGGAAGAAAAACAGTATCTGAACAGCCTGGAATTATTTATGTAAGATAAACTAGAAGTTAGTTTAGTCTATAGAAGTTTTACGCTTCTATAGATTTTCTTACATATTATATGTATAACAATCAAACAATAACAGGAGACTATTATGGTTCAGATTGAAGATGACGACTTTATCGATATGCTCTGGGAGCGCGTTGGAAACTTCAGACCTGCTGAAAATCTTCCAGAAGAATTTTGGAAAGCAGCTTTTGAACAGTTCAAAGAACAGGGCTGGTTTTCGAAGCCGCTTACACCGTCTGTAATTGTTGACAACATTGCAGTTAACGGCGAAGTAAAAACACTTGAAGAAATCCGCAACAATTACAAAATTGAAGGCCTTACTGATTCCGATGTTGCTAAAATGTCAGATGATGAACTTGAAGAATACCTTCTCGAACACACCGAATGGCAGAAAGTCGGACCGATGTTTGTAAAACGCTGGGGCTTCTAAGTTCACTAGAAGTTGTCTCTAGAACTATATAGTTTTAGGGACAGCTTACATATTTATTTTCGGGAGTTATTATGCGAGACTTATATCAATTTCTTCGCAGTAAGCGTGTAAGCCAGGAAAATGCGAATGAAGCGGAACGTATAAAATACGAATATGCAAAAGAATATGCTGAGCGCGAATGCGAAAAGGTTCGTGCAAAATACATAGAAATAATTACAAAGCTTAATAACCGAATCCAAGCTCTTTCAACGCCAGCAACAGGCTTTACTGAAATGGTTGCGAATGCAATTAAGAGTAATCCAGATCTTTTTGCTAATGCTCTTAAAGGTGTTATTACACAGCATCTTTCGCTTGACAATGAATGTGAGCCTTATTCAGGTAATTATGCTCGACTTACTTGGGATAAAGAAGACCTCGGATCGATTTGTATCGAACATTATTCAGATGACTAAATCGCGCGTATGTCAGTAGTTATTTTTGTTATAGCAATTGTAGCGTTGATTGTATTCATCAAAGAATATACCTACTAAGCTAGTCTAGTACCAGAAGTTTTCACGCGTTCTACAGAAGAATTACATATTATATGTATAAGAACAAATAACTTTTGGAGGTTAGCTTATGTATATCAAACCTGAAGACATTGAGAAATTTATCGCGGACAATCAACTTGCGACAGAAGAAGAAGTTCGCCTTGTTTGTCAGATTTGTGGCTGGTCAACTGATACATTGAATAAGATTATCAATTGTCGTACTGAGTATCAGGACATTGAGCAGATTCGCGCATGTGAACCAACAGCATACGTATTCGACAGTGTTGAATCATACTTCGAAGAAGAAGAAGATGAAGATGATGAGCCTGAAGACGATGATGACTGGGATGCGTACGTTGCTTCAAATGCATACGGCTCAGATAACTAAAATATCGGGCGCTTCGGCGCCTGAATATTAGGAGGGTTTATGGATAAATCGACAGTTGAAATCTTTTGGAAAATGAGATTCGGTGAAGATGGAAGACGTTTTCTCGACGATATGTTATCCGAATGTTATATTGACTGTGTGCCTGAAGCTTACGAAGAGATAACTATAACGCCAAACTATACAAGTATCGATGGTATTCGTTGTGGCCTTATTAGTTTTTCGTATGACGAAAGCACAGTATTGAATATAAATGCAGTGATGCGAAAAAATTATATTCAACAAGTCAAGCTTACAAAATAAAAAACTAGAAGTCTAGTCAAGTAAGGCTAGACTTTTCTTATTTTCATATTTTCTACAGAAGAATTACATATTATAATTACTGGAGGACAATATGTTGAATTTTGAAGCGCTCAAAAAAAGTTTGCCAAATATCTATGCAAAATATGAAGACGAAGAGCCAAGTGATCTTGCCGTAAGCGGCGATAAAGTTGTCTTTATGGATAACAAAGGGCTTGTTCTTCACGGCGTTTTAGATTATCACGCGGGCAATTGGTATCTCGAAAATATTCAGGAAAGAGACAAGTACTCATTCGGCGATTTTGTTCAGATTTGGGAGCTTTTAGACGAAACGTCGGGATCAAAGTTTGTAAAAGCTTAGCCTACTTCTTATACTTCTACAGAAAATTTTACATATTATATGTATAGCGGAGGTAATTATGATTAAGTATCAAACAAAGCTTACAGACTACGACGCAACCGAAGACATGTACAATGAGGGTGAAATTGGCTCAACAATGATTAAGGATGCTGGTTACGACTTTATTGAAGCAAATAGCTTGGAAGAACTTCTTAAAGCTGTAAACAAAAGGCTTTATATCAACGATGAAAAGCTTTCGAATATCGTGCATTTTCAGGATCAGGATGACACGGATGACGGCACAACTTGCTTCGAAGTTACTTGGACCGAAAATATCGATGGCAATACTATCGACTGGAATTCAGGTTATGACAGTGGCGAAATCGAGCGCTGGAAAAAAGGCGAAGTAAGATTTTGGTCTTGTCGTATGCTGATTCACGTTACAAGAGTAACAAAAGAATGTATCAGCGACGACGAAATTGAAAAGCTCAAAATCGATAACGTCTAGTACTCTAAAATAAGAGCTAAGTCAGAAAAGTTGGCTTAGTTCTTATGCTTCTATAGAATTTTTTACATATTATATGTATGGGAGCAAACAATATGACTGTAGAGACACAGAAAAAATTCGATGCAATTAAGGTTGGTGATGTCATGGTCGGACGCTATGACTGGGACGATTATCATAACGTGGATTTTTATCGCGTAATTGGCAAAACCGCTTGTGGACTGAAGCTGCAAAAGCTCGGAAAAACAATTGTAAACGGTTGCGCTCAACTCGGTAAAGTTAGACCTGTTATGAACGTCGAAGAAGGAAAGCCATTTACACGCCGCGTAACTGATAAGGGTTATTTTTACGAAAAAGATAGATATTCAAATATTATCTACCTTTCAGCAATCTATAAGCCCGAAACTGAATACGGTGAAATGAGACTTAACTAGTCTTACTTCTAGTATCATAAGAAGCACGTTTTTATAACGTGCTTTTTTTTATTTTAAAATTACTTCTAGTAAGTATAGTAGAAAAATATTAAAAAAT
>Ga0265298_10010228_pt1 | contig 11119 bp, 5 predicted proteins | sample AusTroGonzalo_MG_3_FD_193486 | JGI IMG/M metagenome (GOLD analysis project Ga0265298, IMG submission 193486) | Bovine rumen microbial communities from tropical cattle in Woodstock, Queensland, Australia - Gonzalo_01 | ecosystem: Host-associated > Mammals > Digestive system > Stomach > Rumen ...
GGCAGAAAACCTGGTTCAGAATTCTTTCGACGGTGCTGGTTGCCGGAATGATGATGCTGATTTTTGCCTTTTCCACACAGACCGCCGAAGCATCTGATGAAACCAGCGGAGGGATTTCCCGGATCGTGATCCGGGTTTTTATCCCTGATTTTTCACGGGAAACGCCGGAAAAGCAAACCGAGATTTATGATACCGTTCAGTTCTATGTCCGCAAGGTGGCCCATTTTGCGGAATACCTTCTCCTTGGGTTTCTGATGCGGTTCTGTCTCCTGAGCTGGTTCGGCAAACGAACGTGGCTGACAATTGGCAGCTGGGGAGCAGGAACCCTGTATGCCCTGACGGACGAAATCCATCAGATGATGATAGACGGGCGGTCCGGCCAGTGGACGGATGTGCTGCTGGACAGTGCCGGGGTCCTGGCCGGCGTGCTGATTGCCGCGAAGCTTGTTGAACTGACAGAAAGAAAGGCCGGAAGGAGCAAATAGCGAAGGATGGCTTTCAATATCGTTCTGGTAAACCCTGAAATTCCCCAGAATACCGGAAATATTGCCCGCAGCTGTGCCGCAACGGGCGCAGTGCTGCACCTGATTGAGCCGCTGGGTTTTTCGCTGGCCGATAAGTATCTGAAGCGGGCCGGCCTTGATTACTGGCATCTGATGGAGTATCATGTTTACAGTGGCATGGAAGAATTCCTGAAAACCCATCCGGGCGCCGGGATGTATTTCGCCACGACAAAGGCCCGGAAAGGATACCATGAGGTTCGGTATCAGGACGGGGATTTTCTTGTTTTCGGATGCGAGACCAGAGGCCTTCCGGAATCCCTGCTGAAAAACTGTTACGACCGTTGCATCCGGATTCCGATGAGGAGCGAAGCCAGAAGCCTGAACCTGGCCAATTCTGTTGCTGTTGTCCTGTTTGAAGCACTGCGCCAGAACGGCTTTCCGGGCATGCAGTCCGGAGGGCAACTGACAGGGCGCGAAGAGGAACAGCCGGCCTGGCTGGATTATGTATAGATGCAGGAGGCAGCCTTCATGGCATATTTTCAGAACAACCGACAATATACAGATCCGCAGCAGGATCCCCGGGTTTCGCCCGAGGAATACAGCAGGGATTCCTATGGGGAAAGCCTTTCGGATGAACCCGACTATGACGACGGGTTTGACGAATTGCTGGATCCTGAGACGGAGGATGAAGAAGACGGGGAAATGGACCCTGAACAGGTACGGAGCCGGTTCCGCTTTGCCATGGGCGCCGGAAACCTGGTGTCTGTCATTGTCGGGACAGCGGCTTTCCTGATTCTGCTTACGCTGCTCCTGAGCATGATCAATTTCCTGAAGACAGACCTGTCCCGCAACCTGACTTTATTCCAGACCAAGTTCTGATTTCTGCGAGGCTTCTTTATGACCAACCGAATCTATCTGGACAATGCAGCCACTACCTGCCTGGCGGAACCTGTGCGGGAGGCGATGATGCCCTGGCTGACGGCACAGTATGGAAATCCATCCAGCATTCACGGCACAGGGAGGGAAGCCCAGAAAGCGATTCATCTGGCCCGGTGCAAGGCAGCGGAAGCGATCGGGGCTGAGCCCAGGGAGATTTTTTTTACTTCCGGCGGAAGTGAAAGCGATAACTGGGCACTGAAAGGATATGCGTTTGCCCACCGGACGGAAGGAAACCATATTATCACATCCTCCGTCGAGCACCATGCAGTGCTGCACACCTGCCGATGGCTGGAAAAACAGGGATTCCGGGTGACTTATCTCCCGACAGACGCGGAAGGAAGGGTGGACCCTGATACCGTGGAGAAGGCTATCACGGACCAGACCATCCTGATCAGCATCATGGCGGCCAACAATGAAATCGGCACCATGGAACCGGTTTCCCAGATCGGGGAAACGGCCGGGAATCATGGCATCGCCTTTCATACGGATGCCGTCCAGGCGATCGGCGCGATGCCGCTGAACGTCAAGAAACTTCACGCCGACATGCTGAGCCTGAGCGCCCACAAATTTCACGGGCCGAAAGGAACCGGGCTTCTTTATATCCGGTCGGGAACCGTTTTGCAGCCCCTGATTCACGGAGGAGCGCAGGAAAGAGGCATGCGCGCCGGCACGGAAAACACAGCCGGCATCGTTGGGCTTGGGGAAGCGATTGCGCTTTGTACGAAAGACATGGAAGAAAAGAACCGGCGCATTGCCTGCCTCCGGGATGAGCTGACGGAAGGCCTGCTGCGGCGCATTCCGGATTCCTGCCTGAACGGGCCACGCCGGGACCGGCTTCCCGGAAACTGCCACCTGTCCTTCCGGGGCATTGAAGGGGAAGCGCTGCTGCTTCGGCTGGATATGGCCGGAATTGCCGCTTCCGGCGGGAGCGCCTGCACATCCGGCAGCCCGGAGCCGAGCCATGTCATGCGGGCCATCGGCGCCGATGACGAAAGGACAAAGGGAAGCATCCGGTTTACGCTCAGCGACGAAACGAAAAAAGAAGAGCTGGATGAGGTGCTGCGCATATTGCCGCCGCTGGTGGAAGAAATGAGGCGCTTAAGAACATAATCCGGCCGGACAATGGGCGGGAAGGGATTCCTCTCCGCACGCATCAGCCGGCCGGGAAAAAAGACTGTTTATTTCACCCGGAAATGAAGGACCTCACTGGAAAAATCACTGCGCAGGTGGACGCTGTACCCCTGCTGCATCAGGAAAGCGCCGGAGAAGCTCCGGCCTTTTTCGTCGGTATATGATTTTTCGGGATCCAGGCCATGCAGGCGCACCCGTACGGGAGGCATGTTCGGCACTGTGAGCACCCGGTAAGCGCAGAACAGAACATCGCTCCTGTCCTCCGATACGAAGGACCAGGCAGCAAATGAATTTTCAAAAGGAGAAACCAGGCGCCAGAAGGTTCCCTTCTGTGTCAGCGAACGGATTCCCTTTATTTTTTTCACCATTTCCGCACAGGCATCCAGCTCTTCCGAAGAAAGCCTGGTCAGGTCCAGTTCAAAACCGAAATTGCCGCCGAGGGCCACATCGCCGCGCATGCTGATGCTGACGGAACGGCCGGTCTGGTGATTCGGGACTGCGCTGACATGGGCGCCCATCGCGGAAGCCGGATACACGATTGAAGTGCCGTACTGCAGCTTCAGCCGCTCAATGGCATCCGTGTCGTCACTGGTCCAGGTCTGGGGCATATAGAAGAGCATGCCGGGGTCAAAACGCCCGCCGCCGCCGGAGCAGGACTCAAACAGAATCTGCGGGAAGGCGGAGGTAATGGTTTCCAGCACTCGGTACAGGCCGAGCATATAGCGGTGCATCGTTTCTCCCTTCCGGTCCTGCGGGAGGATCAGGGAGACCGCTTCGGTCATATTCCGGTTCATGTCCCATTTGACATAGTCGATTCCGGCGGAGGAAAGCACATCCGATACTGCGCGGATGACGTATTCCTGGACTTCAGGGCGCCCCATATCCAGAATCAGCTGGTTGCGGCTTTCTGTGCGGGTGCGGCCGGGAACATGCAGGCACCAGTCAGGATGCGCCCGGTACAGGTCACTGTCCGGCGAGACCATTTCCGGCTCGAACCAGAGCCCGAACCGGAGCCCCATCGCGTGAATCCGATCCGAAAGGCCGGAAAGGCCGTGGGGGAGCTTTTCTGTATTGACAATCCAGTCCCCGAGAGAACAGTTATCCAGGTTGCGTTTGCCGAACCAGCCGTCATCGAGGACGAAGAGCTCGATGCCCAGCTTCTGCGCTTCGGCAGCAATGGCCAGGAGGCGGTCCTCATTAAAATCAAAATAGGTGCCTTCCCAGTTATTAATCAGGATCGGACGCTCCCGGTCCCGCCAGGTTCCGCGGGCCAGCCGGGTGCGGTAGAGCCGGTGATAAAGCTGGGACATGCCGTTTAGCCCATGCGAAGAGAATACCATGACCGCTTCCGGCCCGGTAAAGGACTCACCGGGATTCAGCTTCCAGGTAAACACATCGGGATTCAGGCCGATGCTCAGCCGGGCATGGCCCGCGTTATCAACGGAGCCGGAAGCCGCGAAGCTGCCGCTGTACACCAGGCTCAGGGCCCAGACTCCGCCGGAGAATTCATCCGCCTTCGGATCGCAGAAAGCGATAAAGGGGTTTTCCTCATGGCCGGAGGCGCCGCGGCGGGACGCAATCCGGTATTCCCCCTGGCCCAGCGGAGAGCGGACGACCGAACGCTCCCGGGCCCAGGCCCCTTTGAGATGCAGGACGTCGAAATCAGAAGACCAGAAGGGAACGGAGGCGGACTGGAGGCCGGTCAGGAAGACCGGAGCGGCGGATGCGTTTTCCACCGTCAGGCTCCGGGTGACCGCGCCGCTTTCCGAAAAGACGGAATAGACAGCTTTCACAAGCACGCCGGTATCCGGATCCTGCAGGCAGACAATCAGGGAATCCGCTTCGGCATCCTTTTCCGTATAGGTGGCCGGCAGGCCGGGCAGGGGAGCTTTTCCGGCCTGCGTGTACCAATCGGTGACCCGGAGATCCACCACATCATCCCCGGCGGAATTCAGGAGGCCGACCGCCGGCGTTCCGTTCCAGCCGCGGCCGCAGACAGGAATCTCATGCGGAATCAGAGAGAGAGGAAGGTCAAAACTGGCGAAAGGCATATAGTCCGCCGGATCATAGGAAAGGGAACCGTCCGGAACAGCGGGGCCCCAGTACAGATTCAGCAGATGGTTTTCATCATCCCGGAAAAGGACATAACTGACATCGCCACCGGAAAGATAAGCGGTTCTGTTTTCGTTATCATACCAGACAGACATATTCGGCACCTCCTCAATATGTCTGTATTATACCATAAGCCGGACTTGCCGGAAAAGCAGGAAATGAAGCATGAAGAATATAAAATCCTTTTCAATGTTACGGAAATGTGATAAAATACAAATTAGAATTTAACAATTACCGGGAGAGCTTTTATGAAGAAAATCCGGATTTCGGATCATTTCGGAATATCCACGATCCTGCTGTTCTCGCTTCCGAGCATCGGGATGCAAGTCGTCAACAATACCTACCAGTTGGCAGACGGGTATTTTATTTCCAATTATATCGGCAGTGCCGCCTTTGCGGCAGAGAATCTGATTTTTCCTCCGCTGATTGTGCTGGCCGGTGTCGGAATGATGTTCGGAAGCGGCGCGGCGGCCCTGATTTCCCATACGCTGGGAGAGGGGGACCAGGAGAAGGCAAACGGCCAGCTGAGCCTGGCGATAGGCTCCCTGGCGGTGACCGGAATCCTGCTTTCCCTGGCGGTGTTCCTGATGCTGCCAACGATTGCCGGCTGGGTGGGGGCGCCGGAGGAACTGATTCCCCAGTGCGTTGAATACGGCAGGATTCTGACCGCATGTATGCCGTTTGCGATCATGAGCGCCGCGATGCGCCCCCTGCTGGTTACCGCGAACCGGCCGGGGCTGGGATTCAAGGTGTCTGTTGTGAATGCTTCCCTGAATATTCTGCTGGACTGGATCGCGGTGGCGAAGCTCGGATGGGGGCTGACCGGCGCGGCCCTGGCGACCGGGCTGGCCTGGGTCATCAGTGCATCCATTCCATTGTCTTTTTTTGCGAACAAGCGCAATCCGCTTCATTTCGGCCGTTTCAACCGGAACGGAAAGGTTCTGGGAAAGATCTGTTACAACGGCTCCTCTGAAATGGCGGGAACGGTATCCTATGCCCTGATCGCCATGCTGTATAACGGGCAGCTGCTCCGCTACACCGGAGCGGGAGGCGTTGACGCCTATGCTGTGACCGCCTATGTGAGCGGGCTTTTCCTGGCAGTTTTCTACGGAATTGCCATGAGCATGACGCCGGTGGTCGGCTACCATCTGGGAGAGAACAACCGGGAGGAACTCAGGAACCTTCGGAAGAACGGTTTCATGCTGACGGGCGGAATCGGCCTTGTGATGGCGGCGACTGCCTTCGCTTTTGCCGAACCGATATCCCGGATCTTTGTCGGATATGATCCGGAACTGACGGCGCTGTCCGTGGAGGCGCTGCGGATCATTTGCCTGTCCTATCTGCTGAGCGGAATCACGACCTATGCCTCCGCGTTCTTTACCGGCATGAATGACGGAACGGCTTCCCTGGTTGTTTCGGTGATCAAGAGCTTTGCCGTTCCCCTGATTCTGCTGATGGCCCTGCCGCGGTGGATCGGCCGGACCGGCATCTGGATTGTGACCCCGCTGGCCGAAATCGCGGCGTTGGCGGCTGCCGTTTTCTTCTTTATGAAATACAGGAAAAAAGACATATTGTGAGGTGACTGCCACATGCTGAATGAGCTGCTGAAGAAAACCATCATCGATGTGTTTCTGGAAAATGTCCGGCTGTATCCGGAAAACCCGGCCGTGATGGACGCGCGCGGTGCTTATACCTATGACAGGCTGAACCGGCGCAGCGCCCTGCTGGCCCGGAAAATCCTGGACGCCATCGGGGACGGTGACCGGGGTAACCGGCGGGTCGCCGTGCTGCTTCCGCGCAGCCGCGAATACATGACCGGCATGCTGGCCGTCATCCGGGCCGGATGCGCCCTCGTGCCGCTGGACTCAGAATACCCGGCAGAACGAATCCAGGCAATTCAGGAGGATTCCGAATTTCGCCTCTTTGTGACCACTGCCGGCCTGGCGGAAAAAACCGGCGGGATTCCGAAGCTTCTGATCGAGGAAGCAATCGACGAAAAAGAAGAAAAAGAGGCTGAGATTGAACTGAACCTTTCCAGGCCGGAGCTGGAAGGCCTGCTGGTCTATACCTCCGGATCCACCGGGAAACCGAAGGGCGTCGTGCACCGGCAATCCGTTTTTTGCCATTATTTTGCCCTGAACAAACTGGCCAACCGCCCGCTGCCGACGGAGGCCATTCACCTTTGCATGGCCGGCTTTACGTTTATCGCTGCGCTGTTTGACCTGACCATTCCGATTATGACGGGGGCGCAGGTTTATATCGCAGATGAAAAGGAACGCCAGAATATGGACCTGCTTTGGGCAATCATCCAGAAAAGGCATGTTACCAGCATGTTCCTGCCGCCGAAGATGTTCATGGTGATGCGGGAGCTGTACGGCCGGCTTCCGCTCCGGAATGTGGAACTCGGCGGTGAAAAAGCAAGCCCGAAATATGCTGATGACGGCAATCTCTTTGAGGCATTTGCTTCCAGTGAAACATTCTGCATGTTGTTCCGGCAGATTCATACGGGAGACCAGCGGGAACTGGGAAAACCCGCGGCCGGCTCCAGGATTTATCTGATCGACGACGACGGCACCCTGATTACGGAACCCGGAAAGCTGGGCGAGATGTGCGTCGCCAGCCCGTGGCTCGCGAACGGATATAACAAGCTTCCGGAAGATACCGCAGCGAAATTCACAGACTGTCCTTTCGAGCCGGGCCAGCGCATGTACCGCACCGGAGACTATATGGCTTTTGATGCGGAAGGAAACTATTATTACCACGGCCGGAAAGACCGGATGATTAAACTGCGTGGGTTCCGGGTGGAACTGGGCGAAATTGAAAATGTGATGCGCAGGAAGGAGGGAATCTCCGAACTGGCCTGTATCACCGTCAAAGTGAACGGCGGGGACAAGCTGTGCTGCTATTATGCCGGCGAGAAGATGGATTCCGCTGTACTGAAAGAGCATGCGGCCTCGTTCCTCCCGTACTATATGGTGCCGGATTATTTTGTCTGGATGGACGCGCTGCCGAGAAATGAGCGCAACAAGGTGAATTATCTGGCGCTGAAGGCCATGGACCCGCCGACGGAGGAAGGGGACTATGCTCCCCCGGAAACAGAAACAGAGAAAAAGGTCTGCGAAGCCTTCGAAACAGCACTGAACCTGACGCGTGTCAGCGTGACCGCCGATTTCTTCGCGCTGGGCGGCACATCCCTGAGCGTGGCGGTCCTGGTGGCCGCGCTGACAGATGTGTATGCCGGCCTTTCCTTCCAGGATGTGGTGAGGCATCCCACGCCGCGCTCCCTTGCCGCCTATATTCTGGAAGCGCCGGAAAAGGAACGGGATCTCCTGAAGATGGACCGGGATTACTATCCGTTGACCAAAACCCAGATGGGAATTTATCTGGAAGGGCTGACCGGCGGAAACAATGCCACCTATACGATTCCTTTCCTGATCCGGACCGATTCCTCCGTTACCGCGGATTCGCTGGCCGCGGCAGTGAAAAAAGTGGTGGCAGCCCATCCGTCCATGAAATATATGATCCGGGCGGGCGCTGACGGAATTCCCCATATGTTTATGGTGCCGACAGCTCCGGTGGATATTACCGTCACCGATGGGACGGAAGACGGCCGCCTGGCCTTCATGGAACATTTCATGCCGGTGGTCCCGATGATGGATCAGCTGCTGTTCCATTTCGCGGTGTACCGCACGCCGGAACGCTGCTATCTGGCTGTAAAGACCCATCTGATCTTTCTGGACGGCACATCCGTCAGCCTGATGATTGAAGAACTGAACAAAGCCCTGGCCGGAGAAGCGCTGCAGCCGGAAGCATTCACCATCCAGCAGGCTGCGATGCGCGAGGAACAGATGATGCGCGACGGCTCCTATGAGACCGCCAAGCTGTATCATACAGAGCTGTTTAAAGCCATGGACGGAATCCCCTCCATGGCCGGGGACCGGGATGGGGCGCTGACGCCGGGCGTCAGCGAAAACATGCGTTATGAGCCGCATACCCTGAGCGCCGAACGCGTGAAGGCCTTCTGCGAAAAGAACCAGGTGACGGAGAGCAGCTTTTTCATGGGCGCTATGGCGCTGCTGCTCAGCAAATACCTGAACAGCAGTCACGTATCCTTTTCCACCGTATACAACGGACGGGCTCAGGCCGGTATGGAAACCACGATCGGCACGCTGATCAAACGGATTCCCGTATACGGTGACCTGTCGAGAGACCTGCCTGTGGCAGAGTACCTCCAGAACATGGGGAAACAGATTCTTTCCAACATGAGCCATGACATCTATTCCTTCGATGAGGTGCTGAAGGAATGCCCGGTGAACGAAGAGGTTGAGTTTATTTATCAGGGGAACCAGTTTACCGACCATCCGGAGGCGGAAACAGCCCTTGCGGAAGGTGATAAATGGTTCATTGAACACTATCATACCGGGATGGTGACCGGATGCTTCTCCATTCAGTTCTTCTCGACAGACGGCTGGTACAATATGACCATCGAATACCGGAACGAGCGGTTCTCCCCGGAATGGGTCAGGCGCTTTGCCGGATATCTGTTCACCATTGCCGAAGGGCTTCTGACAAAGGAAACCATCGGGCAGATTGCCATGCTGACGGACGAAGACCGGGAGATGCTGGACAAATTCAATGATACGCGGGTTCCGACGGCATTTGTGCCCGTGCACGAGCAGATTCATCGGCACGCCCTGAAGACTCCGGAGCGGATGGCGGTCACCGCGGCCGGAAAAACGCTGACCTTCCGGGAGCTGGACCTTCTGTCCGGCCGGATCGCGGCGGCACTGAAAACTTTCGGGGTGAAGGCGGAAACGCTGGTCGGCGTGCTCTTTGACCGGGAAGTCTGGGCTTACGCGGCGGAGATCGGTATTCTGAAGGCCGGCGGTGCTTTTGTGCCCTTTATTCCGGAATACCCGGATGAGCGGATTGATTTCTGCATGAAGGACGGGCAGATCCCGCTCCTTTTGACCACCGCAGCGCTGAAAGCAGGCCGGGAAGGGCTGAACGGCGGAGGCTACCGGATCGTTACCCTGGAGGACATCTTCGGTACCGCCTCCCTGGATGAGATCAGGGCGGAAGACGAAGAACCTGTTGCTGAAGATGCATTCGCCGCAGCCGGCGCCGGATCGCTGGCCTACTGTATCTATACTTCCGGAACGACGGGACGGCCCAAGGGCGTCATGATTGAGCACGGCAACATCGCCAACTATGTGCTGCGGAATGAAAAGTCCGTGGAAATCATACATTATGCGGAGCCGGGAAGAATCTGCCTGGCCCTGGCGTCATTCTCCTTTGACGTTTCTGTCGTCGAGGAATTCGTTCCGCTATGCAACGGAAACGGCGTTGTGATTGCTACGGAGCAGGAAATCCATACGCCTTCGGACCTGGCTGCCCTGATCAAAAAAACCGGCGTAACCGGCATAACCTGCACGCCGACCTATCTGCTGAGCCTGCTGGATATTCCTGAGACGCGCGAAGCCATTAAACAGCTGACATTCTTCGATATCGGCGCGGAAGCGTTCCCCGCCCAGCTGTACGGCCGGCTGCGTGAACTGAATCCGGAGAGTGTCATCCTGAATGTTTACGGACCGACGGAAGCCACCATGGGCTGCGCCGCCGAAGTGATGACCGGCAGCGAGGAAGTGACCATCGGGAAGCCCATTGCCAATACGGTTTTCCAGATTGCCGATTCCTTCGGAAACGGGCTGCCTGTCGGGATCCGCGGAGAGCTGGTGATCTGCGGGGACCAGGTGGGCCGCGGATACATCAACCTGCCGGACAAGACCGCTGCCGCCTTCTTCAGGTGGAACGGAATGCGGGCCTACCACAGCGGCGACCTGGCGGCCTGGACCCCGAACGGAACCGTCCGGCTGTTCGGCCGGGTGGACAACCAGATCAAACTCCGGGGCTTCCGGATCGAGCTGGACGAAATCGAGAAGGTCATGTCCGAATACCCGGGCATCAAGACGGTTGCCGCCGCAGTCAAAAAGGCCAACGGAACGGAATACCTGGTTGGTTATTATACCGCCCGGAAGGAAGCGGATCCAAACGCGCTGAAACAGTATATGCACGGGAAACTGCCTGACTATATGGTTCCGACCGTTCTGATGCAGGTGGAAGCCATGCCGATGACCTCCAGCGGCAAGGTGGACCGGAGGGCGCTGCCGATGCCGGACTTCTCCGTCCTCCGGGCGGAATATGTTGCACCGGCAAACGAAGCAGAGGTAAAAATCTGCCATGCCTTTGCACAGGCATTGAACCTGCCTGAAAACCAGGTGGGTGCCCTGGATGACTTCTTTGAACTGGGTGGGGATTCGCTCAAGGCCATGAGCGCCATAGCGGAAGCTGAACTGGAAGGGTTGACCGCGGCGGATATTTTCCAGAAACGGACACCGCGGGCCATTGCCGCCGCCGTGGCGGAGCGGAGCGGC
>Ga0265298_10010230_pt1 | contig 11119 bp, 5 predicted proteins | sample AusTroGonzalo_MG_3_FD_193486 | JGI IMG/M metagenome (GOLD analysis project Ga0265298, IMG submission 193486) | Bovine rumen microbial communities from tropical cattle in Woodstock, Queensland, Australia - Gonzalo_01 | ecosystem: Host-associated > Mammals > Digestive system > Stomach > Rumen ...
CCGTCCCAGCTACTTCGGCGAGGGTGTCGATGCCGGCACCTGGCCGCCCAGCAATGTCAAGGCCATCGGCGGTCGCGAAAACTACGGCGACTACTGGTGGGTCACTGACTACAACGACGCAGACATCAAGTTCGCCTGGGTCATCGATGTCTTCGAGCCGCCCACGAATCCCGATGTCGCTATCCAGACGCTCTCCGATGTCCGCGACGATAGCGGCAACATCGTCAACGCCTTCGTGCCGCTCGACAGCGACGGCAAGCCCATCGTCGACGCCAATGGTGTCTTCACTGGACGTGAGCAGTACGACGTGCTGAGCGCCGAAATCACCTCCCGCTCCAGCGATCCTGAGGGCGGCACCGTCACCTACAAGTACTTCTGGCTGCTGCCGGAAGATCCCTCCAAGCCCTACGTCTCCGAGGCCAACCCCGGCACTGTCACCGACGGCGCCTACAAGCTGACCTTCGTCGACGGCACTCTCGCCACCTGTGACACCACTACTGGCGGCGCTCTGCCCGAGGGTGTTATCGTCGGCTACGACCAGGAGCTCGACCTCTGGAGCCTGCGCCAGAACGCCGGCCTCAAGGAAGGCGCCGTTGTCCAGCTGGCGACTGTCGCCGTCACCGAGAGCGGCCAGAACAGCGACGTGGTGGTCTCCTCCATCACCGTCACTGACGCCGACGAGCCTGGCCAGGGCGAGGACCGCGTGGCCTCCAGCCCGATTGTCGTCAGCTTCACGCCGGCGCAGGGCAGAGTCAACGAGTCCAGCACGCTCGCCGTCCAGCTGAAGAATCAGGACAGCCGCAGCGGCTACTTCCACATCGAATGGTACCGTGACGGTGTTCTCAACCGCACCGCCACCTCCAGCCTTGTCGATGCCAACGGCACCTACACCTTCAGTGTCGGTGGCCTCCGCGAAGGCGACGTCTGGGCTTTCAAGGCCTACTTCGAGGTCAAGGACGACACGGCTGACTCCGTCTGCCGCAGCCGCTCCGTCCCGATGTGCCACGATAACCAGTCCATCGCCGAGGCGAAGGCCGGCGAGTGGGTTGCCCGCCTGGTCGGCACCGCGTATACTGATGAGGATCACAACAACTCCAGCCATACGCAGAATCCCGACGCTGCTGACTACGTCATCATCAATCCCAACGATCCTGACGTCAGCAGCCAGCTGGTGGCCACGGCCTATCCCGTGCCCGCGCCCAGCTCCGACTTCAACTATGTCTACCAGTGGTACAGGCGTCCCGCTAACTCTGCCACCTTCACGGCGGTCAGCGGACAGACCATGCCCTACTGGCAGAAGATTGCCACCACCACTTCGTCCTCCAGCTCCAGCAGCTCCAGCAGCTCTACCACCACGAGCTCCAGCAGCACCGAGGCTGAAGACAATGTCAGCTCCAGTACCACGGTCGCCGACGGCACCTCTACCACGAGCACTGACAGCAACACGAGCTCTAGCTCTAGCAGCTCCAGCAGCTCCAGCAGTAGCTCCAGCGACAGCAGCACGACGAGCACGACCATTACCTCTGCGTATGGCCTGAGCGTCGGCGACCAGCTGTATGTTGTGGCCCGCGCGGTCGATATCTACGGCAATGTGTCCTCGGCGAAGCGCAGCCAGGTTGTGACGGTCATTCCCGATGCGTCCTCCACGGTTGGCTCCAGCGAGTACTACAGGTACGAGCCGAACGACCGCTGGTACGAGAACGCCAAGCAGATCCTGCCGAAGAACAACTGGTACAGCATGTCCGACTCCAACATCCAAGTCCACTACTTCCACAACAAGACGGACTACGATAGTGTCTGGTTCACTGTCCCGGCCACTTTGAACAACAACGGCATGATTGTCTGGTTCGAGACCAATGCTGGCCCGAACAACGGCGAGATGTTCTCCGTCAACCATGTCATCGGCACTGAGAACGGCCCCGACACGCGCCTGACGCTGTTTGACGCCCAAGGCAGAGTCCTGCATACCTGCGATGACTACGGCAAGGTCAACGCCAGCCGCGGCGGTACGCGCTTTGCCCGCTTCGAGATGGTCCTGCAGCCTGGCATCTACTATGTCCAAGTCAGCCTCTCCACTGTCTCTGGCTGGGCTCTCAGCGCGCCTTACGCCATGCACCTGGGCATGTGGGAGAACGACGGCCCGATCGGACCTACAGTTCCCGCCAGCGTCGTCCTGACGCCCTCTGAGCCCAGCATCACCGATACCCTCACCTGCACCGCCACCGGCTCGACCTCCGAGGACGGCACTGAGGACAGCATCGAATACCTGTACGTCTGGTACCGCAATGGTGAAATCGTGCCCTTCGTGACCAACGTCGAGGTCAAGCCGTGGGAAACCACGCTCTACACCTTGCATCAGGCCAAGAACTTCGCGGGCGGATACGGTCCCGCCAACGAGGTCGACGGTGACTTCACCAAGGAAGGCGACCAGTGGTACTGCGACGTCTATGCCTACGACACCGTCGCCGACGCCTACAGCTCTGCTGTCCGCAGTAACACCGTCACCATCGGCGCCACCTCTTGGGATCTGACTATTGACGTCACCAAGACCTTCCGCGGCGGCAAGGGCATCGTCGAGGCTGGCGACCAGTCCGTCACCATCGGCTGGCGCTACTTCGCCACCCACGGCTTCGACCCAGGCTATGACGAGTCCCTGCCGACCTTCGACCTGCCTGGCATCGAGGGCATGGAGACCATCACTGGCGCGCCCGTCAGCCTCGGTACCGCCTACTCCGTCGGCTTCGACAACGTCCACAAGTGCCTGACCAAGGATATGAAGCCCTACGGGGCCTCTGCCACCTGGTTCATCAAGGTCGAGATGGGCGATCCTGAGTTCGACACCGTCAGCGAGTGCCGCATCAGCTGGCCGGCCAGAATGCTGCCTGTCAGCAGCGTCGGCAACCTGACCGTGACCAGAATGCGGATGCGCGCCGATGGCGTGTACGAGCCCGTTCCCGGCACGACGCAGATTGTCGATGGCCAGAACAGGGGCGAAATCGTCCTCGGCGAGTCCGAGCTGGAGGAACTGCAGACCGATGACTTCGGCCAGAAGTTCGTCGTCTTCCGCTTCAGCCTCGGCGCCCCCGACGAGATGCAGGTCATCAGGCTGAAGTCTGGCTGGAACCTCATCTCCCTGAAGGTTCTGCCGCTGAACAACAATGTCAGCGACATCTTCACCGTCGACGGCAAGCAGGTCTACAGCGGCGCCGTCTGGCACTACGACAATGGCAGCAAGGCCAAGGCCACTGCCCTCGAGCCCGCCAAGGGCTACTACATCTACGCCCTTAAGAGCGTTGATGTCACGGTCTACGGCAGCATGGACACCACCTCCATCCACCTGGACGAGGGCGCCAACCTCATCGGCCCCATCTACGACATCAGCGACTTCCAGCAGACCTACAATGCCAAGGATTATCCTGATGTCCTCGCCAACATCGCGACCGCCAACGACGGCAATCCGCAGATCTACAAGTTCATTCCCAGCGGCCAGGGCGGTTCCTACGCCCCCGCCTGGGTCATGGACTCCAAGGCTCCTGGCGGATACCGCTATGAGCTGACGGTCGGCAACGCCTACTGGATCTTCACCACCAAGGCCTTCGACCTCCCAGTCATCGTTCCCACCAAGTGAGTGACGACTGACTTCTGAACACAACAGCGCCCCGAAGAGATTCGCTTCTCTTCGGGGCGCTGACTTTTTACCGCCTGTTTACGGAGGGGGAAGGCGCGCTTCCTCGCGTCCATAATTCCGCCGACGAAAACGTCGGCGCACAGAACAAAACGCGCCTACATCGTGGGGGGCGCGCAATTCTTCATACCCTCCCAATTATCCCTCTTTCCCCTGTCATCCCTATCTCTCTCATCCCTAAAATCCCTGTTATCCCAGGCAAGAGACCACATACCCTCCCAATTATCCCTCTCCTCCCTGCCATCCCTATCTCTCTCATCCCTAAAATCCCTGTTATCCCTGGCAAGAGGCCACCATCGCGTTTCCATAATTCTTCCAGGGCACAAAAAAAGCCTATACGCACAAATTTTGAAACGGTTTACCTAGCCACCGAAAGGTTACGTGCTGTATAGGCTTAAAATGGAGCGGGTGAAGGGAATCGAACCCTCCTAGCCAGCTTGGGAAGCTGGAGCATTACCACTATGCTACACCCGCATTGTAACTAATCATAATGTAATGTTTGGTTGAGAATAATCAAATCGCAGAGAAAAAATCACTCTCTGCAATTTCGGCAATATATTATGCACTACGCCGCTTTCGGCACTGTCAAAAACACAGTCTTTCTCTGCAATTATGACCAGCGACAAAACCATTTCCTCTGATTCAGTGGCTCGCAAGAAGACCTTCATCTTTCTCTGCGCCGTCATCCTGTCGTTTTTCACTAGCATGAGCAAGGTTCTTGTGCCAGGCTCCATGTTCGAGGCTCTCAGCCGCGACCTCGCCTGCAGTGCGGCGATGCTGACGGCTATCGGCTCGGCGTACATGTATTCCTACGCCGCCAGCCAGCTGTGTCTAGGGCTGTTCGCCGACCGCTTCGGCGGTGTGAGGATTCTGCTGTTCGGCGGCTCGCTGTTTACTATCGGCAGCATCATCGCGCCATTTGTCACTTCGCCATACACCATGATGGTCGCCCGCATCTTGACGGCTTTCGGCGCTGGCACGGTCTTCATCGCTATCGCCAAGCTGATAGCCGATCTCTTTCCGCAGAAATTCGCCCTGATTCTAGGCATTGTCATGTTTCTAGGCTATTTCGGGCCAGTCACTGGCGGCCTGCCAACCGTGTATCTGGTCGAGAAATTCAACTGGCGTCCAGTGATGGCCATTTACGGTCTGATACCTCTCGCCTGCATGACTCTCGTCTGGCTGCTGTGCCGTGGCACGCTGAAGTCCGTGATGCCTGGCGGCACTTTCGACCGCTTGAAAACCATTCTGGTCAACCGCGATGGCCTGCTACTGTTCTTCTCCAGCGGTCTGGTCTTCGGCTCTTTCTACGCCATCCTGACCAGCATTGGCCAGAAAGCCCTGGAGGACAGCATGGGCATGAGCCGCTTCTCCGCATCTCTGGTCGTAACCTCCCTCGGCGTCCTCGTCGCCTTCTGCAATCTCCTGACCAGCACTGTCCTCCGACTCGTCGGCACGCATCGCAAGGCGCTGCTCGTCGTGATGTTCACCTTGACCTTCCTAGGCAATGTCCTAGGGGCGATAGCCTTTGGCCTTGGACATTGCGCGGCGCTGCTCGTCGCCTCCTTCTATCTGATAACGCTGCCAGCTGGTGGCTTCTCGCTGTTCGGTGAAGTTGCCAAGTCCATCTACCCCAGCAACTGCACAGGGCTGGCCGTCGCGATGGTCAACCTTGTGGCCTTCATCTTCATCGCTTTGTGCGGAAATCTGGCTGGTGTCGTCTTGCATTGCTTTGAGGCCGAGGCCGTCAATGGCATCTATCCCGCCACGACCTACATGACAATGTTCCTTGGCTTTTCTGTGCTGGGGTTCCTAGGCATGTTGGCCTCCTTCTTCCTCCGCATCCGCCCCGCAGCAGAATAATCCCCGAGGGTGGACCGCGATTCATAATCTCGCTACCGCTGAGCCTAGTTCATCTGTACAGGGAGGCGGTTTGTTATCACTTTCTTCACGTCAAGACCTTGCATATTTGTTAACTAAAAGTATATTATTACAAAACATTTTACTAAACAGAAGGCGTGCCAGTAGTGGAAAACATTTTTGATGTGGCAATCATCGGGGGAGGCATCGTCGGGACGGCGGTGGCCTATCGCCTGGCGCATCGCGCCTTGAGCGTGGTCTTGCTGGAGAAAGAGCCTGACGTCTGCCATGGCGTGTCCAAAGCGAACTCAGGCATAGTGCACGGCGGTTTCCACTATTCTGCGACGACAACGCTGAAGGGGCGCCTGGAACTGCGAGGCAACCAGGCCTTTGACCGTCTGCAGCGCGAGCTGGGCTTTCCCTTCCAGCGCTGCGGAATTCTCGTGGTGGCGTTTGCGGAGGAGCAGTTGGCGACGCTGGAAAAGCTGCACGCTCAAGGCGTGGCGAACGGAGTTCCTGGAATTGAGCTCTGCGATGCAGAGCGGACGCTGCAGCTGGAACCAAAACTGAACCCGCCTGTTTTCGGAAGCCTCTATGCGCCGCAGGGCGGAGTCGTCGAGCCCTATCGCCTGGTTTTCTCGCTGATGTCAGCAGCCTGCTTGAACGGCGTGGAGCTGCGGCGGCGATTTGAGGTCGTGGCGTCGCGCAATTTAGGCGAGTCCTGGGAGATGACGGCGGCGGACGGTAGGACTGTCCGTGCTCGCTATGTCATCAATGCTGCGGGGCTTTACGCAGATGTCGTGTCAAGTCTTTTCGGCGCTGAGGAGTTCCAGATTACCCCGCGCAAAGGCGAAGAGTATCTGCTGGACCGCATGAGCCAGGCGCGTCCCTCCAAGGTCATCTTCCCTGTGCCCTCGGCGCATACGAAAGGCGTGTTGGTGATTCCCACGGCTGGTGGCACGACCATGATAGGCCCCACGGCGGAAATTGTCGAGGATAAGGCAGATCGCACCACGACAGCGAAGAACAAAGAGCGCATCTTCGGTTTGGCGCGGAAAATGGTCAGCGGTGTCTCCGAGCGCGATCTCGTCACCAGCTTCAGCGGCTCGCGGCCAGTCATTGAGGGGAAGGAGGATTTCTTCCTCGCCATCTCCGCCAAGGCACCGCGCTTTCTGCAGGCCGCTGGCATCCAGTCACCAGGCCTGACTGCCTCCCCCGCTATCGCCGAATACCTTGAACAGCTCTTGGCCGAGGCGGGATTGCCGATCAAGGACAAGCCGAGCCCATTCCTCCCCTGGCGCTCGACACCAACTCTGCGCGACCTCGCTCCGCAAGAGGCGGACAGACTACACGCCACCGACAATCCTGCTTGGACGAATGTCGTCTGCCGCTGCGAACGAGTCTCTGAGGCGGAAATCCGCGCCGCTATCCGCCAAGGCCACGACAGTCTGGAGGGCGTCAAGCTCGCCACGCGCGCGGGTATGGGACGCTGTCAGGGCGGCTTCTGCGGACTGAAGATTCTGCGCCTCATCGCTGACGAACTGGGCATCTCTCTGGAGGAGGCGATTCGACGGGAAAGCAACGGCAAGGCGCAGGTCAGCATCCTGGGAGGCAAGGAGAAATGAAGGCTTTGGAATATGAGATAGCCGTCATTGGCGGTGGGGCGGCAGGCCTGTCCGCCGCTGCCAAATGCGCTGCCAGCGGCAGGCGGACGGTGGTCATCGAACGGGGCGAGGAGCTTGGTGGTGTGCTGCTGCAGTGCATCCACAGCGGCTTCGGCCTTCACTATTTCCGCGAGGAACTGACGGGGCCAGAATATGCCACGCGCGTCCTGAGCCAGGCCTCGGAGGCCGGCGCAGGGTTTCTGGTTTCCGCCACGGTCATGCAGATAACGCCTGATGGGCCCGGCCATCTCCTGACGGTCTATTCCCGACAGGAGGGAGTCATCATGGTGCGGGCGCGCGCCGTCATTCTGGCCATGGGCTGTCGTGAGCGCTGCCGAGGCAATCTCGGCGTCCCAGGCGATCGCGTGCCTGGCGTCTACAGCGCAGGCACCGCCCAGCAGCTGCTCAACATGGAGGGAATCGTCCCTGGCAGGCGCGCAGTTATCGTCGGCTCTGGGGACATCGGACTTATCATGGCACGGCGTCTGACATGGAGCGGCGTCAAGGTCGAGTGTGTGCTGGAAATCATGCCCTATCCCGCTGGACTGAGCCGCAATATCGCCCAATGTCTGGAGGATTTCGGCATCCCGCTCCATCTTTCGACGGCCATCACGGGAATCCAAGGCAAAGACCATGTGGAATCTGTGACTTTTGCGCCGCTGGTCAATGGCGTGCTCGACCTGACACAGAGTCAGCGCGTACACTGCGATACAGTGCTGTTTTCGGTAGGGCTGGTGCCAGAGAACGAACTCTCCAGGGAATGTGGCGTCCAGCTCAATCCGAAGACTGGTGGAGCCCTGGTCGACGACACCTTGATGACCAGCGTTCCTGGCATCTTCAGCTGCGGAAACGTGCTGCATGTTCACGATCTGGTGGATTTCGTCTCGCAGGAGGCGGAGCGCTGCGCGGACAGCGCCGTTCGCTATTGCGCTGGAGCGGTGCACGACGACCAGCCAGGGCTGATTCCTCTCGAGCCTGGCGACAATGTGCGCTACGTGGTGCCGAACCAGGTAGTGGCGGGAAATCCACATCACCTTTTCCTGCGCGCCACGACCATCCTGGAGGAAGCCGTGGCCGAAATCCGCGACACAGAAGGAACCTGCCGATTCACACGGCGGCTTCGCCATGTTCGCCCCGCCGAGATGATTTCCCTGGACATTCCTGGCGACTGCACCGCCGACGCCAGAGGACTGACTGTGGCCCTGGAGGAAAAATAAAATGAAGACTCTCCAGAAAATATGCATCTGCTGTCCCACTGGTTGCCATCTGACCATCCAGCTCGCAGATGGTAACATTGAAGTCACAGGCAACCGCTGCCCGCGCGGCGATAATTACGCCAGGCAGGAAATAAACGATCCAAGGAGGATAGTCACGGCCACAGTTGCCGCTGCGGGAAATCCGCATTGCCGCATCCCCGTCAAAAGCTCCGAGCCTCTGCCCTGCGCGATGATCCCAGCCCTGCTTGAGGAACTGTATGCGATGCAAGTCTCCTTGCCAGTGGCCATGGGCCAAATCCTGCTCAAAGATTATTGCCAGACTGGCATTGACATCATCGCCACTAGGGCGAGGTGAACGAGGCTGTTCGGCCACAGAAACGTTTCCTACGGAGAGGGAGGGTATTGGGCCTCTTGCCAGGGATAACAGGGATTTTAGGGATGAGAGAGATAGGGATGACAGGGGGAAGAGGGATAATAGGGAGGGTATGAGGCCTCTCGCCAGGGATAACAGGGATTTTAGGGATGAGAGAGATAGGGATGACAGGGGGAAGAGGGATAAAAGGGAGGGTATGAGGAATTGCGCCAGCCATCGTGCCAGTGGGGGAACGCATGGGAGGGCGTGCCCTCCCACGACGTAGGCATGCGTACGCGCTTTTTGTCCTGTGCGCTGACGTTTTCGTCGGCGGAAAACCTCACCCCTGATGGATGCCTTGCACGGCGCGGCCAGACGGCTCGTTCATCGCCTTGAAGGCGGCGTCCCATTCCAGCGCCTTGGCCGTGGAGCAAGCGACTGACGCCTCATGCGGGACGCAGCTGGCCGCTGAATCCGAAGGGAAGCACTCCGCGAAGATGCTGCGGTAATAGTATTCTTCCTTGGTGGCGGGAGGATTGATGGGGAAGCGCCTGGCAGCCTGAGCGAACTGGGCGTCCGTCACTTCGTGAGCCGTCATGTCCTTCAAAGTGTCAATCCAGGAATAACCGACACCATCCGAGAACTGCTCTTTCTGGCGCCAGACGATTTCTGGCGGCAGCATGTCCTTGAAGGCCTCGCGCAGAATCCATTTCTCGATGGCATCGCCGCTGTGCGGCTCGCCTGGCACGCTGACCTTGCGGCCACGGCACATCTTGTCCACTGGATTCAGGCGCATCGCCACATCCAGAAACTCCTTGTCCAGGAACGGCACGCGTCCTTCCACGCCCCAGGCCGCCAGCGATTTGTTGGCGCGCAAGCAGTCGTAGAGATGGAGCTTGCCGAGCTTGCGGACTGTCTCCTCGTGGAACTCTCTGGCGTTCGGAGCCTTGTGGAAATACAGATAGCCGCCGAAAATCTCGTCGGAGCCTTCGCCAGACAGAACCATCTTGATGCCCATCGCCTTGATGGCGCGCGCCATCAGGAACATCGGCGTCGAGGCCCTGACCGTGGTGATGTCATACGTCTCCAGATGGTAAATCACGTCAGGCAAGGCGTCCAGGGCCTCCTGAATCGTGAAATGGATTTCGTGATGGACAGTGCCGAGGAACTCCGCAGCCTTCCGCGCCGCCACCAAATCTGGCGAATCCTCCAGTCCGACCGCGAAGGAATGCAGACGCGGCCACCACGCCTCCTGCGTATCGCCGCTCTCAACACGCCGACGCGCAAATTTCGCGGCAATGGCGGCGATGACCGACGAATCCAGTCCTCCCGACAGCAGCACGCCATACGGCACATCGCTCATCATCTGGCGCTTCACTGCCGCCTCCAGCGATTCGCGAACTTCCGCCAGCGAGGTTTCGTTGTTTGCCACCGATTCATACTCGAACCAATCGCGCTTGTACCAACGGACAGGCTCGGCATCGCCAGTCTGGAAACTGTATCCTGGCAGGAACTCACGATACGAGCAGCACACGCCTTCCAGCGCCTTCAGCTCAGAGGCGACGTAGTAGCGACCGTCCTCGTCCCAGCCTTCGTACAACGGAATCACTCCAATCGGGTCGCGCCCAACGAGATATTTGTCCGTACTGCGGTCATACAGGGCAAATGCGAAGATGCCGCTCAGTTTCTCCAGAAAATCCGCGCCGTATTTGATGTACAGGGGAATCAGCACCTCGCAGTCAGATTTCGTCTGGAACTCGTACTCGCCAGATAGCTCCGCGCGCAACTGCTCATGGTTGTAGATTTCGCCGTTGACGGCCAGCACATACCGCCCGTCAGGACTGTATAGTGGCTGCTTGCCCGAAAGCGGATCAATGATGGCCAGGCGTTCATGCGACAGCATCGCCCCCGCGCACTCGAACACGCCAGACCAGTCTGGTCCGCGATGCCGTATTTTCTTCGACATCTGGAGCAGCTGCTTCCGCAAATGCGGCGCGAATTTCGTCTGAAGATCAAAAATCCCCACAAATCCACACATGGTTCTTCTCCTAGATTATGTTCAAAATTGCGACAATTTCAATTCCTGAAAAAATATAATTAGCAAATGGCGTGCCAAGCCTTGAATTTGACCAAGATCGTGCAGGAATGACGCCTTCTCCTCTCTGCCCTCATCGCTGATAATTCTCCTCGATTTTACAAGTTATGTAATCATGGAAGGGAGGGCGCGTCGTCGTCGCCTGTGGAAACCGCGATAGAGGCCTTTTGCCAGGGATAACAGGGATTATAGGGATGAGAGAGATTGGGATGACAGGGATAATAGGGATAACAGGGATGGTATGGG
>Ga0265298_10010231_pt1 | contig 11118 bp, 12 predicted proteins | sample AusTroGonzalo_MG_3_FD_193486 | JGI IMG/M metagenome (GOLD analysis project Ga0265298, IMG submission 193486) | Bovine rumen microbial communities from tropical cattle in Woodstock, Queensland, Australia - Gonzalo_01 | ecosystem: Host-associated > Mammals > Digestive system > Stomach > Rumen ...
ATGATAACAGACAGACGCCTGAAAACACACAAACTGAGAACCAACCAGAAAGCCATACGAGAAACCAAACCGAGCAGACCCACGACGAAGCATACGGACCGGGTCAGAAACGCGACGAATGAGCAGAGGCATACCGGTCCTCCATATAGGCGTACGACGGGGGTAGAGTAGGACGATGGAGAGAGAGAGAGAGAGGCGGTCCTCCTTTTATATTATGTTATAATTATAATAATTGCATTGTATAATATAATAGGTATGAATTAAATAATTAGTTTTTAAAATTATATTAAAAATAATTAGCTAAATTTAATAGACGCGAATAAAGGAGAAATGAGACAATGAAACTAAGTAAAACCGTCAAGAAATTAAATGAGCAATATGGAGACATCATCCATAAAGCTGATGAACTAGTAAGATCAGACAATTATTGCAAAGGCCTTACTAAACAACAACTATTGGATTATGGCATCGTAGGTGTCGTATATCTAAAAGAATTGGATGAATGGCAAATCCATCGCTATTGGTATAAGAACAATAGTAAAGTGCGCATTAACAAAATAATAAGCATTACAGACGCCACAAGACATCATAAGTACAGAGGAGATAAATCATATCCTAAAGTAACATTTGCCTATAAGAGCAAGATTATCAACATCACATTGGCCAAGATGGTATATGCCTGGTATAAAGGCGATATTCCAGATGGCTATGTAGTTGACCACATCGATAATGACTCTTATAACAATCTTCCTAACAATCTTCAATTATTGACTATCGAAGAGAACTTAGCTAAAAGATTCACAGACGATCCAAGTTCATGGACTAATCAATACGGCAAACAAAAAGGATATAAAAAGAATGAAATATAATAATTTTAGAGTAAAGCCAATCACAATCAGAGAAGCCAATCTTATTCTAGAATTATTAAAAAGCTATCCTACTGCCATAAAAATCATTTATCTATCAAGATATGATAATTATAAAGAAGCTAAATTAAATATCGCTGGCTTTAGCTATACGAAATATGCTATAGTCAAAGAAAACGATACTAGTTTATGGATAGAGACTAGCTATTACGAGCCTAAATATAGAGCTACTAGGTATATTTGTTGGTTAGACGATGAAATAAGGCCGGCAATTAGTGGATTGCAATGCTTCAATGAATTGCAAAGATGGTGCTTTAAGGCAATCAGCGCTAAGAAATATAATTGCGCCTTGTTAGACAAATTATATGATGAAGTCACGGGAAAATACGTTTGCAGCGCAGGTCCAATAGTCGGATATAATCCTAAATACGAAAAGACCGAATTGCATGACGTATACGAATATGATTTGAATAGCGCTTACAGCTCAGTAATGCTAGATAAAATTCCAGATGTGAACAAACCGTATTTTAATACTGTGGTTAAGAAAAATCAAGTAGGCTTCATGTTAGACGATACTTGCAGCATGATAGACAAACCAGGCTGTTATGCGCAAATAGTATTCGATTTGATTGAGCTTAGCCCAAAGCAAAAGAAATATATAGAAAACCTATATAGCAAAAAGACGTTGGCCATAGACGAATTGACCCATAATACAATCAAAACTCAGCTTAACGCGAGCATTGGCTATTATCAACGATTCAACCCATTCATCAGGTCATATATCGTGCATAGTTGCAACAATCGCATAAAGGCCCTTCTGGACGACGAAACCGTGTTATGGAATACAGATGCTATCTTTAGCCTAAAACGTCGCCCAGAACTCGAATTAGGAGCTAAAATAGGCCAATTTAAAGAAGTGCACATCAAACGCTTCGCATATGTTGGCAATAATTATCAAATTGACTATGAAATCCCTAAATATAGAGGCATTCCAAAAGCTTGGTTTATAGAACGATACGACATCCTAAAAGATACTCTTCCTGAACGATGCAATAAATTTATATTCAACAAAACAAAAACGAAACTAATAAGAAATGAGGAGTATTATGAGAAGATTAACAAAAGCGCAAAAAGCAAAGAATAGATCCACATACAGACAAATAAGAAAAGTATGGGAGACGACTGACAAATCAGTTTCTTATAAAGAGTTCAAAAGAATCGTATTAGGCTATGTCAAAGCAGGCAAATACGACACCGCGAAAGAAGCGGCTAAAAAATACGCGCACAGCTACCAATATACTGACGCCGAGACAATTGGTAAGGAAAACATATTAAAGGGCCTTAAAGAAGAACATAGGCAAGTTTATGACGAATTGAGACGAAAAGTAGGCGTAATGCAGAAGGGAGAACATTTGAGCGATCAGATTGAATGGGACAAAGATAAGCAATCATACATATTGACTGCTGCTAATGGGGATGAATACATGATTGATATAAGCAATAGTCCTAAGTCAGCTGCTTTAATCAAATTAAACTAATATGCCAAAAACTAAAAAACAAATATTAATTGAGACTGATAAATTAGTCAAGGCTAATTTGCAGAAGAAAAAGAAAAAAGAATTGTATGACAAAAAAGAATGGTATACCATTCGCGCTTTATTAGGAAACCAATGGGCTAACTGGTTCATTATGGCCGGCGCTCGTGAAAGAGGCAAGACATTCTCAGTGCAAGATTTCGTACTAAACTGCTTCTTCAATCCTAAAAGCAAATTGTATCATGTTCCGTTCTATTGGATGCGATTAAACGACATCGCAATCAAGAACATGTTGATGAACAACGCGGCTAAGATGTTCGAGCCTCTTCTGGTGCGCAAATACGGCCTCCAGGACGTCAAAGTCAAGGGAGATAGCATATTTATCGGCAAGCTCCTATTATGTCGCGTATACGGCCTTTCTAACGCGTATAACAATAAAGGCGCGGCTATATTCGACGCAAGCACTTTCAAAGGCTGCAATATAATCATCGATGAAGTCGCATTAGAGAAAGGACAACGCAAGACATTCGACGTCGTTTATAACCTTAAAATGCAGATTGAGAACATAGTCCGTTCTGAAAGAGATAACGTCAGAGTATTCATGATGTTGAATAACACTGAAGACTGCCCAGAGCTCATGGCTATGTTCGGTTTCATTCCTATTGAGTTCGGAGTTTATAAGCTTAAACGCAAGCACTGCGTAGTCGATTACATTCCTAATAACGAAGCATATGAAAAGAGACGTTCTAAGGCACTTGCGAACGAAATTGATACTGGTACAGGCAACTTCACGAATAAGGTCGTACGTGACCTGAAATTGCTGTTTAAAGGCCGTTTGACGAAGCCTGTCATGGTTATCAAATACAGCAAAGACCAAACCGATTGGTTCACGATTTGGGAAGGCAACGTAATTTGTCCTTATAACGGTGAAAAGAAGCCATCTGTGGCCATGAAGCGTTATATAGACGATACGTTCATTCCAAGCCTTAGGGACAGCATAATCGAACAAGAAGACGTAAGGGCGTTCAAATACAAAGACATACTTACGCAAAGCCTATGGCGTAAGAACATGGAATTGATAAAAAAATAAAGACCTCTTAATTGAGGTCTTTTTATTATATTTATTCTGATATCGTAGGAAGGCTAGTATAATAAACGGTATCTGGCTGTGGAGACGCATAATTATTGAACATATAATCAGCAGCATCTTCATGAACTGATATCGAAGTTCCGCTAGTAGGAAATTTGAATGAATATTTATTTACGCTAGTTGGCACAGTAGTTATTGTTAAATTTGTATTGTAGAACATATAAGCATATGCCCATTCACCTAAAGTAGTTGCCGGTAATACAGGCAGATTGCCTAATGAAGTACAACCCCAGAACATTGCTGTATAACAACCACTTGGTAATGTAGTAGCAGGCAATGCAGGAGCCTCCATTAACGATGTACATCCAGCAAAACAAGAAGAATATTCATAGAGTCTTGGATTTAAACTCATTAAAATAGGTCCACGTCTTAATTTTGTACAATCAGCGAATAAACATTGCCAACCAAACGCACCCATATCATCATCACGGAATTTTACGTTTAATTGTAAATATTCTGCAGTAATTATTTTATTATTATTAACAAATAATCCTTTAGTTGAAGTATCTCTATATTGAATATAATTAAAGTTTCCATATGATAAAACTCCATGAGATCCAGTATTGTTTGCGCCTAAATTATAATTAAGTTCTTGGCAATCTAATATCTCGATATTTGGATTTTTATCGAATAATGTGCTTATTTTTCCAGAAATAACTATCTCATAATCAGTCTCTAATATTGCATTAACCCAATCGTTAGGAACTACTGGCAAAGCTGGACCTATTGCCTCCATTCTACCATTGGCTCTAAAATAAATATGATCTAAAAGGCTTAACCAGGTTCCAAAAGTATAGTTGTTCCATGTTATTTTATCAAAACTATATTCTACAGCGCCTTCTGTTTCTCTCCAACCATATTCATATGGCTGAGTATTGCTCTTTCATTTAATTCTTATTCTATTTCCAGCTGTTAAAGTATGAATACAAAAATAGTCTCTACTAGGATAATTTTTTAATCTTGGATATAAATCTCAACTTAAATCATATTGTTTAATCATAATATTTCTCCTTATGCTTGTAAATTCCAATATTCGTCAACTATTGGGCCAGCAGCCGCGTCTGTTATAGTTGTTCCTACCATTGGATAGAAAGTTGAATTAATAACATCATATAAACCACAAACTCCATCAGATTTACGTTGACATGGATATGCTTGAGTTAATATAGTGCTCGCACCATCTGTCTCTCTTATTAAATACCAATAAACTTTGCCAGCAGTCATATTACCAACTGTTCCACCATTATTATAACCCATAATAGCGAAGTTATTCATATTAGCTTTTGTAAATGAAACTGCTGAAAAAGTATTACTGCCTATAGTAGTTCCAGCTGAATCAACAATTCCTGAATATAAATTATTATTAGCATAAATTCTAAATCTCATTTGATAATCAGTATCAGTAGATAATTGCGCTATATTTGTATTTGATGAGCTATTTCTACCATATCTGGTTTGATAATATCCAGTTGAAGCCATTCTATTAGTAATTCTCATAGCTCCACTGGAATTGTTGTCTCCATTTGTTCCAAATATAAATTTATCATTTATAATAGAATCTAATGAAAATTTTAAATAATAATAATTATTATTTGGTTTTTCTACAAGTATATATTCAGCACCATTAAAATGAATATATTCAAGACGTCTATATGGGAAAGCGTCATAACTTCCCCATATAATATCGCCATTTGCATTTTCTATTTTTTTAACGGTTCCTTCAGGAATAGTAATTGCTTTAACATTTTTCATGTCCATAGTTAATTACCTCCTAAGCTACAGTTACGCTTGTTACGACTGTTTTATTTACCGTTGTATTATCTGATAATGTGAATGTCCAAGTTTCAGAAGATACACTAACAATTGGAGATGCGCCAGTTGGACCAGTCGCGCCTGTTGGGCCGACAGGACCAATATCACCAGTTGGACCTTGTAAACCAGTCTCACCTTGTGGACCTGTAGGTCCGACAGGACCTACAGGTCCGGTCTCTCCAGTTGGGCCTTGTGGTCCTTCTGGACCCGTAGGACCAATATCGCCTTGAATACCTTGCTCACCGGTTGGGCCAATAGGACCAGTTTCTCCTGTTGCGCCTGTAGGACCTTCATTGCCTTGTATACCTTGTTCTCCGGTAGGTCCTTGAGGTCCGACTTCTCCTTGAGGACCTGTAGGTCCAATAGGACCTTCAGCGCCTGTTTCACCTGTAGGACCAGTAAGACCAATTTCACCTTGAGGTCCAGTAGGACCTAAAGCGCCGGTTTCTCCAGTAGGACCTTGAGGTCCTTGAGCACCTTCAGGACCGGTTGGACCTGTTTCGCCTTGAATTCCTTGAGGACCAGTTGGGCCTTCAACGCCTTGCGCACCTGTCGCACCAGTTGGTCCTTCAGGACCAGTTGCACCAGTTGCTCCGGTAGGTCCTTCGGGGCCTGTAGCGCCTGTTGGTCCCATTAAGGTAGTTAATTTAGCGACTGTACCATCTAATACAGAAGTTCCATCAACTGTAACGTCTGTAACAGGATAGCTAACTGTAGGAATATCTGAAGTAACAGCAATAGTACCAGATTTTTCAGGGAATGATAACTGATAATCAATACTATATGGAGTAGTTCTGTAATTAATAGCTGAAGGAGTATATTCTCTAGCATAATAAGTTGTTGTACCTGTTGATGGATCAAATTTAGTACCTCTAAAAGTAATATTATTGCCAGAAAGTCGCATAACAGCTCCTGATGATGAACCAGTAGTAAATGAATTTCCACCAATAAATAATGAAGGTTGACTTCCAGGACCCCAAAGATATACATCACTGTAAGTTCTATTATAGCCAGTGAATACTTGAGGGTTTGCTGACGTTCCATCAGCTAACATAGCTGTACCAGTAGGAGCTACTCCAGCAGGTCCTGTAGGACCGATATCACCTTGTGCACCGGTTTCACCGGTTGGTCCTTGCGGTCCTGTTTCTCCCTGAATACCTTGTGGTCCAGTTGGACCGATTGCTCCGGCTTCACCAGTAGGTCCTTGTGCACCATCTTCGCCTTTTGGACCTGTAGGTCCAATAGGACCTTGTTCACCTTGTGGACCAGTAGGTCCAGTTTGACCATCTTGACCATCTTGACCATTGGCACCAGTAGGGCCTTGTGGTCCTTGAGGACCAGTGGCTCCAGTTGGGCCAACAATATCTATATTTCCAGAACCTAAAATAGATTCTCCATGAATTGTCTTAATATTGGTTCCTGATACTAAAGTAGCTTGTTTAGCATCTAAAGCATCTTGTAAGTCTGTTTGATTGCTTAATGTGCCAGTAATAGAACCCCATAAAGCAGAAGTACCGGCTGGAATATTCCAAATAAAACCGTCTCCTGTGGAAATGCTTCCTAAATTATAGCCTCCGACTACTGGGTCTGTATTAAAGTAGACAGTAATAGTTTCTCCGGTAGCACCAGTAGGTCCAACATCACCTTGAACGCCTTGGTCACCTTTTGGTCCTTGCGGACCTGCGATACCTTGAGGGCCTGGTTCTGGGAATTTACCGATATCGAACCAATAGTCTTCTGCATGGTCTTCATCAGCTCGTGTCAAAATATAGAATTCGTAAGGAGCTTCTTCCCCTACGGCAATAGAATCGCCATACTCTCATTCTCTGTGCTCCTCTTTATATTCTGCGACTGTAGGCAAGTCTTCTATATCATCAACTTGGCCCATAACCTTAATGCCGAATTCACCAAGAACCGCGGAACCTTTGATGATGCCGTCGATGTTCTTCATGTTCTCGGCTACTTGTTCTTGTAAGTTTCTGAACTCTTTGTTACCAAATTTTAACATTATTACTTATCTCCTTCTGATTTTTTCTTATCAGATCCTTCCTTAATTTCATCAATTAAGGATTCTGTACTTTCTTTTATCTCTTTTCCGGTCTCTAAGATGTCCTCTAGTTCTTCTTTGGTGATTTTACCGTCTTCTCTAGCGGCTTTGATCTTTTTGACTAATTTTATGATTAACGGAATTAGGACAGAGATAATAAAGCCTAAAACCGTAATTACTATTGAAATGATAGCCTGGAGCTCGGTTACTGATAAACCGGCCCCAGTCGCACCCATAACTGTTCCTATAAGTCCGCACATAGTTCTGTCGTCTAACATACTAATCATCCTCTTCTTCCTCTTCCTCTTCCTCATCTAAATCAGTTACGTAAATCCAAGTCATTTCTGGCATTACGAATTGCTTGAAGCATACTTTGAATTTGCTTAAGAAATCTCCAGTAACATCAGAATCCAATAATTCTAATAGCTTTTCGTAGGCTTTTAATTTGCCTTGGGTTAACGTTCTTGTTGTTTCGTTGTTAGATGCCTCTTGACCAGTAACAGCGTCTGAGATTTGTCTAGAGTCTGTGATTGTTCCAGATTTAGCATCGGCTAAGTTATTGGTTGTGGTATCTGTGTTGTTGTGCGTAGTAGTATTGTCTACGTCTGTTTTGTTTGCAGTTTGCTCGTTGATATAACCTAATGGGCTATAAGCGTTTGCAGCAGGAGCTGTACCAGGATTGAATGCATGGTTCTTGATGTCTTCATTGTCGCCTTGCGTTCTGATTGTACCTGTATGAGCAACCGCTTGAGTACCTGTATTAGTACCAGCTTCTTGGTAGGTTCTTGTGTTGCCGTCAGAACCAGTTTTAGAGCTGTTTTCGGACCCTGTGTGGCTGAATAACTCATGTAGGCTACCATCGTCTATTAAGTCAGATAATTGAAGCCCACGGAGGCTTTCTTGAACAGAGAGTCTCTTTTGCCAAGTTGGTCCGTATTGCCAGATGATTGAGAAGACTTTGTATTTGAATTGTTCTTCGTCATAGTTGGCGATTGGGTTATTGCCGTATCTAGCATATAATAGGTAGAAAAGCGTATTGGCATTTGAGATGCTGATTGTCATCGGAATGCCGATTGTTTGGTAATCGTAAACGAATTCGTCTACTCTTTCCCAAATCTCTGAGAATAATTTTGTATCAAATCTTGGATAATTACTCATTTTCCTCTCCTCCTGCTTGTTCTCCTGAGTTCTCTAAGCCAGAACTTTGACCTTCGATGTTTCTGTCATAAACAAGACCGTCGCCGTCTTTATCGGCTCCGATGATGTTCTCTGCAGGTTCGCACCAAATGCCAATGCCCCAGATGCTGTTGACGATGTTGCAGAAGTTTTGTCTGATTGATAAGCCGTCTTGTAATACTAAACCGACAGGTCCGCCGTTTAAGTCAGCTTCGCTTTGTAGTTCATGAGCCTTCTTTTCGAACAAGCCGCCGTTATCAATGCCGTAGCCAGATAATCTTAAATTGTCTAAGCTTTGCATTGCAAGCATGTACTCCTCAGCTTTTCCTAATTGTCCATTGGTCAATTCTTGGAATTCGACATTGCCGATAATTGGAACCCATGGATTACCAGTCAAAGCAGCTCTTTCTACAGAACGCGCTGCGTCTGCGACGTTTTGTTGTTGGTCAGCATCGTTGACTCTGATACCGTTAATGCCTGTTGAGCTGATTAATGACGTTCTCATAAATGGAATGCATTCTGCCATGACGTCAAGTAATGGGTCATTAACAGTCACACGTGGGAGGATTGTTTGACTAAGTTGCTTCGTGTAGTCGTGTAACAATACCGTAGACTCTGTTAAGTCTTCAACCTTGGCTTCATCCATTTTGATTCCATAAACGCATTTAAGCTTCAAATCGGCTAAGTATTGAGCTTGAGCTTTAGAACCTTTATCTTCTGTTCCTGAAGTCATAGGAACTGGATGGATTGTGTTATATCTGCCATAGAAATCGATTGTTCCGTCGAGAGCGTATGGCATGAAATAGAACTCTTCTAAATTCTTATCGTAGAAGAAACATAATTGTCCCTTGTAATATAGCATTCTTTCGAGTTCTTGAGATGTAATATTAGCAGGTAAGTTATACCAAACATATCTGTTAACAGCATCTTGTTCGTCGATTAATCTTAAGAATTTCTTAAGGTCTTCCTTTAAGACGCATTTGTTTCCAGCACTGAACTTAAGTGGTAATCCAGTCTTTGGATCAATTCCGGCTTGGAATAAAGTTGTTAAGTCAGGTAGTCTTGCATTATTTGCCATTATTCTCTACCTCCTATACCAGTACGTTTCATAATCATTTCTGCTCTTGTCCTCATTGCTTGCTTAGCAGCAATTCTTTCTTGCAGTTCATCGAAAGCTGTTTGCGCAGCTTCTAATTCTCCCATTCTTTTTTTGTTTGCTTTAGAACCTTCTTTAGTTTTACCTAAAGCAGTTTTAGCAGCCTCAACTTGGCCAGAAGCTATATTGGATTCACCAGCTAGCTTAACTAACTCTGCAGAAGCTTCATGAAATTGTTCTTCGGCTAATAAACCTTGCTCTTTAGAAAGAGCTTTTTTGTCTGCAGCATGCTTTCCAGCAGCAGTTGCGGCTGCTACTGTATTTAACATGCTATTGATTGATCCTTGTATAGCTCCCATTAGATGTATACTCCTTTTTTGATTTCATTATATATTTCATTAGCTAAATGAGTGTCATTTAGTAATTTATTGGTTGTATGTTCATCAAATCTGATGATTTCTCCTTTAACCATTGTAGTTCCGCCAGCTTTTAGATAATTTCTTATCGTTCCTATCTTTAGAACTGTTAATCCATCATAAGTTAGCTTATCTCTGAATGCTTGAATTTCTTCATCGCTTGCGCTGTAGGTTTCTATGAATGGATATAATTTATTATTTGCTGTTAATGCAGAACATCTGGTTAATGAATAAGGCAATGCTTGAATATTTTGTAGGCTGTATTTATACATATCCACAGCATATGATTTTGCTTCTTCTTGGCGTTTACCTAAGTTTTGATAATCAGCAATACCGCCTGCAATTGATGTTATACCACCAACCACAGCACCAGCGATAGCACCATAACCACCGCCAACCATAGCTCCAGTAATAGCACCAGAGGCAGTTCCAGAAACTGCGCCAGCAGCGATTTGCCAACCAGCTTCCTGTCTAGCAATTGCATTATTGACATCCATATTTTGAATTTGTCTATTGAACATTGCTTGATAGTTTTTGTTTTGAAGCTCATATTCAGCAAATCTATCGCCAATCATACCAAATGAGAAGTCACCATTACAGATTAATCCACGGCTATCATTGAAATCATTTCCATATAATCCTTTAAAATTTGGATTAACGTGAATATATGGGTTATAAGGCTTATATGAGCAGTCAACATTGAATAGGTCGACACCATAGTTTTTAGCTACAGAGAATTCAAATTCTCCTTGGTAGTTAGGTGAGACTAATTTATATTTAAAGCATTCATTGCTTACCTTTAAAGATGTTGTATCTGTAGTAACAGAAATGGATTGTGGGATATCGAATGTAAATGAGCTATCTCTAATATAGAATACAATGCCCATATTTACTTCTGGATCTACGCTTTTATCAATAATATAATCGAATTTTTTACCTAAATCAGTAGTATCTATAGCAATCTTTCCTGTATCGAATATATCGCCTTGAATTGGACAATATGGTAATAATTGAACATCG
>Ga0265298_10010232_pt1 | contig 11118 bp, 7 predicted proteins | sample AusTroGonzalo_MG_3_FD_193486 | JGI IMG/M metagenome (GOLD analysis project Ga0265298, IMG submission 193486) | Bovine rumen microbial communities from tropical cattle in Woodstock, Queensland, Australia - Gonzalo_01 | ecosystem: Host-associated > Mammals > Digestive system > Stomach > Rumen ...
GCCGTCCGGCGTAAGAGCGAAGGAAAAGTTCTTGTCATGGTCATCACAGACGCCGGACAGATAGTTAAAAATGGCGCGCCTGAAGACCTGCTCCATATCAGGAGATAGGCCAGTTCAACCTCCGCTGCAGGCCAGATATCAGAATCACGGAACTTCAAGATATATTGCGTGAATGCCTCCAGCAACAGGAACTGCCCGGATTTCACCTCTCCCGTATTCCCATTAAAGCCCCCCGAAAGACCAACACTTTCGGGGGGCATCAGCAATTAATACTATCCCATCAACCAACTATTTATTCTTCCAGAATTGTTCTATTTCCTCTAATGTTTTACCGGTAGTTTCTGGTATTTTGAATTTCATAATGTAAAGGTAAGGCAAGCAACACAAAGCAAAGACGAAGAATGTACCCCCTGGCGTAAAATGATTCATACACCACGGCGTAAATTGCCCAACAAGGTATGTTCCCACCCATAATGCCAGGCCAGCTATACTCATTGCAATTCCACGAACTTTATTGGGATACATTTCACTCAACAATACAAATACGACTGCGCTGATTGAGATGGCTTGACTGAAAATATAAAGGAGGAACAAGACGAGAAGGACAAGCGGACTTACATTAAGAGACTGTCCCCAGAAGAAATAAGCGCCGATAAGCAAAAGACAGACAATCATCGACGTCACTCCGAAATAAATCAGCTTCTTTCGGCCTACTTTATCAATGATAAAAACGGCAAGGACCGTCGTAAGCATATTTACAAGACCAACCAGGACGGTAGAAAAAGAGGAGTCTGCAGCAGCCAGACCGGCATTGGAGAAGATCTCAGGGCCATAATACAAGACGGCGTTTACACCCATAAACTGCCCAAGAATTGCAATGGCAGATCCAAGAAGTACAGCCCTTAGAATGCCCGGCTCAAGAAGGGTCTTCCATTCATTTCGGACTTCTCCAGAAACGGCCGTTCTTGTGTTACAGAATTCTTCCATAGCACCTTCTTCTGTTGTTCTCAATCTCCTGAATACTTTTACAGATTGCGCATCTCGACCTCTTACGATCAACCAGCGTGGGCTTTCGGGAATGATCAACGTGACAAGCAGGAACAAAATCGTTACGAAACTCTCGCTTCCGAGCATTCCTCTCCACATTTCATTGGAGAGCACCTTCTGAAGCCAGGCATTCGAATAGACATTCTCACCGCCAGAAAGAATCACGTAGTTGACCAGGTACGCAAGCAGCAATCCCATCGTGATGGCCAACTGATACAGAGCCACCATTGTCCCTCTGATCTTGGCCGGGGAGATTTCGGAAATGTACATCGGACTCACGATGCTTACTATTCCGATTCCCACACCACCAATAATGCGATAGATTACGAGGTCGCTGAATCCATGACAAAGACAGCACCCTATTGCCGAGACGCTGAAGAGTATAGCAGCAATAATAAGGCTCTTTTTACGGCCAAGGAAATCACTAAGGACACCAGCACAAGCGACGCCTATGATTGACCCCACGAGAGCACAACCCACATACCAGCCCTTACTCATTTCTGAAAGGGCAAACTGGGAAGACACATCGGCCGTAGTACCTGAAATAACCGCAGTGTCATAACCGAACAGTATTCCACCGAGGGCAGCTACAAAACTCAAAAAAAGGACGTAGCCAAAATTGAAAGTCTTATCGGCCATCTTATTGACTTATAATCTGATTACACTGTAGATAGGCTTCGACAAGCATCCTGGGTATGTGAAAAGGTCCCTTGAACAGATTGCCCTTCGCAGGCTGGGCCACAGAGCCATCCCTATGCAGATATCCGAACCATTCACCAAACTGCTGGTCTTTAAGATGTTTGATGGCCCACTCATTTACCTCCTTATGAATCTCAAGATATCTGTCATCTTCCGTTACTCGATACGCATACAAAGATGCTATGATGGCCTCACACTGTGGCCACCAGAACTTCATATCCTGGGAGTAGTCCTGATTAGGGAGACCCTTGCAATCGCGGAAATTGATAATTCCACCGTACTCCTTATCCCAGCCCCAATCAAATTGCCAGTCGAAAATCTTAAGTCCAAGGTCTATGTACGCCTTGTTTCCGAGTCTTTCACCCGCGTTGATTAGAAACCACGCCGTCTCTATACCGTGGCCGGGATTAATGGTCCTTCCCTCGCAGGTATCAATTAAACTGCCATCCGGATTCACACACTCGAGTATGCATTTATACTCTGGATGCATAAAACTATGCTCAATCTCATATACAGATTCTTCGATTTGTTTTTTGAGGGCCGGATCGTCACATACCTGCATCAAGACTAGAGCGACGTTAATCATAATCATGGTAACGGAGTGGCCCTTGCACGGTATGAAACTTTTGGGCTCAAGGAAGCCCGGAGTGGACAACATTCTCCTGATATTCCGGAAAATGTCCAGTGCCTTATCGGCATATGAGGACTCATTGCTTGCCTTGGCATATTCGGCCATGGCAATCGCGGCAAAGGTCTCAGAAAACACATAACGTCGCTTCCTGACAGGTTTCCCTTCTGCAGTGACGGAGAAAAACATATGTCCGTCCGTGTCGATACAATGCTTTTCTATGAAATCGATACAAGACTTTGACGCGGCAAGCCACTGCGGGTTCTTATCAATATGGTTATATGCATAGGCGCATACATAAGCGAAACGTCCTTGGAACCAGACAGACTTGGTGGGATCCATCAAGGAACCATCTCTATCTAAACAAGTGTAGACGCCACCGTTTGTATGATCAAGACCATGCTCAAGCCAGAAAGGCATAATATTCTCGAGCAGTTCCTTTTTGTAGAACCCACGTGCTTTTTCCAAATATAATAATTGTCTGTTATTCATCTACTTTCCAGAATAATAGGATTTGTATTTCTTATACAGTTCAATACCCGCGTCTTCGCCCACTTGCGGATGTAAAAGCGGATTATTGAAAACTCCGGGGTATTGATAACAAAAGATTTTTTCGAAGTTGTCGAACATCACCAAATCGGTCATGATCTCATCGAACGGCCTGGGATACAAAGATCCGTCCGGATAGAAAAGAAAGGCCTCCAAGTCAAACCATAAATGACACGACTTCCGGTCACACAGATCTTGTAAAAAGTCCGCGGCTTCTTTCCCGGTAATGTCATTCTCGGGCATTCTCGCAAATCCAAATGGACATAGAATATCCAAATGATCAAACAACTTGAGGTATGTTTGTTCCGCGCCTTTTATATCAAAACTGTTGGTTGCCAACATCACGGGTTTTCCGGGGGCTATGGAATTGCAGAATGCCCCGAATTCCCTGAAGAACTTGACGATTTCTCCCTTCCTCATCTGAGCTCTTTCATAGTTTTTCCATTCCCAATTATCCAAACTTCCCCCGCTTTCTTCTGAAACATAGAAACCATAGAAAGAAGGATGATGCCCGTATTTATCCCAAACCTCTTTTGCGACCAACTTATGCCATTGAAGAGATTCCTTCGTAAAGTCGAACCAAGCATACAGCCCAATACCTGGGAACACTTGCATTCCAAGGCTGTCCGCTTCTGTCATAATGGCTTCCATCGGATCCGGGCAGGCGATATCCATACGGCCAGTATACAACGCGGAAGGATAGAACGCCATGCCATTATAATTCCCGGGCGTTGTGGAATGTCTCCCGCAATACTCTTCATTTCGGAATAGCTCTTGGATAATAACAACATCCATCCCGACCTCATGCATAGATCTTACTATTCCGCGCCAATCTTCCGCCGTCAATTTCTTAATATCCGGATTCCAGTGTTTCCCTTCTAGTTCGCTCCAACAATACAAACCAGCCCAAGCCCCGGCAATTTTCGCAAGGGAGCGCTTGTTTTCTGGAATAATTGTACAGACCCTTGTCTTTTGATACCTTTTATTGCCCGTCGACACCTGGAGTTTTATTGTATAATCTCCTGACAAACCCGCTGTTTTCATTAAAACCTGGACAGTGTGCGCAGCCCCGGCATCCAGAGTAAAAGATTCTTTCGCAATACATTTGCGACGTATTCCCTTTTGCCAAAACAGCTTCACCTTGAAAGATGATCTGTAATCATTGTTATTAACCACTCCGGCACGAACATCCAGGTCCACTTTGTCACTAATTTCTCCTGGAGGAACGAGCGTCAGATCGACATGAGGGTCAAGCGTTGAGGGGACATCGGCCGCGGGGTTCACAAGAATCTCGTCACACATCAATGCTTTTCCGTCAGGTGCTGTCGCTTCCACTTTGACAAAGCGTGCAGATGATGAAAAAACACAACGAACAACATCGGTCCAACAATCATGAAGATTGTTCTTGAAAACGTCTAACTTCACACTCTTTCCCTTTCCGAAATGTTTCCCGTCTTTTGAAAGACTGAAATTGACTTCAACAGGAAGGGACACATTGGCCGGAGAATACTGCAGGAATTTGGCCGCAATGGCTTCTACCTTTGTTTTCCCACCTAAATCAATTATAACTGACATCTCCCCTTCCGGGAAAGACAGCCACGCGGGGTCGTCGGTTGTTTCTCGGCCGAAAACACCATCGCAAAGTGGCGCATATCTGCTTTCAAGTGCAGATACTGGATGAGAAACAACTTTCGATGCAATAATATGTTCGAGGAGTTTCCACTTAGGGTCTCCCGCTTTCCAAGCCATATAGTTATCATATACTTCGTTGGAAAAGACAGGTTGTCCAAGCGGCTTTGGTGAACCCGGTTTGTCGTATATGCCATATAGTGAGAAACTGAGTATGCGTTCGACGCCAGCCTCAGAAACCGCTTCCATTTGTGAAAGGTATCTGCAAAAAGAGGCAGGCACTAATGCAGACTGACGACTGTTTGTCTCTGGCTTTTCCCAGGTGAACGATTCTATGTTTGCCCAAAACGCTATGCCGGTATGCTTGTGTATCTCGCCCAATTTGCGGAAATGTTCTTTCATTCTGGGCAGTGGCATAGGTTCGCGCACACATCCAACCTCATCTTGATATGCTATTATATCAACGTCAAGAGCCGCGATTCTTTCTTCGAACAACGGGTTGTCAATATCGGCATAGCATATACCGTATGGAGAAATCATCACCATTTTATCCGGAGTAAGTGAACGCGCCTTCGCAGCAAGGCTATTGACGCCCCAAACAGCATGCTCCGGAAGAATCGGCTCGAAAGATGACTCTACCGGCAGATACCATCCATAAAAGGCCGGGGAGTCTGAATAAAGGGCCGAAAGCTCTTCCATTATCGCCCGCTGGCGGTCAATTACAAATGGGTCCCGCATATCATCATCCTGATTGCGGGCCCATCCGCAACTGAGAAAAACTTTCATCCCCAGAGAGGCGGCCTGGCCCATAATCGCATCAACCGGACTTTTCCTTTCCTTTCCATAGGCCAAAGGCATTATAGATGAAGGGTAAAAGGCATTGCCCCCATCGGCCACCTCCATAATAACAAGATAATCTACTCCCACATTATGAAGCTCGCCGACTTTGGCTTCCCAGAGAGCCGGATCGGTATTGTCCAACTCTCCGGGATTCATATACTTGTTCCTTTCATCTTGCCAAACAAGATTCAGCCAGGTTCCCGTAACCGGTTTAACCTTACTGGCTTGTACTGATGTGCCAATTAAGCACATCATCATTATTGAGAGTAGTTTTCTTAGCATTATCAGAACATCATCTTGAAGCATGTAACCGTAGTGGTTGAGGCATCGTATGCTGCATCTCCACTACCCTTAGAAGGAGCACCCACATAGATGTAAGTGGCCGTATCGTCCTGTACTATGTCAATACCTCCTGATTGGTCATAGTTAATCCCACCCAATCCGGAGTACTGGTATATACGGAAGTCCTCGTTATACCTCTCGGATTCTCCAACCATTGTCCATCTATCACGATCTGTAATGTTAAATATCCTCAGATACGTCCCTGAATAACGTTCCCAGCTCTCCTGGAAAACAACGGCCAAGTACTCTTCGTTGTTCATCACGAAGGTCTTATAGTTCAGGATTCTTGCACAAAGGTTGGCACTTGTTATTACATTAGATGTGCCTTTCTCCTGGAAGATTGCCGTAGCGTCAGCAAATCCTGATGATTCAGTACCCATTGTAATACCCACATATATGGGAGCATCCTCTGCCATAGATGTGCGTCGGACAATGGCATTATTCCAGGTTCCAGACAGCCCCTCATAATCTTCAACAACAGGAGAATAAGACACACCGTTTGCTATATTCCAAGAATAAATCTTATTCAGGTTCGGAGCTGTAGCATAAAGAATAGCTTGTGTTTTGACATCACCACAGACACTCACGCGATCACCAATACTAGCAGGCGTTGACTCATCGGCATAATAAACACAGCATAACCAAGGATCAGCCGCACTTTCATCGTAGTAGTATGCCAAGAGACCACACCCATAGGCATAATTGTACCTTGACACAATAAGATTACCCGCGTCATCAACATTGATATCTCCGAGGCTGACATATTCATTAGGGTATGGTGCAGTCATAGTCTTAACGAATGCTCCCGTTTTTCTATCAAGGACACGAATGCCTTGGCAGTAATTGATAACGGCGTCAAGCACATAAACATAGTGATCATCCGCCGCAAGTCTCATTCTGTTGAACCAAACGAGGTTCATATCATTAGCATTCACTTCCCACTCTTTGGTAATTGTCGCGACTCTCGTATCGATGCTGAGATTATGGGTATAGGAGTTTCCGTTCCCATCATGCAGCGTCATGTCAAAAGGCGATGTGAAGTCTGTGGGCAGTGCCGGATCTATTGTGTTGCCTTCGTCAAGAGTCGGATACATAGTGATATTCTTGAGCATCTCGGGTGTAGCGCCAGGAATGTGAATCTGGATATCTGCGCCCTTGGCATACGGGAACGGCTTGGTCGTAAAGTATTTACCCGAACCACCAACTGCCGTGGCGTACAGTCCCGTAATACCTTTCCCTACAAATCCATCCGGGATGGTGAAGATGATATATTTTGAACAACTGAGGCCAGTTTCATTGGACACGGCCGTCACAATAGCATAATCACCGGAAGCGAACGTTTCAGGCATAGTAATAAGAATTTGCTTTGCTTCTTGATTTACAACAGCTTTCATTCCTTCGACACCCATCACAAATACCTTTGTCGATTCATCAGCGCCAACCAATGTATAGTTAACTGTCACTTTCTGACCGCCAAACACAAAAGCCTCGTCTTTGTCGAGAATTAACGTAAAACCTGTTGTCTTAGGGATCGTGTAGGTTTTATCACCCACTTTGATGATATAGGCATCTTCCGTCTCTTGAATATCAACGGTCGCATCACTACCTGGTGCACCCGGAGCACCGGGCGCGCCGGGATTGCCATCGTTAACCACAAAAAAGGTCCCATCACTGAATGTCAGTTTGTGGCCGCCTTCCACCTCGGTAACAGTAACCGTCATCGATTTTGCGATGGCATTATCCAAAATGCTTGATAATTCGCTCATTCTAGATTCCAGAGCGTTCACCTGCTCTTTAAGTTCTGCATACTTGTCCTGGCACGAGCAGAACAAGGCGAGCACAGCAGTGATTAATAAGAATCTTTTCATAACATTATGTGTTAGTTGTTTAATGATTTTCTATATGCTTCGAAACTCAGGTCCCCAGGTCGAAATGTAATCCAGCTGAAATTGGTTATATAATCTGTGAACATCCCGGCAATGTAGAGTTGGTCTTTAAGATATTCCCATTCTCTTGAAATAGAACCCCCGTTAGGCAGTGAGTAGAATGACTCCAGGTCCACCCCGAACTTAACTCCATTTTTATCACAGGCCTCTTTGATATACCTATACCAATTCGGAAGATCCACTATCGGGCAGGTGACTTCGGGTCCTCCGCGACCTCCGCAATCTTGAAGGTAAAGGATGTCAACATGAGGTGTCTTTGCAAATACTTTATCGAACCATTCGCCACTCATTTTGGCCGGCATCCCGCGCCAAAGTGCCGGGGCGATCATTACAGGAACGTTCTTCTTACTTTTGCAATAAGATGCGATTGTCTCATTGTAGTTAGCAAGTGCATCTCTTTCCGCTTCATCTTTTAGCCAGTTCCTCTCCCACGTAGCATCGTAGAACTCCTGTGTAATATACCATCCAGTAAAAGCAGGAGAAGATCCGAACCGTCTGAAAAGATCATCAATGACATCCTTGTTTTTTGCGATAAGTTGCTGATTCGTTTCACCATAGCCTCCACCATACAAGCCGAGAACGACATTGAACCCACACTGTTCTGCACCGCTAATTATCTTATCTATTATCGGCTCTTTTACTGATGCCCATGAGACATTGGTGTTTGAGTACCAGGACTCCCCTTTTTCGTTGATAGCAATTTGGACTATTATTTCATTGATGCCGACGCTCTTCAGGTCCCTGAATGAAGTCTCCCAACTTTCAGCATCCTTTGATGCGTAATCGGGAGCGAGCTGAATAAAAATGCTGCTGAATTTCGCATTCCTATTCATTTCTACCTCTGCGTCAAACTTCGTCTGTTGGCGGATATCGTCGATGAATACAAAATTGTTGCTTTGCGCCACATTGTCACTATTCACGAAATCCATCCTATAGGCAATTACCTTATCCAGCTGCAGTTCCACGTTATTGCCAGATGCCGGAGTCAACTTAGAGTAGGGTATAAAGACGAGCTGCCACTCACCATGCTTGTGTATGCTGTCGCTAACGTATTCATATTCCTCTCTTGAAATCTGTGTGCCCGGTGTCATCTTAGAGTCAGTTATCAAGACAAAACGGAACTTGCCGGCATTAGATGGATTGCCTTTAATCCAGAATGAGATACCCCAGGGCTCAAAACTCAAATCGGTTCGCCAGGTGTCCCATCCATGACGGAAATAGACATATTCATCTGTACCTCGTTTCTCAAAAGAATAGTTGATAGAATAGCAGAAATGGCCCTCTTTTTTGTCTGCACCAAAGGTTTTTATACTAAAGTTGGATGATGACCATACATAAGAATGCATCCAATCCGCTTTAATTGTTTCGCATTGGTTCAAGGGCTTTGATGCATATTTCAACTCCGGCACAGGATCAGGAGGAACCGGTTTATCATCAGGTACAATCGGCTTGTCACAACAAGATACTGTCAGACAACACACGAGAAGCGATAGGAATATGTGAGGCATTCTCATTAGTTTCTTTTAGTATACGTGGCCTTGAAACACATAACAGCACAGTTTTCGATATCTGTCGGAGCCGGTGACGGACCTGCTTCGCGAGAAGGTTTGCCGAGGATGATATAGGCCTCATTCTTGCCATTCATACGAACATCTATACCGGAACCCATATTGTAGTTGGTTGTTGCATAGACGCCCGAATAAAAGCTGCAGAAATCAATATCATAGCCAGGTTCACCCGGCTGGAGACTCCACTTGCTCTCGTCCGTGATATTAAATACTTTCAACTGGCATCCGTCGTAGCGATGAGGGCCATACTGGGACACCTCCGCCAGCATTTCCATCCCTCCCAATTCAAATGTCTTGAAGTTCAGGATTCTCCATCCAAGGTTGTTCTTATCATCATTCTTCATGCTGATTACATCACCAGTGGATTTGAGTTTATGGAAATATGTATATGACTGCTCTTCGTTTGGATATGCGACATAATTGATACCTGCCACGTAGATATCAGAGCCCTCTTCTGCTTTCTTCATACGGACATTAGCAAAATACCAGTCTTCTGCTGCGGGTCCGTAATTGGTGATTGTAGGCATGTCCTGTGGAACGCCATCGGTTATCTTCCACACATAATATGACTTCGAGTTAATTGCTGTGGCTATTACATATGCCGTCCCTTGTTTAACATTTCCGACAAGCGATGCACGAATTCCCAAATACAACGGAATGTCTTCAATTTCGTGCCCCTCGTAAGAAGCATAATCGATAATCATGTCACTCCAGGACGAGGAACTTTTATCATAAATAAAGAAACGGAATCCCGCACCGTATATGTTATACCTGGAGCAGCAGAGAACGCCAGCGTCATCAACAAATATTTGCCCGATAGCTGTTGTGGGCAGGGCAATATCTTTTACATACCGTCCGTCTGCTTTGTTAAGTACATGGATACAATCCGTATCGTATCCTGCTGCATCGAGAACATATACATACTCATCATCGGCAGCAACATACATATCGTTGTAAACCACCTGGTTCAACTCTTTAGCCATCGTCTGCCATACATACTCAATCTTGATTTCCGGGTAAATAAGTTCTACCTTTATATAGTTAATTTGAGTACTTCCATTTGCAAACACCACATTAACCTTATACGGGTTAGTGAAATCGGCGGTCGGCGGAATAGCGGGGTCGGTGTGACAATTGTTATCCAGCGTAGCAAAGCATTCCAGATTGGTGACATCAACCGGGTTTTCACTTGATGACGGTATTTCAATGATAACAATCTCATCTGGCTGGTATGGACCAGGCTTTGTTGCCGAATAGGTAATTCCAGTCCCTGGGACAGATACCGAAAAATTGAGAAGTCCATTCCCGGGTTCGATTGTTGGTTCTTCCGGTTTCTTAACACATGCCGTAAGTGTCAGTACAGCGAGTACTGCAATCGCAATTGCTTTAATTTTCATAATAAATATCGTATTAATGTTACTTTATATCCATTCGGGGAATTGTTTTATCATAGAATTTCTCTGCACTTCGGAGAGAGGTATGGGGAAGCGGGCGAACTTAGCCGGATAGTGTCTCACCTTACCGTTGTCTGCATCCTTTTTTACAAAAGCAATCCCTTCTCCATCATTGACTGGCTGAACTCCTGTCCAATGAACGTTGTTCAACGTTTTCTCTGCCAAGTTCCATCTTCTCAGATCCCAGAACCGATGGCCCTCAAACGCCAGTTCTATCATACGTTCGTGACGAAGAAATTTCATAAATTCTTCTTTATTGTTTGTATAAAGCGGCGTGGTGAAACCAGCTCTTTCACGCACTTTGTTCAAAGGCGCGAGTGCTGGCACAGGGTCTGCCCGCTTCCCCGGGCGGCGCCGTGGGCCAGATCGTATTCACCTCCGAGGATGCCATCGCCTACGCCAAGGCCGGCAAGAAG
>Ga0265298_10010233_pt1 | contig 11117 bp, 10 predicted proteins | sample AusTroGonzalo_MG_3_FD_193486 | JGI IMG/M metagenome (GOLD analysis project Ga0265298, IMG submission 193486) | Bovine rumen microbial communities from tropical cattle in Woodstock, Queensland, Australia - Gonzalo_01 | ecosystem: Host-associated > Mammals > Digestive system > Stomach > Rumen ...
CCGTTCCTCATGGGCAAGGTGGTCGACATGTTCTACTTCCCGATGATTGTGACGACTTGGCCGCAATGGGTGCCGATGGTCGGTGGCGATGAGTTCGTTTTCTTCAGTCCCGTCTTCAACTTCGCCGACTCCTGCATCTCTGTGGGTGTCGTGCTGCTGTTCCTGTTCTATCGTAAGGAAATCAGTCAAATATCGCTGAAACGTGAGTAAGTCTGCTCTTCTGTCTGTTGCTGTTGTGTGCATGCTGGCTGCTTGCAAGCCTGGTACACCGTCGCGCTATATCCAGCCCGACGACATGGAGGATATTCTCTATGACTACCACATTGGTCAGGCGATGGCGCAGATGGAAGACGGTTCGTTGGAACAGCGCAATTTCGACCGCACGCTAAACATGGCTGCAGTCTTGAAGAAGCATGGCGTGACGAAGGCTGAGTTCGACTCGTCGCTCGTCTACTACTATACCCGTGCCGAGCGTTTTCAGCAGATATACAAGCGTGTGGCTGAGCGATTGAGCGACGAAGCCTTGAACCTCGGCGCTTCCGAGGGCGAGGTGGAGCGCTATGCGACACTCAGCATGAATGGTGACACTGCCAACATCTGGGCTGGTAACCGTACGGCGGTTCTCATGCCTTATGCTCCCTATAGTCGTCAGACGTTCCGCCAGAAAGCCGACACCACCTATCACAAGGGCGACTCGTTCATGTTGAACATGATGGTCGACTTTATGTATCAGTCTGGAACGAAGGACGCTGTGGTCTGTCTGGCTGCCCGTCTCGACAACGACAGCGTTGTCAGCCGTGTCAATCATGTCTCCGTCAGCGGCATCAACCAGTTGCGTCTGAACATCGACGATGACCGTACAGTCAAGGAGCTCTATGGCTATTTCTATCTCGGCAAGGGCAATGACCAGTCGACGACGCTGAAGCTGATGTTCCTCAGAAACGTCCAGCTCATCCGCTTCCACAAGCCGAAACCGAAGGCTGAGGATAGTCCGCAAACCCCGGCTGTTCCTGGTAACAGGCTGGAGGGAAAACCGGACACGCTGCCGGAACTCAAACAAGTGAATAATAACAACGACTTAAAACCGAAACAGTTATGAATCTGAAAATCCGTTTGGCCCTGATGAACTTTCTGGAGTTCGCCGTATGGGGTGCCTATCTTACTTGTATGGGAATGTACCTGAGCCGCATCGGTCTCACTTCCCACATCGGTTATTTCTTCGCTATGCAGGGCTTTGTCTCCCTGTTCATGCCCGCTGTCATGGGTATCGTTGCCGACAAGTGGGTACCTGCCCAGCGTCTGCTGGGACTCTGCCATCTTGTGGCTGGACTCTTCATGATGGCAGCCGCCTATTATGGCTATACCGCTGGCGAGAACACCCAGTTCTCCATTCTCTTCACGCTCTATAGCGTCAGCGTGGCTTTCTTCATGCCGACGCTGGCACTCACAAACTCCGTTGCCTATAACGCCTTGACAAAGGCCGGTATGGACACCATCAAGGAGTTCCCGCCCATCCGTGTGTTCGGTACTGTGGGCTTTATCTGCACCATGTGGCTCGTCGACCTGCTGGGCTTCTCGACCACTTATATGCAGTTCGTCACTTCGGGTGCCATCAGCATTCTGCTCTTCCTCTACACCTTCACGCTGCCCGCCTGTCCGCTGGGAGCCAAGGATCAAAAGAAGAAGAGCCTTGTCGAAGCCTTCGGACTTCAGGCCTTTGCGCTGTTCAAGAAGAAGGAAATGGCCATTTTCTTCATCTTCTCGTCGCTGCTGGGCGTCAGTCTGCAGATTACCAACGGCTATGCCGCCCCCTATATTGAGAGCTATGCAGCTATTCCCGAGTATGCCAACACCTTCGGCGTGCAGCATGTGAATATTCTCTATTCGCTGTCACAGATCAGCGAGACCTGCTGCATTCTGCTCATTCCGTTCTTCATGAAGCGCTACGGTATCAAGCAGGTCATGCTCATCGCCATGTTCGCGTGGGTCGTTCGCTTCGGCTTCCTCGGCATGGGCAATCCCGGCATGCCTGGTGTTATCCTGTTCATTCTCTCAATGGTTGTCTATGGTGTGGCCTTCGATTTCTTCAACATCTCAGGCTCGCTCTATGTCGACAAAACCACCGACCCGAGCATCCGCTCGTCGGCACAGGGACTGTTCGTGCTGATGACCAATGGTATTGGTGCCTCTGTAGGCTCACTGGCCGCACAGGCTGTGGTCAATTTCAATACCGACGCCAACGGCGTTGTTGCCTGGGACCCCGTCTGGTCCACCTTCTCTGTCTATGCGCTGACCGTAGGCGTGCTCTTTGCCATTATCTTCCGTCCCAAGAAAATAGAAGCATAGTGCCGTGAGGACGTGTACGGGCAAGACCCAGCTCTTCTTCCGGGAGATGGCGCAGATTGTCGACTCCTGCCGCCTGTCGGTGGTAGTCCTGACTGATGGTGCGAGCCGTCGCGCCATGAACATCATCTGCGACGAGGCGATGACGCAGCAGCTGCTCATCCGCATCCACCATCTGCCGGGAGAAGATATCATGCTGCCCGAGGCGCTCACACAGATGCTCATCGTCCACGGACCTTACAGCAAGCAGGACTACGAACTGCTGGTCTATGGTGTCCGCGAGGGACAGTATCTGGTGGAGCTGACCTGTCTGCCCACGGGTGTCTCCGTGCCTATTCGCATCAGCGATGCCGTCCTGTTGAGTCTTACGGCCGACATCTCGCTCTACATCGACCAGATGCTTTTCCTGCGCCAGAGTGCTGAGTATGTGCCCCACACCAGCGGACTCATCATACCCATCAACACCATCAGTCTTGAACAGTTGAACGAGGAACTTCAGAAGGCCATTGCCGATGAGAACTACCGGCTGGCCTCGTCGCTCCATGAGGAAATCAAAAAACGTACGAAGCAATAACTTCAATTCCTCAACAACTTCAGTTTTTCAATTCTTCAATTCTTCAATCTTTTTTAAACTTCAACTCTTCAATCCTCAAACAACTTCAATTCTTCAATTTTTCAATTTTTCAATCCTATGAAGGAGACCCGATACTTCTACGTGCCCGATGCCGCCACAGCTGGCGAACTGCCTGCCGACGAGGCCACCCACGCCGTCCGCGTCCTTCGCCTGAAGGAGGGCGACGAGGTCATGCTGATGGACGGTCAGGGCTGTTTCTACGAGGCCGAGATCACTATGGCCTCGTCCCATCACTGCCTCTACGCTATCCGTCAGACGTTGCCGCAGCAGCGCCCGTGGCAGGGTAGGGTGCATTTGGCCATCGCGCCAACCAAGATGGCCGAGCGCATTGAGTGGCTCGTCGAGAAAGCCACCGAGGTGGGCGTCGACGAACTGTCGCTGCTCGACTGTCAGTTCTCCGAGCGTCGCCAGATGAAAGTGCCCCGGCTCGAGAAGATCCTAGTCTCGGCCATGAAGCAGAGCCGCAAAGCCTGGAAGCCTGAACTCCACGAGATGCAGCCCTTTGCCGCATTCATCAAGAGTCATGCCGAGGGGCGTCGCTACATTGCCCATTGCTACGACGAGGTGCCCCGTGTGAACCTCTTCGATGAACTGCGTCAGGGCTCCGCCACCGACGATGCCCTGGTGCTCATCGGTCCCGAGGGCGACTTCTCCATCGACGAGGTACGCCAGGCCGTTGCCGCCGGCTTTGTCTCCGTCGACCTCGGAAAGAGCCGCCTGCGCACAGAGACCGCCGGACTCTCAGCCGTCATGATGATGCAACTCGCAAAACAATAAAACAATGAAACAGATTCTGATTCTCCTCCTTTGTGCATCCACATCCGTTCAGGCACAAACGCTGAAGGCCGGCGATGCCTTCCGCCAGATGCCCGACTCCATACTGCCGTATCTCACAGCGAACAACCGTCTCGACATGCTCGACTTCATGGATTCCCACATGAAGGCCCGCGTGCAGAACAAGTTCGACGGTTACAGCGAGATGCTCAGCCTTGCTGACGACAGCCTGACCATCCAGATGAGCGCCGTCATGCGTCTCACCCTCCGCATGGTCACCTCTGCCGATGAGGTCGACGGCTCCCGCCAGCTGATCAGTCTTGAACGAACCATTAACCAGACCTCTGCCGACACAGACGGGAAAATGCAGCCAAAAATGATTCGTCATCAGGATTTTTATTCCGTCTTATGGCGTAAATTGGACGAGAAATTCGTCCGTTTGGTTAAATAATCGTAAATTATACACCAAAAAGGGTACATTTAGTTGGACTTTCCATTTAATTAATGTATCTTTGCAACGTGTTTTTCATGGTATTAGATTATTAAGGTTAATTTAAAGATTGGTTGTCGTGAGACAATCAATTTTTTTCCTATCGCACTACGTCATAACATAGCGCGATAGGAAAAAGAAAAGGGAGCCTGAGAAGGTTCCCTTTTCTCATTTCTGGCACTCTTCACGACTTTCGCGAAATACTCAACGACTTTTGAAAAATACTCCATGACTTTTGCGAAATACTCCATGAGTATTTTTCAAAACTCGTAGCGTGTTTTCACAAACAGACCTCACATACACCTATCATCGTCCGAATCGCCTTTATACAAAGGCTTTCCGAGACGGGAGGTGTCTCTTGGATACGTCCCGTCAACCTCCCGTCAACCTCCCGTGTCTTCCGTCGACTGAGAATCCGTATAATCAGCGTAATCTGTGGTTGTTTCTGAGTTCTACGGGAGGTCTGGGTGAGGTGTCTGGAGAGACCTCACGTGCCTCAAACCCTTTATACATCGTGGTTTCAAGGGTGTCATGGGTGTATGTGAGGTCTTTTTGCAGAATTCTCACAAATTCCTTGCAACTTTCAACTTTATTTTCTATCAACGACATAATAAGGACATAAGATATTGGACGTCCACTTATGATTATTGTCGTTTTACATATACTCCGAAGCCCGTCGCTTCGGAGTTTTTTGTGCTTTTTCTTTGAGATTTCATTTTTATTTCCTATCTTTGTCCCCGACTCAGGTAGCCCTCATGGGTGAGCGGGTCGATTTTTTATTGGTAAAGGACGTTTACGAACGTTATCTTCGGCCGTCGAATCTCGCAAGTTCAGGCCTCAGAAGATACGCAACTGGAACGTCCACATTGGGTGTATTGTACACCTGTTCGCCCGTGTGGCGGACAGACTCAATATATCACGACGTGGGCTATCTCGAGTTGCTTATCCTGAGGCAAGGCAATGCGAGAGCCAGACGGCGGGATGAGTGAGGAGTAGAGCACCCACGTCTTTCCGTATAATATGTTTAACAGCTGAATCCGGGTGGCTATAGGCAGAGAAAAATACAGACTATGGCAAATGAATTAAGAATGGTTAAGTTCTACGAGAAGCGTCCAGAAGGCTTTACACCAGATTTAGAACAGAACGGTTTAAGTAATCAAGATGATAACCATTGTGAAAAAGATGGATATTTTCATTGTTGGGTAAATGAAGAGCGGAAAAGTGCACAATCAGGTTTGTTTAGAGAAGAGACTGTAGCACTTGTGGAAGATCTAATCTCAGGAAAAATGTATCATGTAGACTATGATTTGTTGAGATTTGTTTTAGTATGATAGAATATGAAGAAGGTTTCATTTACATTGCAAGACGCTCCTGATAATACAATGGGATTGGAAGTTGATTTTCATCCTATAGTTGAAGGTGAGTGTACAGTAAGAGAAGAACAGGCACTTGCTCTTATAATATACGACAAATTTCCGAAATTAAAAGAATGTCATCGTCGAATCAAGAAATTGACGGTTATTGATGAAGATGGAAATATCTATGAGACTGACGATTTCGATGTTTATGGAAGTCTAACGAAAAAACAAGAACAATAAAATGAAGAAATATATTCCAATTATTGTTATCACCTTGCTCATGAGCATGGCAGGCACAAAATCATTCGCTCATGACATTGCAGTGGCGAATGCAGATGGAAAATACATCTATTACGTTTGGACTAACAACAACACAGAGTTGTCAGTTAGTTATAGAGGAAGATATTCTTATGAATTTTCCAATGAATATTCTAGCAATATTGTTATACCCGAATCTGTCACCTATAATGGTTCGACGTATCCTGTGACGAGCATCGGAGGTGGTGCTTTCTATCAATGCAGCGGCCTGACCTCCGTTACGATTCCCAACGGCGTGACAAGCATCGGAGAAGGTGCTTTCCAGGATTGCAGCGGCCTGACCTCCATTACCATTCCCAACAGCGTGACAAGCATCGGAGAATCTGCTTTCTATCAGTGCAGCGGCCTGACCTCCATCACGATTCCCAACAGTGTGACGAGCATTGGATCTAGAGCCTTCGAAGGTACTGCATGGTATGATAACCAACCAGATGGACTTGTGTATGCGGGTAAGGTCGCCTATAAATATAAAGGCACTATGCCTGATAATACCAAGATTATATTAGAAGAAGGAACATTGGGCATCGGAAACTATGCGTTCTATGGCTGCAGCGGTCTGACCTCCGTCACGATTCCCAACAGCGTGACAAGCATCGGAGACGCTGTTTTCTCTGGTTGCAACAGCTTGACCTCCATCACAATTCCTAATAGCGTGACGAGCATCGGAGGCTATGCTTTCTTTTATTGCAGCGGCCTGACATCCGTCACGATTCCTAACAGCGTGACGAGCATCGGAGATGGTGCTTTCGATGGTTGTAGTGGCCTGACCTCCATCACGATTCCCAGCTGCGTGACGAGCATCGGTAGCCGTACTTTCTTTCAATGTAGCAGCCTGACCTCTATTACAATTCCTGATTGCGTGACGAGTATCGGAGAATGTGCTTTCTATAACTGCAGCAGCCTGACTTCCATCGCTATTCCCAACAGCGTGACGAGTATCGGAGACCATGTTTTCTCTGGCTGTAGCAGTCTGACCTCCATCCATATCTCTGATATGGCATGGTGGTGTAATACTTCTGCATCGTTTTCTAAAACGAATCTTTTGGATAGAGCTCACCATTTATATATAGGTGACCAAGAGATAACAAACTTGGTGATACCTGAAGAAATAACCACTATCAGTTCTTATCCGTTTATGAATTGTACTTATCTGACCTCCGTCACGATTCCTAATAGCGTGACGAGCATCGGACAAAATGCTTTCTCTGGTTGCTGTAGCTTGACCGCTGTTTACATCTCGGATTTAACGGCCTGGTGTAACATCTCGTTCTATGATTATTCTTCAAATCCCTTATATTATGCTCACCGTTTATACATGAACGAACAGGAGGTTACCAGTCTGGTCATTCCCGATGGCGTGACGAGCATCAGAGACAGGGCTTTCAGATACTGCAGTTGCCTTACCTCCGTCACAATTCCCAACAGTGTGACAACTATTGGTGAGCAAGTGTTTCAAGGCTGCAGCAATGTGACTACACTAAAGCTGCCTGACAACCTACGACTCATCAAAAAGGAGACATTCGAAGGATGCAGTAAGCTGAAATCAGTCACGATACCGTCAACAGTTGAGGTTATCTACCAGAATGCATTCGACGGCTGTACTGGTTTGGAGAGCGTGACGTCGCAAGCAACGAATCCACCGTTCCTCTACGACAATTCGTTCTCAAATTATTCTATTCCCCTGAACGTGCCGTCGGGCTGCAAGAGCGCCTACGAGGATGCGCAAGGCTGGCGGAACTTTACGAACATCAGCGACGGCAACATGTACTACCAGTTGAGCATTACGGCGACGGGACAGGGAACGGCGATATATAACGACACGCCAGTGAAAAACACCACCGCGACGTTCGATGTGAAGGAGGGCAACAGCGCAGCCATCACCATCAGCCCGGACAACGGCTATGCCGTGAGCACAGCGACAGTGAACGGCGAGGATGCAACAGCAGCCATCGTGAACGGCGTGCTGACCATCAGCAACATGTCGGCTAACACGACGGTGGCCATCACCTTCGCACGGGCATCGGCAACAATTGCCATCACCCTAGAGAACGACATGCAGACATATTGTCCGCTGGACGATGTGGACTTCTCTAATGTAGAGGGCTTGAAGGCATTCACGGCGACGGGCTACGATCACGGGACACTGACGGTGTCGCGGGTGCTGAATGCACCGGCAGGCACGGGACTGCTACTGCAGGGAACGGCAGGTGTGACCTATCAGGTGCCCTACGCCACACAGACGGGCTACTACATCAACCTGCTGCACGGACTGACACAGGACACGCAGGTATCGCCGACAGCAGGCGACCAGACGAACTTCCTGCTGGGCAAGAAGAACGGCGTGACGACGTTCTACCGCGTGGCGCAGACGGGAACGGTGTCGGCAGGCAAGGCCTACCTGCAGTTGCCGACGAGCGTAGTGGGCGACCTGACGGGCAGCCGCGTGATGCGCATCGTGGCCGACGACGAGACGACGGGCATCAGCGAGGCTTTGCCCCTAAATGATAACGGAGAAATGACGAATGATAATGTCTACGACCTGCAAGGTCGTCGTGTGACGAAGCCGACATGCGGACTCTATATCGTAAATGGTAGAAAGGTTGTCATCAAGTAAGAAAGGAGGCGAAAGATGACAAAGAAGAAAAGACAATACCTGCAGCCGACGACGGCAGTGCTATGGACAGACCCCGTAGCACTGCTGGCGGCCTCGCAGGGAGGCGACATCCCGATGACGGATGTAACGGCTGACGATGAGGAACTTCCGATAGGTATAGGCACGATAGACCCCATAGAGGCGTTATCGCGTGGCAACATCTTCTTTCCGTGAGAGAACTTCTGAGAAATGATCAAGATGTAAATAAAGCGACGACCTTCACAGGTTGTCGCTTTATATCTTCTATAGAAGATATTCTTATTAAATGTTAAATATTGACTGCGCGGCTCGAAATATTACCAGCGATTTATGCTTAAACGTTTAATTTTTAGTAATTTTGCAGCGAAAATTGGTAATAACAACTATTCGAATAAATAAATCACAATTAATAATTATACTAACTTTATGAAGAAAACCATTTTATTTCTCGTGGCTGGCTTAGGTCTCGTGGGTTGTTCTAATGACCTTTCTGACTACCAGCCGAAGGTGGATAATGCTGCCGTTAAGGAGAATGTGAAGAAAGTGTTTGGCGTTGAATTCAGCGCTGATCAGGATTGGCAGACGTTGACAGCCGGCAAGGTGACCATCAAGGCCGATGTCGCAAACTTCAATCCTGTGAAGGTGCAGGTTCTGACAGCTTACCCCAGCGATGGTAACGATGCCCGTATCCTCAACGAGGCTCCAATCAAGGCTGGTCAGTCTGCTACGCTGACTTATGATGTTGCCAATGGTAACGACACCCTTTTTGCTGCTTGTGTCAATGCAGAGGGTATTTATCGCGTAACGTCCTTCGTCGTTGGCGAGAAGAATGTCAGCATTGTCAGTGAGAGCAAGACGCGCAGCGCCGTGACTCGTGCTGCAAGTACAATCACGCTTGGCAATGGTCAGAGTTCAGACAACGTTAACGCAATTACTTCCAGTAAAACCACCTTATGGCGTAACTCTACATGGAATGATATGATTTACACCATTGATGGACACAGAACTGCTGTCAGCGATTTCACAACGGCAGAAAGTAACGCTCGCAGAACAGAAGTCTTTGGTTTCTTGCCGAGTCCTACAGGTTACAGTAACTACAGTGAGAACTACAAAAAGGTTCAGAGTACAGGTTACTACTACTTTGCCAACAATAGTCTGACGGCCAATGGCGAGGCACCTGTAATCGTGACGCTGATTGGTGGACATTCGGCTATGCTTGGATGGCAGGAGCTCTATTATTACTATTATACACCGGAGGATGTTTTTGGCATGACAGATGCAGAAGAGGTGGAGTTCCTGAAGACTGTCCCCAAGTTCAGAATCTGCGATGTAGCTGAAGTATTTGGTACTGGTAGTACTACGGAGGCAAGAAAAAGAAATCTACAATATATAGCAACCGATGGAGATAAAAAATATGTTGAATGGATGCTGCGTAGATACCAGTACACATTGGCCTATTTCGGTAGTAAGGATAATCTCCAGTCTGTTGGTACAACGGTATTCCCAGAGGGTACCCGCATCGGCTTTATGATGCGCATTCATGAGGGTATGACGAATAGAAAAGATTTTCCTGGAGCAAATGGATATTATCCCATTGGTACGAATATGTACTCTGACCCGCGTTTGAACGACGAGGTAAACCGGTATTGGTATTCTGTTTCTCCCGCTACTTCGCATATTGCCATCTTCACAACCAACGGTCGTACCTACTTCTGTGCAGAAGATGGTGCTGATAGAGACTTCAACGATTTGATTTTCGAGGTTGAGGGTGGCTTTAAGATTTATGAGGAGGCACCTACTACAATTGATTCTCAGACCTATACATTAGCCTTCGAGGATACGTATATGGGCGACTACGATCTGAACGATGTTGTTATCAAGGCAAAGCGCGTGAATAATACTACCGTTGAATATAGTCTGGAGGCTGCTGGTGCTAAGGATGCGCTCTATCTGCGTAACATCAACGGAACGAAACTGAACGGTCAGAAAGAGATTCATCAGATCTTCGGACTGGATGGACGTAGCTTTATCAATACCGAGGCTGGTGCCCAGCATATTAATGCTATTAAGGAGCAAATCACTGTTAGCTCGGATTTCTCATTTACTAATCACGACAACCTGCCCTATATCCACAACGCCACAAAGAGATCTGATATTAAATTGTCTAAGAAGGGTGAGGATCCTCACGGTCTCATTATTCCGTTCGACTTCCAGTATCCTTTGGAGCGCGTTTGTGTGAAGGATGCCTTCAAGCGCTTCAACGAGTGGGGTGTAGGTGTAATCGATGCTACACCTTGGTATAAGTTCCCTGTTACAGGTAAGATCTATACCAAGTAATCCTTGCTATATTAAGCTGGATATTATAAAAAACAGCGGCCAGGAATTATCGCATGTATAATTCCTGGCCGTATTGTTTTTATAGGTATTGTGAAAGTCGTCGATTGTATCAAAATATACATAAAAAAATAAAGCGATGACCTTCACAGGCTGTCGCTCTATATCTTCAATAGGTATTAGTCTTTTTAAGGTAAAAAGATTGTTTTCAGGATAACGATGCAAAGATAAGCC
>Ga0265298_10010234_pt1 | contig 11117 bp, 11 predicted proteins | sample AusTroGonzalo_MG_3_FD_193486 | JGI IMG/M metagenome (GOLD analysis project Ga0265298, IMG submission 193486) | Bovine rumen microbial communities from tropical cattle in Woodstock, Queensland, Australia - Gonzalo_01 | ecosystem: Host-associated > Mammals > Digestive system > Stomach > Rumen ...
GCGAGATGGTGCCCGACCGCCGCTGGAAACAGAAAATGCTGATGGATGCAGCCCGAAAGGAATTCTATACCTTTTTCGTCACCGATGGCGTCTATACCTTGAAGCGCATCGACCTGAAGACCGGCACCGTCACCTCTGTCATGGACCTCAGCGGCTATCCCTTCGCAGACAACATGAGAATCCACGACGGCATTTTGTATTTCATCTATCCGACGGGCGTCAATCACAGGAAGTCGTTGTATCAGGTAAGGATTGATTAAACTGTTGATTTTACACTATACAAGCAATAAAATCGGAACGATTTTTGCAGGATTTCCACCAGTTTTACCTGCAAAATTCCTCCACTTATGAAAAAGAACCCTACCCTAACATTTCTACTGCTTTTCTTTGCTGCTTCGCTTTTCGCCCAAAACAAAACCACGGTATACGGTAATTTGGGCGTAGATAACGTGAACATCAGCATCGTCAACACGCCATACGGCACCAGCACCGATGCCAAAGGCCACTATGAACTGCCGATTTTTGACCGCACGGAGACAGTCAATCTGTACTATTCCTGCATCGGTTATCAGGACACGGTGGTGAGCCTCACACCGATGCAGTTGCAGCGCGATTCCGTCAACATCAGTTTCCGAATGCGGAAGATGAGCTACGACCTTCAGGAAGTGGGCGTTACGGCTTACAGCGACTTCTACCGCTCAGGCACCAACCGCAACATCACAGACATGGTGTTTTTGGACGGGAAAATCTACCTGCTCGAAAACCGACCCAAGACTTCCACCATGGTCGTCTTGGACACCGACGGCGTTGAACAAGCCCGCCAAGACTACGACCAACTTTTTGAAAAACTGTATATTGACGCATTCAACGACATCATTCTTGTCGGGCAGGACAGTTGCCTACAAGTGTATCTGAGCGAAGACAAGGAGATTTTGCCCGTCTCCACCTTCTCGCGTGAGGATTACCGAAACAAGCTACTCAAAATCGTGTGCGAGTTCAATGGAGCCTACATCATCAAGACCATGGTGCACGATAAGGGCCTCTACTGGCTCAAATACAACCACGGCAAAAGCCAAGACTTCTATTACGTGAAGAAAGACGATTCAAACGCAAAACCGCAATACCTGTGCAGTTTCATCGACACCCTCGGCTATCGCGCCTGCCAGTCGCAATGGATGTCCATCCAAAATGAATACCATAAGGTGGTGGCTGAGGAAAACGGCATCGACCTCATCAACGAGGAAATTTGGGACGGCAATTTGGTGCAGTTAATCCAAAACTCAAGTTTACAGATGAAAGTGCAATGGTACAGTGCCATCACCGCGAAAAAAGAATACCAAATCTCTCCTCTGATATTCAACAATTTCCTACAATTTGTCGACTTGGACAACCTTGAAATCGTGGAAATCGGCAAGGATTTCAAGATAGCGGAACGACGGCCTTTATTGGTCACTTCGGGCGAGAAATACTTCCAAAACGAGTTTTTGAAAGACCAAGCCACAGGCAAGACCTACGGCCTGTTTGTGGACAACGGAATGAACCATCTCGGCCTCTACGAACCGAAGGCGGGCACCGTAGGCATGGGACCAAAGGCCAGCAAAAAGATTTATCCCAAGGTTTTCAAGGTGCATGGCGGCTATGCTTACAGCGTGTTTTTCGATTCGGGGAGCAATCGCGGGGTGATTAACCGGGTGAGGATCGAGTAAGTTTGCAAAGATTTATACTTGTTAGAGAAAAACAAATATCTTTGCAGACACAAACGAATCGAAATTATGGCGAACCAAAGCAAGAACAAGGTGAAATTGGATAAGGAATACCGAAAAATTGGCATGATTCCAAAATCAGCCATCACAAAAATCAACGAGTTTTTCCCTGTTCCCAATGATGCCAACACTATCAGGTCGAATCCCGACAACATGCTGAAACACAACGAAGGACACTTGGAAGACATCAAGACTGCTTTATCCGAATTAGGCATTACCAAAGAAGGATATGCAGAATATGTGGCCAAAAACTATAACCAAATCAGACTCGGAAGCAAACCGAAATCGTTGGTGTTGGCTGTAAAGTTGGAAGAAACGAGCCATATTGCGGCAATACACCTGTTTTTCGATAAGAACGAGAATTTCTGGCTTATCAAGTCGGTTCATGCAGAGCGACTGAAAGACCTGGAACGGATGACTTTGATTTGGGAAAAATAAAAAAGGGGGTTGCCAACAACGCCCCCAAAGCCGCTTGCCCGACCTGTCCGTTAACCACCCAACACACAATAATGCAAGATGTGAGGGCTTTGGCAAATGGACATTGCAAAAGTACAAAACTTTTTGAAAACCAAACATCAAAATACGAAAAACTTGATTTGGATTCGGACAAAACGCCAAAATCTTGTACTTTTGCACCATGAAAACCCTATTCAGATTACGATACGACAGCCGCTGGGGAGAGGAGCTATTCCTCACGGGAAATACCTCAGAATTAGGAAATTGGAGCCCCAACAAGGCTTTGCCAATGCAATATGACGGGCCAGGCATTTGGTCCTCCTCTGTAGAGACGCACGGCTGTGCGTCTCAACCAATCGAATACAAATATTTCATCCGAGAAAACGGCCAAATACGCTGGGAGGACGGCCCCAACCGCATTCTGACTGAGGGCAAAGATCGCGTTTGGGATTGGTTCGGCCTCACCGAACGGCAAACGATGAAAGGCGTGGCCGTGCCGCTGTTCAGCCTGCGGTCGGAGGACGATTTCGGCATTGGAGAGTTTTCCGATTTGCCGAAATTGGGTGAATGGTGCTTGGCCAATGAATTGAAAATTATACAAATCCTGCCCATCAACGACACGACGGCGCATTATGATTGGCGCGACTCCTACCCTTACAATGCCATTTCCGCCTTTGCGTTGAACCCAATTTACCTCAGCCTCAAGCAATTGGGCATCAAGGAAGATGCCGCTTTCAAACGAACACGGACGATGCTCAACGGGAAAGACTTTGTCGATTATCCCAAAGTGCTGAAAACCAAATGGAAATACTTCCAAATCGTTTTTGTGCAACAATGGGATTCGCTGAAAGAAGCCTCTGATTTCCAGCAATTTGTCAAAGAGAACGAAGACTGGCTTCCCGATTACGTCCAATATTGCGCCGAGCGCGATGGCAACGGCACGGACATCCACCTGTTCCTGCAATACCACTGCGACAAACAACTGCGCGAGGCCGTCAAAGCCTTACACGACAAGGGTTTGCTGCTGAAAGGCGACATCCCCATCGGGGTGAATCCTTCGGGCGTGGATGTGAAATCGCATCCTGAACTGTTCCATCTCGATGTGCAAGTCGGGGCGCCGCCTGACGACTTTGCCGCCGAGGGACAAAACTGGGGTTTCCCGTCCTACAACTGGGAGGCGATGGCGAAGGACAACTACGCCTGGTGGCAACGCCGCCTGCAAGTGATGGCCCGCTATTTCGATGCTTATCGCATCGACCACATCTTGGGCTTTTTCCGCATTTGGGAGATTCCAAAATCGGCTCCGTCGGGCTTGTTGGGACATTTCAGCCCTGCCCTGCCGCTCAGCGTGGAAGAGCTTGAAAATCAAGGTTTCCACTTCGTTAAAAGCAAGCATGTAAAGAAGGGCGTGGACACCCTTTTCATCCCCGACCCGACCGAGAAAGGCAAATACATTCCCCGCATCGAACTCCAAAAAACCAAGGCTTACCAAGCCCTCAACGAGGAACAAAAGCAAGCCATCGACCGCATTTATGAAGACTTCTACTTCCATCGCCACAACGAGTTTTGGAAACAGAAAGCCTTGGAAAAGCTGCCTGCTTTGGTCAATGCGACCCAAATGATTGCTTGCGGCGAGGACCTTGGCATGATTCCCGCCTGCGTCCCTGAGGTGATGCAGGAGTTGGGCATCATGAGCCTTGAGGTGCAGCGTATGCCTAAGGTGTTTGGTCACCAGTTTGTGCAGACCGAAGATTTGCCTGAAAACTGCGTCTATACCACCGGCACCCACGACATGCCCACGTTGCGCGGCTGGTTGGCCGAAGACCGCGTCCGCACACGACAGTTCCTTGACAGCCTCGACCTCGACGACAGAAAAGTCACCGCCAAGACCCTCAAAAAAATCATGGACAAGCATTTGGACAGTCCATCGAAGTGGAACATCTACCCGCTGCAAGACCTCTTGGACAGGGACGAAAAAAATTGGTCGCCCAACCCCGTGGACGACCAAATCAATGTGCCAGCTCACCCGAAAAACCGCTGGAATTGGCGGATGCGGATGCCGTTGGAAAAGCTATGACTTACGGATTCACCTCGTGAATGATGTTTGAGCCTCCGGAAGTGCTGCTATCAGCAGGATTGCCATCACCCGTAAAGTGCAAATCACTGGCACCCGAAAGGTTGACGCGGATGGTGCCATCGCAATGGATATAGGCCTCGCTTGCGCCTGATATCGTGCCTTCGCATTGGTTGCAAACAAGGGCATAATGGTTTCCGACCACTTTCCTGACGATGTTGCTGGAGCCTGTCATTTTGATTTTGAGATTGTCGACCTCGCCTTCAAGGGTGGCATCGGAAGCACCGCTCATTTCAAGGTCAAGTTCATCAGCACTCAACTCACTTTCGATGTCGGAACTGCCCGACAAATCCATGTCGATTTCGTCGGCCAGAATTTCACCATAAAAATTGGAGGAGCCCGACAAGTCGATGTTCACCTCGTTGGCATTGATGTCACAATAGAAATCCGAAGCTCCTGAAAGCTCAACTAAAACCTTATCGCCATCAAGTCCATATTCTGAACGGAATTCCGAAGCACCCGACAAATCGACGCTCGTCAAATTGGCATTGTAAGGGATAACGGCCTTCATTTTCCCGCCATAGATATTGCCCACGGGCTTGAGATAGATTTTCAGCGTGTTGTCAACGACTTCAACCACGACCTTCGGCATGACATTTTCGCCTACCGTGATGGTAACAACGTCAACAGCATCGCTAACGGTAACATCAAACGCATCGTGCACCTCAAGTTTGGTGTAATTGTCCGAGATGCTGAAATCCTGCGAGATGGGATCGCCTGCAAACTTTTGGCAGCTGCTGAAGGCAAACAAAACCAAGGCTGAAAGGACAAACAAATACTTTTTCATTGCTAACACTGGCCGCTGTTATATACCATCGGGGCATCGGTTCTAATTTGTTGTTGTTGATATTTGAATTTTCAGTGACAAAAGTTCGTTTTGTGAATCACCTCATCTAACGCAGAATTGCATTTTTTATTGTATTTCTTCTTTCAATCTTGAAAAAAGCCTTACCTTTGAAGCCTAAATTCAAATCATCATGCAATTCAAACCCTACAACCATAGCGAAGAAGCACTCAACGAGCGCATCAGACTGATTGTCAGCGAAGAGAAGAAAAAAGGCAACGAAAAGGGAGCCTTGAAAACTATCTTCCAAAGCATCGATTTCACCACCCTTGAAGCCTTCGATAACGAGGCGAAAATCAAGGACTTCTGCGAAAAGGCCTTGGCTTTCCCGAAACAAAAGCCACACCTCAGCGTGCCCGCCATCTGCATCTACAGTCCTTTCATCCGTCAAGCCAAGCAACTATTAGCGGGCAGCAACATCCGTGTGGCGACCGTAGCCTGTTGTTTCCCTTCGGGACAGATGCCTTTCGACCTGAAAGTCAAGGAGGTGGAGTATTGCGTCAACGAGGGTGCCGACGAGGTGGACATGGTCATCTCTCGCGGCACGTTCCTCGCGGGTCGCTATGACGAGGTCTTCGACGAAATCAAGACCATCAAGGCGACTTGCGGCGACAAGGCCCGACTGAAAGTCATCCTTGAGACGGGCGAACTGAAGACCGTGCAGAACATCCGCAAGGCCAGTGAGTTGGCTATCCTTGCCGGTGCCGATTTCATCAAGACCTCGACGGGCAAGGTGCCTGTGGCTGCCACACCGCTTGCTGCCATCGTCATGATTGATACCATCAAGGAATACTACGAGGCCACGGGCAAGAAGGTCGGCTTCAAACCCGCCGGCGGTATGAAAGTGCCCGAAGATGCCCTCACCTATTATTATTTGGTGAAAAACATCCTCGGCGACGCATGGCTCAACCCGAACCTCTTCCGTGTCGGCACAAGCCGCCTCGCTGGATTAATTTTAGAACAAATTCAATAACAACATATTATGGCAACAATCAAAGGAACCTACAAAGGCAATCTCCGCAACGAGATGACCCACCTGCAATCGGGCAACACCATCCTCACCGATGCCCCCACCGACAACCACGGCAAAGGCGAAGCCTTCTCGCCCACCGACCTCGCCTGTGCTGCCCTCGCCGGCTGCATGATGACCATCATGGGCATCAGCGCGCAAGGCCACAAGTTCGACATCGAAGGCACCACCTACGAGGTGACCAAGACCATGGCCGCCGACCCGCGCCGCATCGGGCAAATCGACCTTGTGTTCAACTTCCCCGCGAAGGAATACACTGAAAAGCAGAAAGCCCTGCTTTGGGCTGCCGCCGAAAGCTGTCCCGTGGGTCGCTCGCTGCACCCCGATGTCATTGTCAACATCACCATGAACTTCCAAGCCTGATGGAATACGACATGCTGAAAGGACTCCGCCACTGCGAGCAGTTAGTGGTGGAGCATAAGGACACCGCCGCCGTTTATGGCTCGGGCGCATTGGAGGTATTTGCCACCCCCGCCATGATTGCCCTGATGGAGAAGACCTGTTTGGAGGCAGTTGCCGACAAAATCGGGGAAGGCAACACCACCGTGGGCATTGCGGTGAATATCAAACATTTGAAAGCCAGCCCAGTGGGCACAACCATCTGCTGCGAGGCCGAAATCTTAGAAGTGGACCGCCGCCGTTTGGTCTTCTCGGTGAAATGCTTTGAAGGCGAGACGATTGTCGGCGAAGGCATTCACGAGCGTTTTGTCGTTGACAGCCAAAAGTTTATGTCCAAGTTTTAAATTTTGAATCTTTGAGTTTTAAATCGATGAGATACACCTACAGAACCCAAGGCACCTGCAGCCAAGCCATTGAATTTGAGATTGAAAACGGCATCCTAAAGAATGTTCAGTTTTATGGTGGCTGTAATGGCAATACGCAGGGTGTCAGTGCTTTGGTGGAAGGCATGAAGGTTGAGGAGGTACTGCAACGCTTGGAAGGCATCCGCTGCGGCTTCAAAGGCACCTCCTGCCCCGACCAGCTCTGCAAGGCTATTCGGGAGGCGATGGCACAACAAGCCTAAAGCGAAATCACCTCGTCCATTCGAATATCGAACGGCTCGGCGGGGACTTCGTCAACCAACTGAAAATCATAGCAAATGCCGATACGCTTCACGTCCAAGTGCTGGCTGAGGAAACGGTCGTAATAGCCTTTTCCCCTGCCGATGCGGTTGCCCTTGTGGTCGAAGGCCACGCCTGGCACGATGATGAGGTCGAAATCACCCTTGTAAGGCTCGTTTTGTGGCTCAAGGATGTTGAAATCGCCCACAGCAAAATCGGTGTCGCGGGCATATTCCACAGGGATGATGTCGTCGCCAACCACGGTGGGCAGGATGATTTTCTTGCGCAAATGCCACTTTTCGAGGAAGGCAAGCGTCTGGACCTCATCGGGCAAGGCATTGTAAAGCATCACCCGCTCCGCCTTCACGAAATCGGGATGTTGCTCCAGTTTGGCCAAAATCTTCTCCGATTGCTCAAGTAGCTGTTCCTTAGTGTGTTGCTTCTTCAACGCCTTGATGTGGGCACGCAGTTCCTTCTTTTCCATAGTTTTAAATTTTTCGACAAAAATAGGAAAAATCCGTATTTTTACACCCTAATTTCGGAACCTTATGAAACGATTGCTCTTTATTTACTTGATTCTCATTGGTTTTTCCCTTCAGATTCCCGCCCAAGAACACCGTCGCTATGCCTTGATTTGGAGCGAGGAATTCGACTCCGGCACTTTGGACGAAAAAGTTTGGTCGAAAATTCCGCGCCGTCGGTCGGATTGGGCCATCCACATGAGTCCGCACGATTCTTTGTATGCCTTCGAGGACGGAGACCTCGTGCTCCGCGGCATGGTCAACGACTTCCTGCCCAAAGACACGGCTGCTTTCCTGACAGGCGGCATTTGGACCAAGAACAAGAAAGCATTCGGTTTCGGAAAAATCGAGATAAGGGCGAAATTCGATGTGGCACAAGGCTTTTGGCCCGCCATTTGGATGCAGCCGCAGTCCCATCAGGATGTGCAATGGCCCCACGGCGGCGAAATCGACATCATGGAGCATTTCAGAAGCAATCCCTATGTAAATCAGACAATTCACAGCAACTACACCTACCATCTCCGCAAGCACAACCGCCCTCGACAGACGGCCTATCCCGCTTATAAAGAAGGGCAATATAACACCTATGGGGTGGAGCGTTTTCAGGATAGCCTTGTGTTTTTCGTCAATGGGAAACGTACGTTCAACTATCCGCGCTTCCGCGAAGGCAGAGACGGACAATTCCCCTTCAGCAACTACAACTACTATCTGATTCTCGATGCGCAATTGGGCCGCGACAATTCGCCTTACATTGACACTGATAAGTTGCCTGTCACGCTTCGAGTGGATTATGTGCGCTATTACGAACTCGACACCAAGACAGACATCATCCCTGAACCAAAAGAGTTTCAAGTACTTAGAAAGAGAAAATTCAAGCTAAAAAAGGTAAATATCGATTCGGAAACCATTTTTGAAAACCCCGACGAATATCACCTTATTATAAAAAGGGGCAAAGTCACCATCGCGGGCAATGCGGAATGGGCCAAGAGCACGTTGGCCCAACTGACCGACGAGAACGGCAAGGTACCCGAGGTGGAAATCCACGATTGGGCGGCTTGTCCATATCGCGGAATCGCAATCCAGCCTAAGGGCCGCCAAGTGTCAGTCGAAGAGTTGACGGAACTGTTTGATTTGATGGCTTTCTACAAGTTGAATTGTCTCCAATGGGACGCGAAGGGCGCCTCTTCCAAGGAAGAAGCCAACATTGTGAAGGAACTGGCCAGCGCTCATGGTATCACGATGGTCACCAATCCAGGTGATTTGGATTTCTTTGAATATGCTGAAACACAATCCATTCCGCTTTCAAGCCAGATTTTCCTCCACACCGCAGCATCCCAAGGTGGCCTGCTCAGTTTGAGCCAAAACGAATTGACGGAGGCCGTGATGGCACTTTCCGAACGCTATTGGCGCGGTGGCGATGCAGGCGAACTGGAAAAAGGGAATGGTTTCCCCAAAGCTTTGTCGCCGGCAGGCTCGCGCTTAGCCAATTTCAAGGAAAGGGCAGCATTGCAAAAAGAGCGTTTCCACCATAAATGACTATGACCACCTTCATGGCGAAAGCGGTCATAGCTATGGTTACAAGTTGTTGATACAAGGAAGATTATCTTCTTCCGCTGTAATTGCCGCTCAGGTTCTCGATGAACGAGTTGGCAGCCGTCTTCATGTTGACGAAGTCACTACCGAGGGAGTTGGAGCAGTCGAGGACGAGCATGATCATCGCACTCTTGTATTCGTCGATGGTCTCGCTGTCGCCCGATGAAGTGAACTCGCTGTTGGGACCCCATTGGTTGGTCGTACCTTCCCAGTGCCACAGTTTCACATAGTCGGTGGAAACTTGGTTGCCCTGCAAGTCAACAAGGTTTTGGAAGGAGAACTGGTCGTAGCCGTTGACAGAGGCCGCCGTAACGGTGACTCCAGACATGCACTCCATACCCACGTAATCCACGCTGGTCAGTTGACCCTTGTTGTCAGAGGTGCGGACATAGACGCCCTCAATGTAGCATTGCGAGTCGTCGGCGTCATCCACATTGTCGAAAGTGAAGCGGATGCGGGTGTTCGGCTCCTGGGGCGACATTCTCAGCTTGACGTTGTAGAACGTGCTTTGGTTGTAGAGCTGTTGGGCGATTTCGGCGAACTTGTCGGAGGCTTCGCTCATGTTGCTCACTTCAAACACGTTGTTGACGGGGTCGCTCGAAAGCTTCTTCAGGTTGTTGCGGAAGTCCTCGACATTGGTCACGTCGGAGCCGCGCACGCCGATGGAATAGGCCGAGATGTTGACATTCCCGACAATATCATTCCTAATTCTATTGTTGATGGCCGTAAGGTACTCGCTGCCCGAGTTGTAGGAATCCGACAGCGTGTAGGAGCCTTGGTCGATGCCATCGGTGAAGGTCACCACGGAAACGTTGATGAGGTTGTCAGGAATCCTAGCCGAGGCGAGGGTGTTGAGGCCCATGTTGACGGCATGGTAAAGATAAGTGCCGTTTTGCATGTTGAGGCCGTCAACAAAGCGTTCAAAGTTCGACTTCGTGTTCTGGTTGAGCAAGCCGAGCGGCATGGTGTAGAAATCGGAGTTGAACCCGATAATGCCCAGATACAGTCCCTCTTGGACGGGCGTGTTGTCTTTCGGTTTCTGCTTTCCGCAACCGGTGAAGGTGGAAAGCGACAAGGCCAGCATGATAGCGGCCAGTGGCAAAAAGTGTCTTTTCATATTCGTTGGTTTAATGATTTTGTCGCCTAAATAACGTGGTTTTGTCTTACAAATTGCAAAAATACAAAAAAATCCATTCACTCATCATCTTTGACCGATTCTGGCCGGGCTTCCAAAAAGGTTGCTTCCCAGAAAAGATCCGCATTGGTGGTGACGATATTGCCCCCGCCCACATGGAAAGGCTCATACCCCGAGGGAATCAGATTGATTAGTTCATCTTTTCTTATAAAACCGATCCAGTTCCCAATTCATGGGGTTGTTTTGGATATAATCGGCAATGCGGTTCATTTCCAATTGATTACGGATGATATGGTCATGATAACGGGATTGCCATGCAAACGGAATATCATGTTCGATGGCGTATTTCGTGACAGCGGATTTGAATTGCCCAATCATGTGTGACAACCGGCCGCAGCGATTGGCACGACGTTGCATTTCTTCGTTGATTTCGGAAACACCATCTATGCGGCTGTCGTGATACGACGGCCCTACAGCCCAATGGGGCAATTTCACACCAAGGTTGTAATGCTGTCTTACCATTGTCGCCGACTGCGTCTCGCAGTCGGAAGAACAATAAAAGACAACCTGAACATTCAAT
>Ga0265298_10010235_pt1 | contig 11116 bp, 8 predicted proteins | sample AusTroGonzalo_MG_3_FD_193486 | JGI IMG/M metagenome (GOLD analysis project Ga0265298, IMG submission 193486) | Bovine rumen microbial communities from tropical cattle in Woodstock, Queensland, Australia - Gonzalo_01 | ecosystem: Host-associated > Mammals > Digestive system > Stomach > Rumen ...
AAAACTGCATTGGAAACGCTATCTGGGTACCTTGCCTTGGCGCGGAAAGAGCCAGTTCATCGTGGACTCCGTCTATGTCGCCAAGCAGCCCGGTGCTACACGGACTCAGAGCGCCGGAAGCCTGGAGAACTTAGGAAACGAAAAATAAATCGTCCAATCGTCAATCGTTAAATCGTCAATCATTATGATGACAGATGAAAAATACAATTTTGTCAAGATCTACGAGCGTTCGTTTCGTGAGAACTGGGACAAGCCGGCCGTAACCGACTACGGAACAGACGTCACCTTGACATACGGCCAGTTGGCCATTAACATCGAGAAACTGCACATCCTTTTCAAGGAATGCGGGGTCAAGAAGAATGACAAGATTGCCGTGATGGGCAAGAACAACAGCAACTGGGTGGCGGTCTATCTGGCGGCTATCACGTATGGCGGTATAATCGTGCCTATCTTGCAGGACTTCCGCGCCAACGATGCCATTCACATCATCAACCATTCGGGTGCCAAGCTGCTCTTTATCAGCGATATCAACTGGGAGGGCTTTGACTTGGACCAGATACCCAACGTGGTAGCCGCAGTCAGCCTGAATGACTGGCATCCCATTTCGCTGGCCTTGGACCCGAAGAAAATCAACTTCGAGTCGATTGCCGAGAAATACAAGGCCAAACACCCGGAGGGCTTTTGGGCCAAGGACCTGCATTACGACGAGCGTCCGAACAGCGAGGTGGGTTCGATCAACTACACCTCCGGCACCACCGGTTTCAGCAAAGGCGTCATCATGCCGCTGAACGGTCTGGCCGGTAACGTTCGTTACGGTCTGGAGTCCGGGCTGGTCTATAGCGGTTCGCGTTTCGTGACCTTCCTGCCTTTGGCTCACGCGTACGGATGTGCGTTCGATTTTCTGTCCTGTTTGGCAGCAGGCGGACATACATGGCTCATCGGCCGTACGCCTTCGCCGAAAATCCTGCTGAAGGCCTTTGCGGAAATCAAACCGACGCTCATTCTGTCCGTGCCGCTCATCTTGGAGAAAATTTACAAGAAGATGATTGTGCCGCAGATACAGAAACCGCCCGTAAGTTGGGTGCTCAAGGTGCCGTTCCTCGACGAAGTGGTGTGCGCCAAGATCCGCGAGCAGCTCGTACAGGCTTTCGGCGGCGAGTTCAAGCAGATGATTATCGGCGGCGCTCCGCTGAACCCCGAAGTGGAAGCGTTCCTGACGCGCATCAAGTTCCCGATGAGTGTCGGCTACGGTATGACCGAGTGCGCGCCGCTGATCACTTTCACGCCGTACGAGGAGGGTAGCAAGCTCTATTCATGCGGCAAGCCGCTCAAGGGCATCATGGAAGTGAAGATACTCAACCCGAACGAGGAAGGTATCGGCGAAGTGGTGACGCGCGGCGAAAACACGATGACCGGCTATTACAAGAACCCGACGGCCACCAAGGACAGCTTCACCAAGGACGGCTGGCTCCGTACCGGCGACCTCGGACTGCTGGACGAGGACGGTTATCTCTATATCAAGGGACGCTGCAAGACCATGCTGCTCGGTCCGAGCGGACAGAACATCTATCCCGAGGAGATTGAGGCCAAGATCAATAACATGCCGTACGTGCTCGAATCGCTTGTTTTACAACACGAGGACAATCGTCTGGTGGCGCTCATCTGCCCGGACTACAACGAGGTGGATGCAAGCGGTCTGACCCGCGAACAGCTGACCGAGCAGATGGAGGAAGTACGCAAGCAGGTCAACTCCGAGCTGGCGGCGTACGAGCAGATTGCCATCGTCAAGCTCTATCCGCATGAGTTCGAAAAGACGCCGAAGAAATCCATCAAGCGCTTCCTGTACACGACCGCGGTCTGAATGATAAATGATTAAATCATAAATCATAAATGAATTTGTGTATTGACCAAGGTAACAGCCGTACCAAAGTGGCATTGATGACGGACGAAGGTAAGATGGTCAAGCATCTTATCTACAAGCAGTTCAGCTCGGCGGATGTGGAGCGTCTGTTTGACCTGTACGACATCACGGATTCGATTATCAGCTCGGTAGTTGACATCGAAGCGGCCGTAGTTAATACACTCAACCGCCGTTCGCAGCATTTTGTGCTCTTTGACCATATGACGCCGGTGCCCATTGTCAACCGCTACGACACGCCGCACACCTTGGGGCAGGACCGTCTAGCAGCCGCCGTTGGCGCCAGGAGTATCTGCCCGGATGAGAATCTGCTGATTATCGATGTCGGCTCGGCCATCACCTACGATTTTGTGTCGGAGGACGGCGAGTACCTTGGCGGCAACATAGCACCCGGACTGAAAATGCGCTTCACAATGCTGCAGCGGATGACGAAGAAACTGCCGTTGGTGGAGGTGGATGACAACGAGCTCATTCCGCTGTTCGGCACCAACACACGCGACGCGATAGCCGCCGGAGTAATCCGGGGCGTGGCATACGAGGTGAAAGGATACATGCGTACCCTGCGCGAGAAAATGCCGCATTTCCGGACCTTCCTCACCGGCGGTAATGCACCTTATATCCTCAGTAACGTGCGCACGTCGCGCACGGAGAAACGCGAACTGCATTACGAAAAGCACCTTGTCCTCATTGGACTGAACAACATACTGGTCTATAACAAAAATCGTAATAACGTAATTGCGTCGTGACGTAATAACAAAAGAAAGGATGATAAAAAAATCAATTATATTAATAGGAGTAGCGCTGATGATGAGTAGCGTGGTGATGGCGCAGAACCTGACCAGCTCGCCATACTCGCGTGACGCCTACGGAGAGTTGAATGAGAACGTGCCGACGGCGTATCGCGGCATGGGTGGAGTAGGATTCGGTATGCGCAACAACAAAGCCATCAACCCGGCGCAACCGGCATCTTATACGGCATGCGATACGCTGACGTTCATGATGGATGTGGCGGCCAGCGCCAGCTGGAGCCGCTATCAGGACGCGTCCGGCATGCGCAACAAAGCCAACGGTAGCCTCGAATATGTGACCATCCAGATTCCGCTGTGGAAACGATGGATCGCGATGTCGCTCGGTTTGCTGCCGTACAGTTCCGTAGGATACGAAATCAAACTGGACGGCGCCACGGACGGCGGCGAATATACCTACCAGACCACCTATCAGGGCGAGGGTAACATCAGCGAGGTGTATGGCGGATTGAGTTTCAATATCTGCAACTGGGTCGCTGTAGGTGCCAATTTCTACTATATGTGGGGCAATCTGGAGCGTATGCGTACCTTGGTCTTTGACCAGACCGGTCTGACGCCCACGTTGCAGGACGAGATACTGAGTATCAGCGATGTACGTCTGCGCTACGGTGCCCAGTTCTTCCATACGTGGGGCAAGCATTCCGTAGTGGCCGGTGCCATGTTTGAGAGTAAGATGAAACTCAACAGCGAGTACGGCATCGTGGAAACGCAGACCAGCGACTCCATCGATATTTACAAGGACGGTTGGGAGCTGCCGATGGTATGGGGTGTAGGCGCCAGTTACTGCTGGGACAACCGCCTGACCATTGCTTTCGATTATGAGCGTCAGCATATGGCCTCGGCCCTGTATAACGGTCTGCCGGGACACTACAGCGGCTTGCGCGACTGCAGCCGGTATGCTTTCGGTATCGAGTACCGCCACAATCCGCAGGGACGCCGCTATGTGGACCAGATGCGCTGGCGCTTGGGTGCAAGCATGAAAGACGAGTACCTGACCACCATCGGCGCCAAGCATTTTACCGCCAGCATCGGCCTCGGATTCCCGCTGACCACCGTCGGAACCATGGTCAACACGACCATCGAATATAACCACCGTGGCAACAAGGCCGGCATGGAAGAGCACGGGTTGCGATTCACCGTAGGTGTTTCCATCGCGGAGAACTGGTTCTTCAAGCGCAAACTGTAATTTGGCACGGTATTTGAAGAATAGTCGTCATGATGTCATGACACAGCAACGCAAATCAATTAACACTAAAATATTATCATTATGAAAATCAGGAATTTACTTGTAGTAGCGTTGGCAGCAGCCGTACCGGCTCTGGCTTGCGCAAAGAAACCGAAAAAGGTGGCAGAGGAAACACCCGTTGAGGCTGCTCCGGTAGTGGAGGATGATCCGGTTATCACGGAGGAGTGCGTTGTAAACGTATCGCTTTTCCACGAGTCCGTAAAGAACAAGATGTTCGCAGACGCGTACAATCCGTGGTGGGAGGTTTATACGACCTGCCCGAACGCCAACAAGTCCATCTACTCGGACGGTGCCAAGATCATCGAGGCGCTCTATCAGGCCGCTTCCGATCCCGCAGAGAAACAACGTCTGGCTAATCTCGCCATCGAGATGAACGACAAGCGTATCCGTTTCTTCGGCAATGACCCCAAATACCCGACGGCTTATATCTTGGGCGAAAAGGGTATGGCATATGTGGATTATTTCGGCGATGCCAAACTGGCGGAAGCACGCGATTGCCTGCAAAAGTCCATCGTAGGCATGGGCGCGCAGAGTAAGATCATGGTGCTTGTCAAACTGGTTGACGTTTCGTACGCGCTCTACAAGCAGGACCCGAACGGCAAGGCTGAGCAGTTCATCGCAGACTATGAGCTGGCCAGCAATTATCTGGGCGAGCAGGCTTCCAACCCTAACAACAAGAACGCTGAGATCGCCAGCAAGCAGAAAGACTATGTGGACAATATCTTCGCTATCTCGGGTGCTGCTGACTGCTCCAAACTGGATGATATCTATGCAGCCGCCGTACAGGCTAACCTGACCGACCTCGATATGCTCCGCAAGATTGCCAAACTGTACAAGCGTGTTCGTTGCACCGAGAGCGATGTTTATTTCGCCGCTTGCGAGGCTGCTCACAAACTGCAACCTACGGCCGAGTCCGCAGCCGGTTGCGCTTCGATGGCTGCCAAGAAAGGCGACTACGAGCAGGCTGTTGACTACTACGACCAAGCTATCAAACTGGCGATGGTAGAGGACGAGATGGAGGATGTGGCTGATTATCAGTACAATGCCGCATTCTATTGCTACAACAACCTCAAGAAATATCCCGAGGCACGCAAGTACGCATTGGCTTCCATCGCTACGCTGAACGGCATCGGTATGAACAAAGGTCAGGGACGTTGCTACATCATCATCGGTATGTGCTACGCCTCCAGCCAGCCCTACGCAAACGACAACAAGGGACGTATCCTCAACAAGACCGTTTACTGGGCAGCTGTTGACAAGTTCATCAAGGCGAAACAAGTAGATCCGTCGGTAGAGGCACAAGCTTCGGAGTTCATTTCGTCGTACAGCAAGTACTTCCCGACCAAAGAGGAGCGTTTCGACTTGCCGAACGAGTTCTCCGGTTCGACCTATTATGTAGGCGGTTGGATTGGCGAGAACACTAACATCCGTTAAGTCTTGATACGCCATTCGATACATAGCGTTTTAGCGAGCAGCCTCGTGTTGCTCGCTATCGTTATGGTCTCCTGTATGTCCAAACCCAAGCGGGTGGGGCAGGTGGAGATAGGTACGCCGCGCGAACAACTGCCGGTACTCACTACCGATTCGGTCACGACGCTCATATCCGACTCGGGCATCACGCGCTACCGCATCGAGGCGGCGCAATGGCTCGTCTATGACAAGACGCCCGAACCCTACCAAGAATTCCCAAAAGGCATTTACTTGGAACAGTTCGACGAGGACCTGAGCGTCAAGGCCTCGCTGCAGGCCGATTATGCGCATTACAGCGAGAACGAGCAGGTATGGACCTTGCAGGGTCACGTGCATGCGCTCAACTTGGAGGGCGAGCAGTTTGATACGCCGGAACTGCTGTGGGACCAGAAGACCCATCGCGTCTATTCCGACTCCGTGATTCATATTACGCGCGAGAAGAGTATCATCGAGGGTGTAGGCTTCGAATCGAATGAGCAGATGACCAAATATACCATCCTTCATCCGACAGGCGTTTTCCCGGTAGAGGAGTAAATCATAAATCATAAATTTGAAATCTGAAATGTTGTTAGAGAACAAAGTGGCCTTGATTACGGGTGCAGCCCGCGGAATAGGCAAACAGATAGCGCTGGCATATGCCAAGGAAGGCTGTAATATCGCCTTTACCGATTTGGAATGGAATGAGCAGGCGCAAGCCACGAATGACGAGATTGCCGCCCTTGGCGTCAAGGTGCAGTTCTACGCCGGCAATGCCGCGGATTTTGAGGCGGCGCATACGGTGGTGGAGCAGGTAGTGGCGGATTTCGGCCGTCTGGACGTGCTGGTCAATAATGCCGGCATCACGCGTGACACCCTGCTTATGCGCATGACCGAGCAGCAATGGGACCAAGTCATTCAAGTCAACCTCAAATCGGCGTTCAATTTCACGCATGCCGTGACTCCGGTGATGATGAAGCAGCGCAGCGGCTCCATTATATCGCTCAGCTCCGTAGTAGGCATCAACGGCAATGCCGGACAAGCCAATTATGCCGCCTCCAAGGCCGGCATCATCGCCTTGACCAAGTCCGTAGCCAAAGAGCTTGGCGCACGCGGCATCCGTGCCAATGCGATTGCGCCTGGATTCATCCTCACGGATATGACCAAAGCGCTGAGCGAGGAAACGCTCAAGCAGTTCGTGACCATGATTCCGATGCGCCGCGGCGGCGAACCCGAAGAAGTGGCCAAGGTGGCTCTCTTCCTTGCTTCTGACCTTGCGTCCTACGTTTCCGGACAAGTGATTCAAGTCAACGGCGCGATGGCATAAACAAGCAGACGAACATACTGACAAACAATAAATCCCGAACGAGTTGTTCGGGATTTATTGTTGCCTTCAGCTTTCAGCTATCAGCTGTCAGCCACTAACCAATCGTCTTATTTCTCCAGAATCTTGTAGCTCCACGGGGCGAGAGTGTAGGTCTGAGCAGTCTCAACTTTACATTCCTTGCCGCAGATACATTTGTATTTGCCTTCATATCCGGTCATGTCCACCGTTACAGTCTGCTCCTCGCCGCTCATGTTCATCACGGCCAGCACGGTATTGTCATAGTACTTGCCGTCCTTATGACGTACGCAGGCGAAAACAGCCTCATTGTCTGCTGCCAGACGTACCATCGGCGCACCTGCTTCGGGGCTGAACAACGCTTTGTTGCGTGCGCGCAGACTGTTGAGACGCTCATACAAATCCGCCTGTGCGTACTCAGCATCGGTGTCAATCAGGTCTTTCTCAAAGAACTCCAGACGATGGTGGTTACCGCTCAACTGACCGCAGTAGATCATCGGCATACCCGGTACGATATACGTGAAGGCGGCAAACAGTTCTACCGCATCACCCATACGTTCCTGTTCCGTACCGTTCCAGCTGTTCTCGTCATGATTGGAGATGAAATTCATGCGAATAGCCTCCGGACGGATGGTCGAGTCTGCTTTCGCAAAGTAATTCCATAAATCTTCTACATTCTGCTTGCCCTGTGCCACTTCGTTCATGATGTGGTGCAGCGTCCAGCCGTAATACATGTCGAAAGCCGTTTCGGTGAGTTCGTGCGCTTTGTCCTCATCCTCTGCGAGTGTGAACATGTCGGGGTGGGTAAGACGCAGGTCACCCATTGCCCAGTTCCAGAAATCGGTCGGCACTTCGCCTGCCACGTCGCAGCGGAAACCGTCAATGCCGATGGAGTCCATCCACCAGTGCATAGCCTTGAGCATCTCGTTGCGCATGTCCTGATTGTCGTAGTTCAGTTTGCTGATGTCCGTCCAGTCATATTGCACCATCAGATTGCCCAGACTGTCACGGTAATGCCATCCGTCGTTCTTGGTCCATTCGCTGTCCGGCGCCGTGTGGTTAGCTACCCAGTCCAGAATAACCTTGAAGCCCATCTTGTGCGCTTTCTCCAAGAAATGCTCGAAGTCGGTACGCGTACCGAACTCAGGGTTGATGGCGCAATAGTCGATGATGGAGTAGTAACTGCCCAGCGTACCTTTGCGGGTAATCACGCCGATGGGTTGGCACGGCATCACCCAGATGATGTCAATGCCGTTCTGGCGCAGGGTGGGTAACAGCGCCTCGGCGGCTTGGAACGTACCTTCCGGCGTAGCCTGACGGGTGTTCAACTCATAGATAGTAGCGTCGTACGCCCATTTGGGGTGACGCATTTCCGGCTGCGAGCAGCTGACCAAAGCCAGCACAGCCGCGATGAATAAAAAGGATTTTTTCATACGTATGATGTGTTAATTGTTGATAATCTCGTAGGTGAGGTTCTTGCGGTTGATGATGACCGTCACTTTCTCGCCCAGATAAACGCGCTGGTAGATGATTTCCTCCGGACGGTCAATGAGCGGAATGAACTCGCCGTACAGCAAGGGCATTGAGTTGCGGCGCAAATGAACCAGTTCGGTCACTTTCTCGCGCATGTTACGCTCGTCCAGACTGAGTGTCTCAAAGCGCATCATATGGCGGTTGTCCGGATCGTTGCCTCCCACCTCGCCGTACTCGTCGCCTTGGTAGATACAGGGCACGCCGGGCATGGTCATGTTAATCACCTCCAGCAAGAGGGAGCGCTTGTAGGCCTTCTCCGCATCTCCGATGCCGACATTCTTCGTCCATCCTTCCTCTTTGCCTTGGCTGCTGATGTCAATCGCGCCGCCGGCAATGGAAGCAAAACGTATCTGGTCATGGTTGCCGCTGATGTTACCCATCGTGTGGTGTGCACCGTAGGTGCTAAGCGAGGTCAGCTCGTTCTGCATGATCTCGTCCATTCCCTTGAGTCCGCACAAAGCCTCGCGGGTAGTGAAATACACATTGAAATCGAACTGGGCATTGAGCATACCGCTCTTCACGTAACTGCCGATGAGCTCCGGACTGCCGTACGTCTCGCCAATCATCCAGATGGGACGTCCCGGCCAGCGGGAAGCGATCTTCTGACCTAACATACGCCAGTAGCCTTCCGGTATATGCTTGCACGCATCGTGACGATAGCCGTCCAAGTCGTAATTGGCCAGCCAATAGAGGGCGCTATCCGTCATGGCCTCGCAAACCTCCGTGCGCTCCAGATCCAATGTCGGGATGTGCTTGTCAAACCAAGTGGTCAGACGTGCCTCGTCCCATAATTCGAAATTGCGGCGTCCGTCCGGCAGAATGGAATCCGTGTGCCAGTCCGGATGGGCCTGCAGGGTCGGGGAATTGATGTGCATATGGTTAGCCACATAATCCAGCACGACGTTTATCCCGTGCGCGTGCGCGCTATCTAATAAGGTGTGCAACTCTTCCGGCGTACCGAAACGGTCATCCAGCTTGGTGGCAAAGATAGGCCAGTAGCCGTGATAGCCGCTGAACTTAGTATAGGTCTTTGTCGGGTCGTACTTGTTGCCGTTAGCGAAGGTATAGCAGCCCCACGCATCCCACGGGTTCTGGGTGATCGGACTGATCCACAGCGTATTAACACCCAGTTTGTCAAAATAACCGTCTGCAATCTTGGCGGTAATACCGGCCAAGTCTCCTCCTTGATAATCCACGATGTCCAGCACCTCGGGCGAGTTCATTTTCCAGTCGTTCTTCTTGTTGCCGTTGTAGAAACGGTCAATCATGAGCGAGTAGAGTACCTGCGCCTGCGGATCGTGGCGGTTGAGTTGCGATGCGCTCGTCACCACCTTGCCGTCCTGCAAGGGCAGCAGCATGTCGTTGAACAGATACTCGTCGTTCTCTGCAAACACGCGCAGCCATGCCCTGCCTTTGGCACATGCCTTCACTTCGGGAATGATGGACAGGTCAATCGTCCATTCGTTCTCATTGATTTGCAGCCAGTAAGCCGGGTCGATGCGGAGGTTCTGCACATATGCCTCCAAGCGAGGATTGGCCACTGTGTCGTAGAAACCTACATGCAGCAGGTCGTTCTCGTACGCCAGTGAAATAAGGCACTGACGCACCGGCTTGTTGGGCAGCACAGGAATGGAGAAATGACCGGAACGGTCGCTGTACGTAATGGCGTCAATCTGACGGTTCGGGTTGACCACATCCATTTCCTCATCCCACACGGCTTTCTTGCCGCCATAGAAGGCAGGCACGTAGTCCGTCAGCATGATGTGCATCGTGTCGCACGTCATTCGAACGGGCATGATAGGATTGGATTTGGCAATGGCGTCTGCGTTAATGTGACTTTTCTGGCAGCCCGCCATACATAGAACAAGGGATACTAAAAAGAGTACTTTTTTCATGGATTTATCTGTTTTTGTGCCACAATGGCACGATTAACTGCATTTTGCGGCGCAAAGTTACTAAAATATTTTGATATATGCAATTTTTTTTGTAATTTTGCACAAATTTTTATGCTCTTATGGATATTTTAGCGTATATTGCAGCGCATAAAGCGCGGTTTATGGACGAATGGGCAAGTCTCATCCGTATTCCCAGTGTGAGTTGTCAGGCAGAGCACAAGGCGGATATGCTCCGCTGTGCGGAGCGTTGGAAGGAACTGCTATCAGCCGCCGGTTGCCAGCATGCGGAAGTGATGCCTTCCGCCGGAAACCCGTTTGTTTATGCGGAATATAAATCACAAATCATAAATCACAAATCACAAATACCAACGGTGTTGGTCTATGCTCATTATGACGTCATGCCGGTGGAGCCGATAGAGTTATGGAAATCCGATCCGTGGGAGCCGTCCATCCGTGACGGCCGTCTTTATGCCCGTGGCGCGGATGACGACAAAGGGCAGGCCATGATTCAAGCCAAGGCGTTCGAATACATGGTGCAGGAAGGTCTGATGGCATGCAACGTCAAGTTTATTTTCGAGGGAGAAGAAGAAATCGGTTCGCCGTCTTTGGAGGCGTTCCTTGAAGACCACAAAGAATTGCTCAAGGCAGATATTATCTTGGTTTCCGATACGTCGATGATTGGCAAGGACACGCCGTCGCTCACGACCGGTCTGCGTGGTCTGGCCTATTGGCAGATAGAGGTGGACGGTCCGAACCGCGACCTGCACTCCGGCCATTTCGGAGGAGCGGTAAAGAATCCGGTTAATGCGTTGTGCGAGATGATTGCCAAGGTGGTGGACAAGGACGGCCGCATCACCATTCCGGGTTTCTACGACGACGTGCTGCCTATTCCCGAAGCCGAGCGGGCCATGATTGCGCAGATTCCTTTCT
>Ga0265298_10010236_pt1 | contig 11116 bp, 6 predicted proteins | sample AusTroGonzalo_MG_3_FD_193486 | JGI IMG/M metagenome (GOLD analysis project Ga0265298, IMG submission 193486) | Bovine rumen microbial communities from tropical cattle in Woodstock, Queensland, Australia - Gonzalo_01 | ecosystem: Host-associated > Mammals > Digestive system > Stomach > Rumen ...
TGAAGTGCTTAAGTGGCACGTTGAATCTGATCATCACATTGGATGCTGAGAATAAGGCAACACTCCTGATTAATACTTATGATGATAAAGTGACCAAAGACGATGTCTTCTCAGGTATTGCATCGACGTTTGAAGGCTTGACTTTAACTGGTAATGCAAATGAAAAGCAACTTCAGATTGGATATTGTTTGCCACCTATTGTGAACCAAGAAGGTCAAGAAGGCGGAGCGGATTTTACTCAAGACCTGACCCCTGGTACCAATACGAACAACCAGACCATTAACGGTGTCCTGGTCACGATGGGTGACGAGAGCGGCAACATGGAAGGTTCCAGCGGTTATGACCAGACCCAGAATGCACTGGTGTTCGTCGGTGCTGCTGCCATGACAGAGGAAAAACTTCAGCAAGTTCTTGAAGAGCAGCCTGGAACCCAAACCTATGCCGACAGATTCACTGGCCTGACATTTGCCTTGCCTGCAGGTTCTTCGATTATCGAAATTGCATCGTATATCTCTGATCCCGATTATGCTTTCTACATACAGGTAGGTGATCAGGAACCAGTAGAGGTGGAGTCTGGTTTTGGTAATACCAGCGCTGCTATGGCATTAACCTCGTTGAAGATTGTGGTTGGTCAAGCAGGTATCGTGAGGCTGTTCATGATGAAGAAAAAGAAAACAGAAAATCAAGAGGAATCAGGTGCTCCCCAGATGGATATGGTCAATCGCCGTATCGGTCCGAAGTCGAGCGTTGCCGGTGGCTTGGGTGGTATTACGATCAAGAACAACAACGTACAGTCTGCATCAAAACCTGCGTCAACATATAAGTCGATGGAGTTGAAGGTACTGACCTCTGCGTTGGCTTCGATTGGTGATGTGTATAGAGGATATACCTGTAACGACCCTGACATTACCGACCTGCCTGACAACATGTTCGTAGCAGAAAAAGCTATGAATGCACCATCGCTCCATAGAACTGGTGAAGTTGATAATGTGCAGACCATCCTGCCCGATAACCTGACATTCCTTGACTTCAGCAATACGAAGATTACGGGTATGGAGGTAAGCCGTACGAGCGGTGCCTTCAACGGTGTGCCTGAGAACGTGTTTATCTACATGCCTGCAGGAAACACTACGAAGGATAAGAATGTGGTCATTGGCAGTATTTGCGACAAGATGGAACTGAATGGTGAGGCTGATGCTAAGCCCTTCAAGGCCATGAAGGACTTCACCGCTTCCCAGGCTGTGCTGAAGCGTACATTTGAAGCTGGCGGCAACAACGCAAAGGCAACTGTCTATTTGCCATTTGCCGTCTCTCAGGAGGATGCCAACAACTTAGGTGTTTTCTATGAGTATGAAGGTCACGATGACACTACTGTCAGCATGAAATCTGTTACAACTGGTGGTTTGAAGGCTAATAAGCCTTACATCTTCCAGGTTAAGGAGAGTGGGGTTGAGAACCCACTTGTAAGAGTGGTGTCTGTATTGTCTGCTCCTGTCGAGAGCGAGGGCTTCAAGGGAGTATACGAACGTAAGGACTACGAGTATGGCATGTACAATTTCGTAGTTCGGACTGACGATAATCATACAACGAGCCAGTTTGTGGAAATGGAGTCAGGCTCATGGGTACCTCCTTTCCGCGCGTATCTGATAGGTGATGGCGCACCAAGCTACGCTATAGCTTGGGATGGTGTGATTGACTCTACGGGTAATGATCCGCTTCCAACGACCATTGAGACAGCAAAGGTTGTAGCAGACAAGAAGGTTGCCGAGGGCTGGTGGACGCTTAACGGCGTACGCATGAATGCACAGCCTAAGAAGGCCGGACTCTATATCTTCAACGGAAAGATGGTAGTAGTGAAGTGAAAAGTGATAAGTGATAACTAATGTCTGAACCCTCGATTTGAAGAAAAAAGAGGGTTCAGGCAAAAAAAGTTGCAGAAAAATTTGCAGGGTTCGAAAAATAGTTGTACCTTTGCACCCGCAATCAAGGAGATAACCCCACGGTTGAAGCTTAAAACCTCCTATGGAAGGATGGGTGAGTGGCTGAAACCAGCAGTTTGCTAAACTGCCGTACGGGTTCCCGTACCGGGGGTTCGAATCCCCCTCCTTCCGCACCGAGGGGCGTCTCTGCGAGAGCAAACTAAACATTAGGGTCGATTGACTTTCCAAGTCATCTCCCTCGCGACTCGGACATTCAAATTAATTTGATGCCACTCGCTGCTCGGTCGATTCATCTAATGGTTAGGATACAAGATTCTCAATCTTGGCATAGGGGTTCGATTCCCCTATCGACTACAAAAGAGGTTCGAAAGAGCCTCTTTTTTTATTCTACCCAGTGATACACTGGCCCAGCGGACTGTAGATAGGGCAATCAAGCCCAGCAAACTGGCAAATAGACAAATGTTATCGTATTCCAAGGCATCTCATAGGCTGCTCCGTTCTATCTCCTATGCAGCGTATAGGTAGCGAGTGCCTATCTCCTTTTGTTGTTCAGTTGTTGTTCAGTTGTTGTTCAGTTGTTGTCCAGTTGTTGTCCAGTTGTTGTCCAGTGTTTGACTGGACAACAACTGAATAAGAACATAACAAGAATAGGACAAGAATACTAGGAAGTGTGGAGATGGTTTGGAGATGCTACGAGGCTATGTAGGAGCAAGATTGGGGAGGAATTTGGCAGGAATCGGAGAGGGATTGGATAGGAATCAGAGAAGGATTTGACAAAATTCGGAGGAGGATTGGACTAAAATCAGAAAAGGTGTGCCAATCTGGTTGCATGGTAGATCGGATAGATGCGTATTTGTAACTAAAAATCTGAGAAATGCTAAATTTGTCAGTTTTTTAGCTTTCGAGCGTTAATTTTAAACAGCCGTTAAGGCAAGGTGCGAAAGTGTTAAATTGCGACAAAAATATACGACAATTTGTCAGAATAACAAATTTTGGGACTATATTTGCACCCAGTTTCGTGAACAAGATAATTAACTCACTAAAAAAGTAATGTATATGAAAAAGATTGTAAAGAGCTTTATGCCGGCTGTCTATCTGATGGTGATAGCATTCTCAGCCGCATCGTGCAACAAGACTCAGGCAGCGCCCGCAGCGGTTGCTGCACCAGGACAACCCGTAGACCTGACCTATGCAGCCGAGAAGTCGCTACCGGCAGTGGTCTATATCAAGTCAGTCACTAACTCCAAGGTTCAGACCGTAGAGTATAGCGATCCTTTCGAGGATTTCTTCTCTGACCCGTTCGGTGGTTTCTTCGGTCGTGGACAGGGCAATAACGGCAACGGCCGCAGACGTCAGGTGCAGACTCCTAAGCGTGCTGCAGCCGGTTCGGGTGTCATCATTTCTGCCGACGGCTATATCGTGACCAACAACCACGTGGTGGATGGTGCTGACGAACTGACAGTAACGCTGAACGAGAATTCGAAGGAGTATTCGGCACGCATCATCGGTGCCGACAAGACTACGGACTTGGCTCTGATTAAGATTGACGCCAAGAACCTGCCCGCCATTGCCATTGCCAACTCTGACGACGTGAAGGTGGGCGAATGGGTGCTGGCCGTTGGCAATCCCCTCGGTCTGAACAATACGGTGACAGCCGGTATCGTATCGGCTAAGGCCCGTTCGATGAATACGGGTGGCATCACCTCGATGATTCAGACGGACGCCGCCATCAACCAGGGCAACTCGGGCGGTGCATTGGTCAATACGCGTGGTGAGCTGATCGGCATCAACGCCATGCTGGCTTCGCCCACGGGTTCGAACATCGGTTATGGTTTCGCCATTCCTACCAGCATCGTGAAGAAGGCTGTCGAGGACTTCAAGAAGTATGGTACCTACCAGCGTGCTATGATTGGCATTCAGGGCGGTAGCGTGAAGGACTACGTTGACCAGATGAAGGACCAGGAGAAGGAAGTGAAGGACTACGGTACGATGGAAGGTGTGCGCATCGAGAAGGTTGTCGAGGATGGTGCTGCCGCTGACGCTGGTCTGGAGAAGGAGGATGTCATCACCGCTGTCAACGGACAGAAAGTCAAGGATATGGGCGAGTTGCAGGGCATTCTGGCTCAGAAGCGTCCTGGCGAACAGGTGAAGGTGACCTATCTGCGCAACAAGAAGGAGAAGACCGTCACGATGACGCTGAAGAATGAGCAGGGTACGACAAAGATGGTAAAGAATGCCGATGTTGACGTGCTGGGTGTTGATGTGCGTCCCGTGACCGACTCGCAGAAGAAGCAGCTGGAAATCAACTATGGTCTGGAGGTGCTGAAGGTGAACGGTGGCAAGATGAAGGAAGCCGGTGTGCCTAAGGGATTCATCATCCAGACGGTTAACGACAAAACGATGCGCACGTTCGACGACCTGCAGGAGGTTGTGAAGGATGCCGGCAAGTCGAAAGACCAGATGCTGATTATCAAGGGTATCTATCCGACAGGAAAGCGTGGCGGCTTCGTTGTTTACCTGCAAAATGAGTGATTTAGCGCTGAATAAAGTGTCAATAAACAGATAATTTGACATTTTAAATAAAAAAGTAAGGTATTCTTTTGGTTATTCCGAAAAAATACCTTACTTTTGTACGCTAAACTAAAAAGCTACAACTGATGAGGCAACTGAAAATAACAAAATCGATCACGAACCGTGAGAGTGAAGCGCTCGAAAAATATCTACAGGAAATCGGGCGCGAAGAGCTGATAACGTCGGACGAAGAAGTTGAACTGGCACAGCGAATCCGTAAGGGAGACCGTAAGGCGCTGGAGCGACTGACAAAGGCAAATCTGAGATTTGTCGTGTCGGTGGCTAAGCAATATCAGAACCAAGGCATGTCACTGCCTGACCTCATCAATGAAGGCAATCTGGGCCTGATCAAGGCTGCAGAGAAGTTTGACGAGACGCGTGGCTTCAAGTTCATCTCGTATGCCGTGTGGTGGATTCGTCAGTCCATCCTTCAGGCCATAGCTGAGCAGAGCCGCATCGTGCGCCTGCCTTTGAATCAGGTGGGGTCGGTGAATAAGATAAACCGCATGCTCAGCAAGTTTGAGCAGGAAAACGAACGCCGCCCGTCGGCTGTGGAGATAGCTGAAGAGACGGATATACCGGAAGAGAAGGTCGGCGAGGCCCTGTTGGCTACAGGTCGCCATATCTCGGTGGATGCACCTTTCGTTGACGGTGAGGACAACAGCCTGTTGGATGTTATGGTGAACGACGACGCACCGATGGCCGACAGGGAACTGGTCATCGAGTCGCTGCGTGCGGAAATCGAGACGGTGCTGAAGTTGCTCAATGAGCGTGAACGTAACGTCGTGAAGGCATTCTATGGCATTGACGGTCCTGAGCTGACACTCGAAGAGATTGGCCATAAGTTCGGCCTTACGCGCGAGCGTGTACGCCAGATCAAGGAAAAGGCTATTCGCCGACTGCGCTGCAACACGAAGAACGAGTTGTTGAAAGCGTACTTAGGGTAATTGATAATTGAAAATTGATAATAGGAAAAGAAATAGAATGAAGAGGACATTGAAGTATATTGTATTGGCATTGGTGTTGGCAGCAACGGCTACAACAGCTGAAGCCAAGCGAGTAAAGACGGCACACATGTATATGTTCGGCTTTGCAGCCTCGTTCGTTGACTCTACTTTGTATCTGACCGATATTCAGGACGTGGAGGGTGCATGGTATGATACGAAAGAGAAGGCTTTGCTGGAGCGTGACAACTATTCGAATCAGTTGAAAAACTATATGAGCGAAAAGATGGGACAGTCCAACCGCGTCTGCCTCGTGTTATTCGCCAAGAAGAAGAAGGATGCCGAGAAGAAATATCTGAAACTGAAGAAGAAATATATGAGCAAGGACGGCATCATTCACGGCATGAAGTACTTGACTGCTGCCGACTTCAAATTCACAGCCATAGATATTTCAGAAGAGTAATTTATGACTTGGTGGGTTCCATGTGCAAGGTGACGTGCGTCTTCTGACCAAAGCGTTCTTTCAGTTTGCGCTCAATGGTGGTAGCACGTTCGTGGACGGTGTGCAATGGCAGTTGTCCGTCCATCCTTACATGAGCCTCGATGGCTATGCGGTTGCCAATGCGGCGGGTGCGCAGGTTGTGAGGTTGACAGACATCGGCAAACGACTGGATAATATCTTCTATCTCTTGTTCGGTTTCGACTGGCAGCGATTGTTCTGTCAGTTCACCGATACTTACCTTCAACAACTCATAAGCCACTTTTACCAACATCAGCCCCACAACGATGGAGGCCACGGGGTCGAGTGCCGTCCAGCGTTGTCCCAACCAGATGGCCAAGCCGATGCCTATGGCTGCACCTATCGATGACAAGGCATCGCTGCGATGGTGCCATGCGTTGGCTATCATGACCTGTGAGTCCAGCTGACGTCCACGGTGGGCGGTATACTGATAGAGCAACTCCTTGATGAGTATCGACAGGAGGGCAGCCCAAAGGGCTATCCAGCCAGGTGTCTCGAGTTGTTCACCTCCCCACCAGGCCACAAGTTTCATGGCTCCCGACACCACGATGCCTGCAGCGGCAACCACCAATGCCAGCCCGACCAAGAACGATGCTATGGTTTCAAACTTGCCATGACCGTAGTCGTGTGACTGGTCCTGTGGCTTGGCGCTGATGCTCACAAATACCAGCACCAGAAAGTCGGTCACAAAGTCTGACAGCGAGTGGACGGCATCGGCAATCATGGCTGAGCTATGTCCCATGATGCCAGCCATAAACTTGAAGATGAGCAGGGCGGCATTGCCTGCACTGCCAACCAGCGTTACCTTGTATATTTCTTTCTCCCGACTCATGCCGTCAACGGTTAATCGGCTGCAAAGATACAAAATAGTGGAGATATAAATGAAAAAAAACGTATTTTCTTTTGCATTTCGCCCGATTTTCACTACCTTTGCACGTGCAACAGGAAAAGGGAATGGGGTGAGAGTCCCCAACTGTCCCGCAGCTGTAAGCAGTCAATTGGTGAAGCGAACACTGTAAGTCACTGATATTCTTGGGAAGACGTTCGCTTTGGGCTGTAAGTCAGAAGACCTGCCTGCTGTTTCTAAGTCCGTGCTTCGAGGCCTCTGGGGTTAGGCCGGAGTCGGCAATACGTGTATTATTATATAAGTCGGGAGACTTATGTCGTGAGACAGGTAAGTCTCCCATTTTTAGTGAAAAGTTAAAAGTGAAAAGTGAGAGATGAAGAGACATATAAACCCTTGGAGCATCATCGGCGAAAGTTGGTGGTGTTGCTGTTTTTCGCTTTTCATTTTTCACTTCTCACTTCCTATGCCCAGCAACCCAGTCGTTTCGACAGCATTCAGCATATTGCCGAAGTGACCGTTGTCTCTCACTATAATCATAAGGAGGTGATACCCTCACAGACACTTGGCGGCCAGCAGTTGGAGAAACTGAGTGCCCACTCGGTGGCCGATGCGCTGCGTTATTTCTCTGGTCTTCAGCTGAAGGATTATGGTGGGGTAGGTGGCATCAAGACGGTGAACATCCGTTCGATGGGCACCAACCATCTGGGCATTTCGTACGACGGCATAGAACTGGGTAATGCACAGAACGGACAGATAGACCTGGCGCAGTTCTCGCTGGACAACGTCGAGGAGATTACACTGTTCAACGGTCAGAAGAGTGCGCTGTTACAGCCTGCCAGTGACTTCGGTCATGCCGGAGCAGTGTATATCCGTACCCGTGCCCCACGGTTTGCAGATGGTCGTTCGTATAATCTGAAGGTCAAGGGCAAATATGGCTCCAGTGACCTCTTCAAGTTGTCGGCCCTATGGGAACAGAAACTGTCACAGAAGGTCAGTTCATCACTGTCTGCAGAGGGTCTGACGTCGACGGGCAAATATGAGTTCCGCTATCTGCGCAGGCACCAGGACGGCACGGTGGCTTACGATACGACGGCTACGCGTCAGAACGGCGATATCTGGGCATTCCGTGCCGAGGGCAACCTGCATGGTATGCTGGACGACGGTTTCTGGAAGCTGAAGGTCTACACCTACCATTCGGAGCGTGGTATTCCCGGTGCCATCGTCAATAACGTGTGGCGTCGAGGCGAACGCCAGTGGGATCATAACACTTTTGTGCAGGGACGCTGGCAGCAACAGCTGGCATCAAGACTGACCACGCAGGCAGTAATGAAATACGCCTACTACCAGACGCGTTACGTGAACCGCGATACTACGCAGATGATGGTGGACAACACCTATCGTCAGCAAGAGTGGCTGTTCTCGACGTCGAACGTCTACGAACTGCTGCCTTGGTGGAGTGCTTCGCTGAGCTACGACCTGCGCTGGAACAAGTTGGATGCCGACATGCGCCAGTTTGTGAATCCACAGCGTTGGAGTCACTATCTGGCATTGGCATCGGCCCTGAACTTCGAGCGCTTTAAGTTGCAGGCTTCCATATTGATGACATCGGTGAAGGACCGCACGAATGGTCAGACCTCGAAGAGCATGACCGAATGGACGCCAGCCGTATTCTTCAATGTCTATCCGCTGGCCTCGCGTAACCTCTCCATTCGTGCCTACGCCAAGAAGAGTTTCCGCATGCCGACGTTCAACGACCTGTATTACACGGAGATGGGCAATGCGCTGCTGAAGCCCGAGAGTGCCATTCAGTATAATGTGGGGTTGAGCTACGACAAGCATTTCCAGAAGGGACTGCTGCGCTATATCCACCTGCAGACGGACGCCTACTACAACACGGTACACAACAAGATTGTAGCCTATCCAAAGGGACAGCAGTTCCGTTGGACGATGCTGAATCTGGGATGTGTGCATATCAAGGGTGTCGACGTGGAGGCCGAGGCAACTATTGTACCCGTTAGGAAGTTGCTGGTGACGGGGCGTGTGCAGTACACGTGGCAACAAGCCCGTGACGTGACGGATCCTGCTGATTCGTACTATCAGCACCAGATACCCTATATTCCCTGGCATTCCGGTTCGGCTATCGTGAACATTCAGTACGGCGACTGGGACCTGAACTACAGCTTCATCTATGCCGGTGAACGCTACAACCAGCAGGAGAACATCAAGTACAACTACATGCAGCCGTGGTATACCAGCGACGTGTCGTTGTCAGTTAAATGTTCAATGTTCAATGTTCAATGTCGGGTTATGCTGGAGGTGAACAACGTGTTCTCGCAGGACTATGACGTCATATTGAACTATCCGATGCCCAAGCGCAATTACGGACTAACCTTGGATGTGAAGCTATGAGACAGGTCAATGATATATATAATATGTATAAAAAATGGGTAAACATGTTTTTACCTGTTTACCTTTTTATTCTTTTACTTTTTAGTGCTTGTCGTACCGACGACATCATCATCTATGCTGAGAATGAGGATACGGGTGCAAAGAGTGTCGCTAGCGAGGTCGTGGGCATGTACGTGCTGAACGAGGGCAATATGGGTTCAAACAAGTGCACGCTTGACTATCTGGATCTGTCGGCTAATGACAGCACTATCCACTATCATCGCAATATTTTTTCTGAGCGTAACCCTAACGAAGTGAAGGAGTTGGGTGATGTGGGTAACGACATCCAGATATACGGTTCGCGCCTGTGGCTCGTGATTAACTGCTCGAACAAGGTGGAGGTGTGCCGTGCCTCCGATGCCGTGAAGATTGGCAAGGTGGACATCCCCAACTGCCGCTATGTGACGTTCGATGGCGGCTATGCCTACGTCAGCTCGTATGTCGGACCTGTCTCTGTGGATAGTAATGCACCTCGTGGCAGGGTGTATAAGGTTGATACGCTGACATTGCAGAAGGTAGACTCTGTGATTGTGGGTTATCAGCCTGAAGAGATGGCCGTCGTCAACGGCAAGTTGTATGTCGCCAATAGTGGCGGCTATCGTGCGCCTGACTATGACAAGACGGTAAGCGTAGTCGACCTGGTATCATTCACCGAAGAACGTCAGATAGAGGTAGCTGTCAACCTGCACCGCTGTCGTGCTGATAAGTATAGTCAGTTATGGGTAACGTCACGCGGCAATAGTCGTGATATTTCTTCGAAGCTCTATTGGCTGACTGTCGACAGTCAGGGACAGATGCAGGTTTCCGGCTGCATTGATACGCCAGTGTCAGACATGTGTATTGTCGGTGATTCGCTCTACTTCTATGGGGCTGATTATAACGCTGTTACATATGATGTGACAACTGCGCAAGGCATCATAAATGTGCAGACGCATACACAGGTCGACAATGTCCTGTCTACAGCAGCAGAATATAAGAAAATACGCCAATTGTATGGCATCGTCGTACATCCTCAGAACCGTGACTTCTATCTGATGGATGCCAAGAATTATGTGTCGAGTGGTGAACTGCTGCATTTCCATGCCGACGGAAGTTTCGACTATAAGGTACGTACGGGCGACATTCCAGGACATGCAGTTTTTTTGTTTAAATGAGAAATGAGAAATATGAAATGAAAGAAATGAAGAAATTAATTTTTATATCGCTTTGTCTCTTTGCCAATTTGCCTTTATGGGCGCAGCGGATGGACGATGTTGAACAACACACCAAATATGTTGTGACAGTTGACGAATACTGTCCTGCACCAGGTCAGTTTGTCAATGAGCTCCCTATGGCCACGGCAGATGATACGCCAGCCACGATGATACAGAAGTGTACTAATGTGTTGTTGCGTAATGCAGCCCGTCTGGCTGAGGGTAAGAACATTGAACCAGAAGCAACGGACGACGATGATGACTACGATGCCAGCTATCTGCTGACGTTAGGTGCATGGGGCGGTTATATCACTTTCCATTTTGACCACTCCATCGCCAATGTCAAAGGGCAGCGCGACCTGCTGATACTGGGCAATTCCAACAGGAGTGCTATGACGACACTCGATGGAGGTGCCAGTGAGCCTGGTATCGTGATGGTGTCGAAGGATGTCAATGATAACGGATTACCTGATGATCCCTGGTATGAACTCTCGGGCAGTGCTGACGTTGATAGCGTTGGGAAGATAGTTTACGACTATGCCGTCACCTATACCAAAGCTCCCATGCAGAACATTCCGTGGACGGATAATCGGGGTGGTTCTGGCTTTGTCAACCGCATTGGCTTCCACAAGCAGGAATACTATCCCTTGTGG
>Ga0265298_10010237_pt1 | contig 11116 bp, 15 predicted proteins | sample AusTroGonzalo_MG_3_FD_193486 | JGI IMG/M metagenome (GOLD analysis project Ga0265298, IMG submission 193486) | Bovine rumen microbial communities from tropical cattle in Woodstock, Queensland, Australia - Gonzalo_01 | ecosystem: Host-associated > Mammals > Digestive system > Stomach > Rumen ...
GACCAATTTGACGGAGACATTCTTGGTGGAGATGCCGATGATTTGCCCGATTTCCTCATAACTCATGTTTTCGAGCCAAAGCAGGATGATGGCCCTGTCCACCACGCCGAGTTTGTTGATGCGGCGGTAGAGCTGCTGGATTTGTCGGGTGTCGTCGTCAGTGTCAGTGAAGAGGTTGATGTCCATATTGAGGGGGACGGTCTCCACGCGGCGTTTCTTTTTGCGCTCGAAGGTGAGGCAGGTGTTGAGGCTGACGCGCCAAATCCAAGTCTTCACATCGCATTGCCCTTTGAACGTGTCGAAACCTCGCCATAGGTTGATGAGGGTCTCTTGGAACAGGTCGTTCACCTCGTCATTATCCTTCGAGAAGAGGTAGCACACGGTATAGATGGTGTTTTTGTGTGCCTTCACGATGCTCGCAAATCTCGTTTCTTTCTCTTTCATGGTTCAGAATCGTTTGTCTATTAGACGCAAAATCAGCTTGAAAACTACAAAGAACGAAATTTTTTCTCAAAAAAGTTTGCAGCATTGAAAAAAGTTGTATTTTTGCAGCCGCAAAACCAAGCGGAAATAGCTCAGTTGGTAGAGCACGACCTTGCCAAGGTCGGGGTCGCGAGTTCGAGTCTCGTTTTCCGCTCCGCTGTTGCGGAAATAGCTCAGTTGGTAGAGCACGACCTTGCCAAGGTCGGGGTCGCGAGTTCGAGTCTCGTTTTCCGCTCCATAAAGGTCCCGAGTCAGTTCGGGATTTTTTATGTAAGTGCCTGAGTGGTGGAATTGGTAGACACGAGGGACTTAAAATCCCTTGGCCTTTAAAGCCGTGCCGGTTCGATCCCGGCCTCGGGTACTCCAAACCCCTCTTAATCATTTGATTTTGAGGGGTTTTTGTTTTGTTAAGGTGTACTAAAAGTGTACTTTATCAATTTTTTGGTATTTCAAAGGGCACTTTGCCAATAAAAAAGGGTGTGGGGCAATTGGCAAAGAAGATACCCCACACCCGACCAAAAGACGGTTGCCGTTGAGCATAGCAACCGCTTTGCAAAGATAGGCTTTTTTTCATTGCCCCTGCTCATCTGTTGAGGTCAAGCGGGGGCGGCTCTGCTCATCGATGATGATAAGCGTTGAGCAATCAAAGCCCTTGAAACTCGTTCCTTAATTGGAAAACAAAAAGACCCTTGAACATGATAAACCCTATTTGCTCATACAGCCATTGCTCAACGGGTTGCATCAAGTTCAAGAAATCGTCTGTAAGTTTGTCCGTTGTTTGTAAATCGCTCATCTCACAGGGCAAGTTTTCTGTTAGTGCCAAAGTCAGGTTTTCACTTGCCTTGTCAAACTCTGCCAACGCTTGGAGAATGTTTGCCGTTGGCTTGGAAAGTGCAATTTGCCCCGTCTGTTGGGCTTGTTGGATTGCTTGTAATGCTGTCATGTCTTATAAGTTTAGGTATTAAAAGCCCTTTGTTTGGGTGTCCTCGGTCTTATAAGTTACCGTGTAGGCGTTTCCGCTGCTACCACCATGCAAAGGGCAATTTCTTATTGTTTCAGCCGTTTGGGGTCGGCTGCTTATAAGTTTAGGAGCGACAAAGATAGGGCTTTTTCAGGTTGCCCCGCTGCTCATCGTGCAATTTGTAACCGTTCCAAATATCGTTAAAATCTAACGAGGCTGTTTCTGAAAACACGGGGAAAACACCGCCAAAGGGTCAATTTGTCGTTAAAATCTAACAAGGAATGAAATCCTTGCTTATCGGATTTCTGTTCATCGTTTATCCCCCTCGTTCAATTCAAGGCACAATCCCGCCCCTCTCAACCTCTCACAGGTCAAGGGGTATAGTTTGCGCTCCAACTCCAACAGTTCTTGTTTCAATTCATCGTCTGTCTTGTCGGCAAGGTTTGTTTTCAGCCCGTTTTGTAGGTTGAGCAAAACACCGCTTTCAATATACCCGTCTTTAAGGGCTTGGAGCAACACACGCTTTGCCCCGCTGTCAAGTTGTATTCTCATTCTGTTATCCTTTCCAATCGTTCAATTTCAGCCTTTATTTGCTCATCTGTCATAAAACACGGGTTGCCCGTTGCAAATACCTTGTTGAATTGCTCTGCCTCAAAGCCCCCGTCTTTCAAGGCTTGCAAAAGAAACAGTTTCCGCTCCCTGTCAAGTTCTATTCTCATAGCAACACCCCCATTTCTTCACTTAACCACTGCTCAACCGTCTTGTCAGTGTCGCCCTCTCTCTCTTTGTCAAGCCAACGGGAAATCGGCACGCCCCTTTCAGGCTGTCCCATTTCCTCAATATCGTGGGTGTCTATAAAGCCCTGTTTCAGCCATTGCAACACCACTATTTTCTTTTCCCGTGTGTCAAGTTCAACAATCATCGTCAATGCCCTTTGTTAGTTTGTCAATCAAGGTGTCAAGTTGAGCGTCTGTTAGTCGCCCAATATCAATGTCAGCGGAAACGGCTTGCTGCTTGGGGATAACATATTGCATCATCTTTTCAAGCATTTGCAACCTGTCTTTGGGGTCAAGCAATTTCAAGTCCTTTTCCATCTGCTTCCTGTTCTTGTCAATTATGGCTGTAAGCCAACCCCTCATGTCGGTTGTAATCTTGTTTGGCGTTCCCTTGGGTCGCCCGTTGGGGTTTCCCGTGTGCCCTTTCTGTTGTGCCATGTCTTTTGTTTTTGATTGTTATTTTGAATGTAAATCAATGTTTTTTTCTTTGAAGTCAATTTACCAAAATTTGGTAAAACTCACCCCTTATTATAAGGACTTTCCCATTTTCAGCCCTCTTTCATCGTGCATATTTGGCAACATCTGAAATGGCTTTTTCAAGTTCCCTTATCATGTCGCTTTTTGCCTCGCTTGGGGCTTGTAGTATCCTGTTAAGTTCTGCTTTCAATCGGCTGTAATACTTTGGATCGGGAAAGGCGTTTTTTGCTTTCAGGTCTGCCAAATACTCATCAATTTTGCTTTGCCCGCCTTGTTGCAACAGTATTGCAAAAAGGGTTTCTTTTGCCTCTTTTGGTGTCTTAATGCTGTCTGTCATGGTGCTTATAGTGTTTATCTTTTTTATAGTGTCAAACTCCGCTTTCCATCGTTGAATGATGGAATAGTAAAAGCCGCTGTCTGTCAGGGTCGCCCCTGTTATCGGGTCGGGTGACTTTAACAGCCTTTGTGCATGGTCTAAAAACCTTATCTCATACCTCAACAGATTGCAACCGTTGAGCGTGGGCGGTATCAAAGCCGCCTTTGCCGCTGCCTCTTTGGTCTTGTCATAGAATATCAACTGCCTTGAAGATTGGTTGTAATACAGCGTTTCAGCGTGGGTTTGCAACCGCTTGTAATGTGGTTTCTCTCCCAATCCCCTGTAATAGTCTGTTGGTGGTCGCTTGGTCGGGATAACCGTTGAAACATCAAGCCGGGTGACTTTTGCCGCCCCCATGATGTCAAGGCTTAACTCATCGCTCATCTTTTCCAAAGCCTCTGTTGCTGTCTGCCTTGTCAAGGTGTACACATTTGAGGGCAAGTAATACTTTGCCAAACTGCCTTTGAGGGAAATACCCGTTTGAAAACAACAAACGGAATAGTCACCTAACTTGCCGCTACAACTGTAACCCCTTTTGTCGCTCCGCTGCTCAACAATTTCTTGAAGATAGGGCAATACAGAAAAGGGGTCGCCCCTCTCTGTGTCGCTTCTATCAATCCAAAAATTAACGGTGTCATACATGGTGTTATCTGTTTCCCTTGGTTTATGGTTTTACCAAAATTTGGTAATAGTACCCACTTATTATAAGGACTTTCCCGTTTTGTGGTCAATATGGAAAGAATGTTTGGGCGGTTGCCCTCATCGTTTCCAACGCCTCTGTATAAACCCCGTCTGCCAAAGCCTTTGCATTGCCTAAAATGGTGTTGTAGCCGTTTGGAATGATGAGCGTTTCAATGGTCTGCCAATCATTGGAAATCAGAAACAGAAAGCCATCGTCTTTGCACTCTAAAAACGGGTTTTTTGTTTTGTTCTTTCCAAAGGTCGCTGCTCTGTTCGGGTTGCCATATCCAATAAGTCTGTTGCCATCGATGAGCGTTGAGCAATCAAAGAGAAAAACGCTGCTGAAATTCAGGCTGTCTTTGCCCATCAAAAACCTGTCAGCCCGTCTTTGGTCGGGGCTGTTGATTATCCCCCGTGTTTCTGTAAGGTATAGATAAACAAGCCCCCTGTTTGTTTTCATGCTGTCAATAGGCTTGTAGTACCCTGCCATTCTTGTAAGGTCATAGCGGGGTATCTTTGCACCCGTTTTAATCTTGTTCCTTGTCTTTACCTCATCGGGCAACTGTTGAAAATTAAGGTAAGCACTGAAAATGTTAGTTTCCATTGTTGCCCCCTTTCTTCATGCAATACTGCTGTGCCTTTTGGCTAATTTCAGCGTCTGTTGATACTCTGTTGGTCTGTAACCATTGCTCCAACTCTCCCCGGTTAAAATAACACATCTTGCCCAACGGCTTGTAATGTGGTATTTTCTGCTGCATGGTCAATTTGTAGAGGTAGGACTTTGAAACGCCCAAATACCTTGCCGCCTCATCTGTTGTAAGCACCTCTTTTGTGCAATTGATAATGTTTGCCGTTATCAGGTCGGCAACCTGTCTTAATTCCTCGCTCATCGTGTTTGCTTTTGCGGGTTGGGGCTGTCAAGGGGTCGGGGGTAACAGCCGCCCCCATCTTTGCCCTGTGTGTTGAGCGGTCAAGGCGTTACCCGTGCCGTTGCCCACTGAAACACGGTGCAAAACAATATAAAAAAAACGGGGTAAAGAAAGAAAGGAAATAGACCTTAATTGACACAAACACAAAGTCAATTAAAGTCTATTTATCGGGCTGAAAAAATCAATTCAGGCTGTTTATTGCCCCCTCAATTTCAGTTTGTGTGAAAGCATATTGATTGGAAAGATACTTTGAAAAAATCTGTTTGCTGCCTATATCCCCAAACTCATTCTTTGCCTGTGTATATGTCGGCTTTGTAATCCAACCTTTTTTCATACAGGCAACAATTATCAATACAAAGTCTTTTCCTTTTTTTCCATTCAACACATTGTGCATTTTTATAAGATTAGCCCCGCCCTCATCATTCAACATTATATCTTTAAACGGTTTTGTAGGTCTGCCTCTTTTACCGTTTGTTTTATGTTGAGCGGTCGGGGGTGTTGCCTCTGTGGGCTGCTCATCGTTCTTGATCCCGTCAAGATAATGTTGAGCAAGTTCCATGCTGCCAATATAATAGGCAATATCAGTTACAGACCACCATTTTTTTAGGTAAACCCCCGCTGTCTTTTGGTATTCTTTGAGGTTGATACCGTGTTGGATGAGCATAGCAAAAAGGCGGTTTGAATATGTTCCCATTGTGCTTAACATTGCACTCAAACAATGTTCAACAGTTCCGCTTTCAGTCCATAACTCGTTTATTTGATTTGAACAAAGCAAATTGACAAACTGACTGCTTATTTCTTTTGTCCGCTCAACCTGCCATTTAAGGCGGTCTATTTCTCTGTTGCAAGCCTTTATCTGCTCCCTTGGTGTCCCCGCTGCCTCTCCTGCTGTGTTTTTCAACTGCTCATCGGGGTTTGCTTTGCTCCACATTTCAGCCGCCTTTTCATTCTCTGAAATCCTTGCTGTCAGGCGTTCAATTTCCGCTGTTGGGTGTATTATTCCGCTCAACCTTGCAAACGGTGTTATCAGTGAATAAATGTATTTGTCCCGCTCAACATCTGTTTTGCATTCAAGCAAGTTGTTTTCTATTTCATCAATCAGGGGGCTTGTTACACTATAAACAACGCTGCTGTCAAACGCTTCAAACCCTGCCTTTATGATGTTGGGCAACTCAACATTATAAAACTTTTCCCCGGCTTCATTCAATGGGTGTCGGCTGCTGTTGCGGTCATGCTTATAGCCCCAATCATACTTTCTTTGCACATAGTCAATACTCAAATCAACAATCCCGCCCAACTCAAAAGCCTTGAAAAAGGCTGCTTCTATTGTCTTTTCCATGATGTCTGCTTTTGATAGTTAGATAATATCCAAAGTTGGCAAACTGTTGATTGCTTTCTGCTTCAACTCATCAACGGCACGGGTGTATTTCTCCGTGTGCTTCAATCCTGAATGCCCCAACAGGCTTGCAACGGTCTTTATATTTGCCCCATTGTTCAAGATGTTCACAGCAAAAGAATGTCTTGCACAATGCCACGATATGTGCTTTTCAATCCCCGCCCGTTTCACCCATCTTTTAACGGCTTTGCTACACATTTCATAACTCGGCAAAGGAAATATCAGGCTGTCTTTGCTCTGCTCATCTGTTGGCTCTCCTATCAGCCTCAACAATCCATCGTTGAGCGGGATAACAACACCGCTGTTGGCTGAATGTCCCTTTGTCTTGTTTTGCTCAAACTTCAACAGCCTATTGGAATAGTCCACATTTGCAAAGGTCAGGTCTTTAACATCACAAAACCTCAACCCACAATAAAGGCACATGATGAAAGCCCGCCTTATATTGGGGTTTTCACCCTCATAGTGGGTGCTTATCAGTTTCTTTTCCTCATCAAGGGAAAGCACATCTTTTCTCAAAATTTGATCGTCAATTTTGATAGTAACCCCGTTGCAAGGGTTTTTTGTCATGTCCTCATGGTCAATTGCATATTTGATAACCTTTTTGAAGCGTTGGTAAATGCTTTTTGCGCCCTCTCCAACGCTCCTGCTTTGTAGGTATTCAGTAAATGCAACCATCATGTCTTTGCTCATCTGCTCGGGTTTCAGTCCCTTTGCAAACCGCCTGTATTCGGGTGTGTCATTCAGAAAGTCTTTGAAACGCTGTAAGGCAATTCTTAACATTCTCAAATCTTTCTTGGTGTAATTGTCAATGTAGGTCTGAAAGTATTGCAAAAAGTCAATTTGGCGGTCTTTCCTCAACCTGTAACCCTCTTTGTTTTCCAACAGTTCTTGCTCCCTCTCAAACCTTATCTTTTTTGCCAATTGTAAGGTTTCCTTGTTTTGGGTCTTGTCAAAGGGGGTCTTTGGATTGTCAACCAAATACAGGTTTAAGTTTTCCTTTCTCCTAATATGCTTAACCCTGTATTTAGGTGTTCCCGCCATCTTGCCGCTTTGATACAAAACGGGGTCGCCTGCTTCATCTAGTACAGGCTCGCTTTGTCTGCCTAAATAGTACTCCAAATAAAGGCTAATTCTGCCATCTGCCAAAACCCGCTGCTCTAACCGGGGATTGTCCTTTGTTTTGCTCTCTAATTTTGCCATTGCTCAACTTTTTTGTTTCTTTTGGTGTCACAAAAATACATCTTTTTTTCATTGGGTGTACTAAAAAGGTGTACTAATTTACAAAAAAAGTGTACTTTTTTGAAAGCAAGGGAAAACGGCACTAACAGAAAGCACTAAAAATCAATGCTTTTATATTCCTTTATTTTCCTGTTTTTTCACGGTTATGTATCGGCCTCGGGTACAAAAATAAATCCCAACCGCTTGAGATTCAAACGATTGGGATTTATTTATAGAATAGATTATAGAGCAATCCGTATCTCTGTTGTTATGCCTACTTTTTCAATCCTATTGCTTTTATCATTGCCACCAGTGCCCCGTCTAGTCTCTTTGCAAATTTCAACCCAAAACACTTAACAATCCAAAACTTTATGTTTGTATACCATAAATACCTTTTTGAAACACCGTCAAAGGCGTCCATTTTCAACTTGTTTTCATGAAGCAAATGAGGATCATTCAGCACCAAATCAAAAGCAGCGGCAGCGTCAATTTCTTGTTTCTGATAGTCATAGCTTTCTGTCGAGGAATCATCCATGCCAACGGTATTCTGACAAACCACCCCGCTCCCGTCAAAGCCTAAATTTCTCACTTTTGAAATTACTGGAGAAATGCAGTATTTGTCTTGACACGCCAAATAAGCCCGAAGTGAGATATCCGTAACGCTGGTCAAGAAAATCTTCACCGTCCCCTTTCGGTTGCTTGCGACCTGATTAAAGTACTGAACATAGCATCTATTTGACATCTTTTTATATCGCCCACTCTTGATGACCATGTCAGCATCTTCCAACATCTGTCCAGATCGAATATATTTTGCAACCAGCTCATGTTTCTTCACCCAGCGTCCCAACCCCCACGAGGCCACATTGAACTGTTGCTTCATACAGGTGGCACCCTCTGAAACGCTCCAGTCTATTGGATAAGCATAACCTGTCACCGCAACGACATTCTCATCATCCTCAAACCTATCCAAACACTTATCCATATACTCCAAAAAATTAGGAGAAAACTCGCAGTCGTCATCACAACGAATCCACCTATCATATTTCTGAACCACGTAGTTATACAAAAAGTTAGTATTGCCTCCAACACCAAGATTCTTCGTTTGTTTTATTACAACCAATTGTTTAAAAACAGAAAAATCACCTTGATCCAAATAATCACAAATTTCCTGCCAGCCCTTACGGTATTTTTCGGCAGGTGGATAATCAACGCTTACGATAACATCGGTATAACAAGCCCACGAGTTTCTTTTCAGGCTTTCCATCATTCTGATAAAATGTTCCGAACGGCAAAGCGTTGGAACCACAAATGGGGCATATTTCATTTCTTATTACTCTTTTTAATTTTTTGCAAGAATGGCGTCAACATTTGCTTGACTTCCTCGTATTCCGAGAATTTGGCAATTCTGCAAACCACAAAAAACACCGTTGAGCCAACAACAATCTGGAGTGGCAACACAACCCAATAGGAAATCGGCAAATACTTCAGGAACCAGACCGACAAGGCAACGAGGCAAGCCAAACCGTATGAAGGAGCCACATCCTTAAGCTGCATCCACGAAGAATAGCCAAGAAGCTTTCCAGAATAATATGAATTCAAGAAATAGTTGATAATTCCCACCGCCACATTCACATAAAGCATAGGCATAATCCCCACAAAAGCACCCACCATCAGTGGTCCCACACCGATTATTTTTTTCACGATTTCCAACCCGAGAAAGACATCGCTTCTCCCTTGCACTGACAGCATATTCAGATTTATGGCATGAAGCGGATACAAAGAGCTTGATATGCAAATCAAAGGCAAGTATAGGGATGCTTCGTGCCACTTGGGCCCGACGAGGCAATAAAGCAAGGGTTCCGAAACCGCTCCAAGGAAAAACATGCAAACCGCCGTGACAAACATCGTGGTCTTAATGATGCGACGATATGCCTTGGTCATACGTGTAATGTCGTCCTGGATAGTGCTTAAAGTTGGGAAAGAGACTCTTTGTATGACACTTGTCAGATTACCGGAAAAAAGTCCAGCGTAAGTTTTGGCTTGGGAATATTGTCCCAATGTGGCGGGACTATAAAACTTTGCCACAACCGTTTGATACAACTCTTTCCAAATGGCATTAAGCAAATCACTGACCATCATCTTCCACCCAAAGTCAAACAGTTCCTTGGCACTCGCCATTGAAAACCTCAATGACGGTATCCAACGATTGAGCACCCAAAGTAACACTGTGCGCAAAACATATTTTGACAGTTGTTGTGCCACAAGGCTCCAAACGCCAAAACCTAACAAAGCCATAACAACACCCACAACGGCACTAGCCAGTGATGCCACAAGTGTTATCTTTGTCTGTGTCTTAAAGTCGATACGCTTTGTCAAATGAGTCTGTTGCACTAGTGCAACTGCGCCTATAATCATTCCTATGGAAGAAACGCGGATTAATTCGACCAACTCATTATGGTCAAAGAACTTGGCGATCAAGGGAGCGCAATAAAACAACACCAAATACAGCAAGAGACTCATCCCGAGATTGATGAAAAAAATCGTATTATAATCATCCTCGGTCGCGTTTTTCTTGCGAATGAGTGCTGTCGTAAAACCACCATCAATAATAGCAGTACAAATCGCCGTAAATATGGCTATGATTCCAAGAAGCCCATAGTCTTCTGGCGAAAGCAACCGTGCCAACACAATGCTTACCACAAAAGACACACCATATTGAACCACTTTGTCAATCGCACTCCAACCAAGGCCTTTGACCGTTTTATCTTTAAGAGATTGTTCCGACATTGTAATACTAATTGTGATTTACTGAGTTTTTTACCCAAAACCAAATACGACAAAATACGTAATTTGATTTTAGTATCGTTTTAGGGCCAGTCCACTCAATGTGCTGCCTGTATTGGGCAGGAGTTTCCATTATCCATTTCACCATAATCCGGAAGCCTTCACGAGAATGGCTACGAAGGGCTTTCTCTCGATACTCCAACAACCTCTCCAGTTTTGTACATTCAGCCGCTTCCAAATAACGAGGTTCCTTGTCAGCAAGAAACCGAACAATACGTCTCATGCTTTCCACCTCTCGTGTATAGGCAAACAATTCAAACTCACCATTGACCGCCTTGTAGGTTCGGGCCTGAGGATTTCTTCTTTCATAGTGATACACTATCGCATCCACCGTGCTAAACGACTTGGCGTAATAGGCAATCAAAGGCATGAACTGTTTGTCGTTTCCAATATGCAAACCTTCCTCATGGCGAATATGGTATTGTTCAAGCAGGCTTCGGCGGATGATGCGTCTCCAATTTACCATGACATAATAGCGCGTGAACCGAAAATAACTCATCCTCCATTCTTCCAAGTCTTTATACTTAGGTTCCCACAGCACCATATCTTTATCTTTCGTGTGCATCATGGCTTTGCCCCAAACCACATCGGCATCGGTAGCAACTTGTTCGTCCACCATCCTCTCAATCCCATCCAGTTCCATCCAGTCGTCAGAATCCACCACACAGACGAACTCACCACTGGCATTGTCTAAAGCGGTATTCCTGACCGCTGCCAAGCCTCTGTTCTTTTCATGATGGATAATCTTAACTGCCGCCTCCCTTTCAGGGTATTCATGCATCACTCGTTCAAGTATGGCCATGCTATTGTCGGGTGTGCAATCATCAACAATAACAAACTCCAAGTTAGAATAGGTTTGCTCAAAAAGGCTTCGGGCACAGCGCTCTATGTATGGCTCGGCCTCATAAACTGATAGTAACACGCTGACTTTATACCCCGATTGCACCATTTTTAGTCAATTGGTTCTTTAAACAA
>Ga0265298_10010238_pt1 | contig 11116 bp, 2 predicted proteins | sample AusTroGonzalo_MG_3_FD_193486 | JGI IMG/M metagenome (GOLD analysis project Ga0265298, IMG submission 193486) | Bovine rumen microbial communities from tropical cattle in Woodstock, Queensland, Australia - Gonzalo_01 | ecosystem: Host-associated > Mammals > Digestive system > Stomach > Rumen ...
TTGAGGGAAAGAAATATTCTGATAATGATCTTCCCATATCGTTTTCAAATTAATAAGATAGATATCACCCTCATCTGTGACCTTCCAGCCATGAGGACTGTCCTCTTTAATTCTTCCTTTTTCAACGAACTCAAAGCAATGTCCATATTGTGACATTAAGACTTTTTCTTTGCTTTCCTCCTGAATGACCACGTATGCTTTTGTAAAAACACTCTGTGGTCTGGAAATCAACACTTTAAATGTAAACTTGTCATACAGATCTTTCTCTAACATGAGAAGACAAGTTTTCAACTGATTGATGCAACTTTCTAGCTTTCCTTCACTGTTCTTACCCGCAAAAATGTATGTAAATGCTTCTGGAGAAATGAGGAAGTTACGAGATTCCTTCTTGGCAAGGTATACGTCATATATTCCAGCCAACACTTTCTGGATTTGAAATTGCCTAATTTGTGACATCCCAAACAGTCGCTGCATAAACGAGATATCGTTATAGTAATAATCGGTTATGGCTGTTCCTGTCATACCTTTCTTTCTTGCTGCTCGGCCGATCTCCTGAACATAATCGCTTAGATTTCCTGTTACAGCGTAATGGTATACATTTTCTATATCATCAATATCCACGCCCATGCCAAAGGCCTTTGTAGCATACATGACCGTAATATCACCGTTTTTGAATTTCTTGAAAGTTTCCTTCTTCAATGCGGTTTGCGCTTCTCGGCTCAATTCAGTATCAAGATTACGGCCAGTGTAAATGCCAATTCGCTGATCGTTGGAAGGCATTACATCTGCAAAGCTCTTGGTTCCATGTAGCGCATGTCCTGCATAGGATGCATATGGAAAATAAACAACTGTTTTTTGATTAGAACGAAGCCATTCTCGCACCCGCAATGAAAATGTTCTAGCTTTATATTCTTCGTATGTGGCATTTGAAAGCTTCGTCTCATTCTTATTAACGATCTGGAAATGTATATCATCTCTCTTAATATATCCAATATATTTTATGGGGTTCTCCATGTATAAACTAATAATTGTATCGCTTACAGAGTCATCGACTCCAGAGTGTACAGCTGTCGCTGTAAAAGCACAAATCGGGAAATGCTGAACCCTGGACTGATAGTGCTTTCTTGTGATCTGTACTGCATGACGGATTTTGTTGATATAACCTCCAAGATACCAATAATCCGGTCTGAATCCAACACCCCATGTCGTTACAATATGTGCCTCGTCAACAATAATCAAGCCTATTTCTCGGTCGCCTATAATCGTGTCCATGGAATATGATAGTAGTGTCTCCGGACTCAGATACAAAAGATCAACTTCGCCATTTTTAACCTTCTGCAATACTAATTCTTTCTCTGTCTGTGTGATCAGGTCCGAATTGAAGACTTCAACTCGATTGAAGCCTCGGTCATTAAGCTGATCTTTTTGATCCTGCATAAGTGATTTGACTGGTTCAATAATAATGGTAAGCTTATTATATTTCCTTGCAAGATAGACAGCTGGAATCTGGAACATAACAGACTTGCCAGCTCCAGTGAATGCGGTGATAAAAATGTCACGATAATTGTTACCCGTCGATGCATCGTATGCGCGTTCAGCCTGTTCAATAATATCAGTTATTATTTGCGCCTGTGAAACATCTATGACATCATTACTTATATCAGGATCTTTATAGAATTTGATATTACGGAATTCTTTAAATTTCGGAATTCGTATTTCATTCTTTGCAATATCAATCAATTCTGACATACGAGGATTGTTTTCAGCTATTGTTTCATGATAATGAAGCAGTGTGATCTTCATCCTCTGGCAGTATGCTATCAATGATTGTTCAATTCTTTTTGACAATTCAGTATTTGAGCTACGTACGGTTATAGAAGAAGGCATATTACTCTGAATCAACAGGAAGTCTCTCAAATATGAGTCAATATCGTCATTGATCATCAAATCGTATGCACCTTTAGCAACAGTAACCGGGACATCCATAGTACTTGGGTAATAGTCGTATACCTTGGTTTTCCCAATTTTCTCATACTCGTAGTTATAATAACATCCAAAGATAACACCACCAACATTCGTTATTGTACTGTAAACTGATAAAACCAATGAGCACTCTTCAGATGTTCTTTCAGTAGTATCATTATTCAGATTGTTTAAGATTTCTGTTAACAATTCTGCATCTATGGCAAAAGGAATCGGATAGTAATCAGGAAGAAGATTATTCCGGTAGATACATACTTCAAGATCGTCTTCTTCGATATGAAGTTCCATTCGTTCACGAACATAAGCATATTCTTCATAGGTCATCCATCGAATCTCATCATCTTCAAGCGACATGATGGCCAGATCAAGCTTTTTTCTGAACTTTTTATCGTACTTCAATACGTTTGTTCGCTCAGCAAACGGTAAATCTATAATGGGTGGTTCCTGCAACTTGCTCAGTAAATCCTCTGTAAATCCTTTATATACATTAATTCTCATGCAGGCCATCCCTTTCGATTATCATTATTTGGTTTCGTGGAGCATGAACTTATGCATCGATAATTATTCTTGAAAACCCGAATCCTCTACATGGAGGGTACGGCAGTTTTCCGTAACTGTCCGAACAATCGGAACAGGTGTTCCATTGGGCATTGTTGCATCGACCAATAGTTTAATTTCTACTTGAGAGCCTTCAATGCTCATTAAATGGTTTATTACTTCATCCATCAGATTACCAATGTTTTTTATTACTCGTGTGTTATCCAGCGTTGTTGTCATATAGAAACGTGTGTTTAGAGGCGTTTCTGGAACAACTGGCGGATTAACTGGTGGAGTAACTGGCGGATTGATTGGCGGATTAACCGGTGGATTGATTGGCGGATCTACAGGAGGAATTGGCGGATCAATGGGTTTTTCTGACGCTATCTGTTTTAGTGCAGCCATTTGCTTTACCACAAAACCCGATGCATCAACAAAACCAGCGTATTGATTGTACTTTAATCCTATATATTTTGTTCCATCAAAGCCTTCTGCATATGCAAAGAAGTCTTCTGAGTTTACACCACGCTGAATTGTGTCTTTGAGCACATCTGAAGATGCTAAGCGTGGCAAATAGCAGTATGTACAGAACAGTTTCCAAAGTTCACCGACATTTATTTGATCTTTATCTTGCCAGAGAAGATTATCCAGTTGCATTTTCAAGAGCATAGGAGCCCACTGCGTGATCATCTGCTCATTTTGCTGCATTTTCTTTGCTGCTTTGGAAACGATGGTATCATTGCTCCCGCGCAGGCTGATCGCATCCCAGACAATCGTCCGGAGATCAACTTCCCGGTCAATATATGGTACAAGCAGATGACAGTACGTTTCCTGAATCTGTGCGTCCACCAGCTGGTTGCTCCTGTTCAGATTGTTTTGCGTTTCCCGGTTCTGCGATGCATCCAAATTCAAATCCACGCTGTCTTCCTGTATGGATTTCCACGCCAGGAAGCGCCGCACTTCAGCTTTCAGGCCGGTCATCATGTTCTGATCCGGAGCAATGAAAGCCAGCATGTTCCGATAGATTCTAGGAGACAATCCGCGGTTATTCAGAATATCTTCTGCCGCTTTGATAGCAAGGTCACCTGGATTGTTCGCCTTGAATACTGCCTTATCTTTCAGGATGACCAAACCAACATCCATTTCATCACTGACATCCATAGATGTTTCCGGACAGATATGAATACGTCCGAATGGCTGTTCACGCCGGATCTGTCTGAGACGGCGCTCAATTTCCATTTCCACTTCTTCCGATGTCCGCTGGCTAGCGCGATCTTCCACGGTCTTTCTGAGAGTGGGATGTGTATCATACCAGAAACGGTCATTTGTCGGATTGGTATACAAATACGTCAGCGATGTTTGAAGTTTGCTGAGCGCATCATTGAACGTAGCAATGTTTTCTCCCGGCTGAACTGTGCCCAACCGAATTCGGGAGGCCTCCAGTCCGCGGATCTTATGTCCTGTGCTGGGAGCACTTCCCAGCATGATTGTTCTTGCCACGCGTCGTGCGGCCATCACCTGACCGAAACGTGCGCTTTCATTATCTTTCTGATATGGGATAGATGCCTTACCGTCCACTTCGTGATCAATGATTGCATTCCAGTTATCGCCAACATGCCGGGTCAACTCATCCCGGATATTAGATTCTTCCAGAGAAATAGAACCAGGCATAATCAACAAGCTGCCGTCCGCATTGATCCAGAGGTTATGGACCACTGCTGCCATCAACCGCAGCACACCGCGGGTCTTCTGGAACCGTTCAATGGTTGCCCAGTCATTATAGAGACGATCAAAGATTTCCGGATGAATCGGATAGCAGGACCGCATCCGTTCATAATAATCCACTTCTTTTGACTCGGTTGGGAAATCCATGCTGTTCGTCTGGTACATTTCGCTGAATTGTCGGCAAACATTATCTCGGCTGGCTTCATCTTTGCAGGGTAAGAAAAGCCGACGACGAACTATTTCGAACCCTTCATCTGCCGCAACAGGCTTCCAGATTGCTTCCATTCGCCCGAATGTGTGCTCGATCGCTTCTAATGCTTTCTGACCAGCTTCTCCACCAATTTCGATATTACTTTCTGGTATAGAAGCAACAACAAGGCTGTTCTTACTTGCACGAGCGGCTTCTGTGATTTCCTGAATAAACGACAGCAGGTTTTCAAAAGATCCCGCAGGAAGATTCTGTACACCGTACAGTTTTCTTGCATATGCCACTAATTCATCAATCAAAATAACACAAGGACCACAGGCATCAAACAATTCCTTTAATGTTTGTTTTCCCGGAGACACCCCGCGTTTATCAGATTCTTTTACAAAATCATACAGTTTCGGATTCCCAGCATCCTGCGCCAGTTGTGCGGCCATCTCGCCCCAAAGCGTATTGATGGTGATTCCGGGCATATTAACTGGACGTCGAGATTTGGTAGGATCAAGCGCTGTACCCACAAGCACAGCTACAGAGCACACGGGAGGTTGTTCAATCCCGGCCAAATCTAAAACTTCTTTAATATTCGGAAGCTTGGATTTAGGGGCTCTTCCGCGCATCAAATGATAAATTGCCAGCATGCTGTGGGTTTTACCACCACCGAAGGCTGTTTTCAATTGAATAACAGGTTCGCCATCTTTATCCGCTACGCGGCGCAATGCCTGCACCAATAAGCCTTTCATACCTTCAGTCACATAAGTGCGGGAGAAAAACTCTATAGGATCGCGATATTCATAGGCTCCCTCACCACGGGCCACCTGATCCAGATCTGCAGCAAATTCGGCATTCTTGTAGCGTCCCTGTGCCACATCTGGATGTGGTTCAATTACTTTGCGCCAACTGGGAAGGCCAGCCATAGAGGTAGTCTGCATAACACCGGAGGATTTCTTTTTTGTGTCTACTTCTCCTGCAGATGAAGCCATGGAACCATGCTCACTGCCATAAACATGTTTTCGATACAGTGCTTGAATTTCGGCCTGCGCTTCTTCATCCATCTGCCCAGCTAGCAAACCAATATTATCCAGCGCACTGGTGGTTTCAGCATCTGTGAGATCTGTCCCGCCAATATGAGAAACATCATTCCGGGCATCTTGAACTAGCTTGTTCCAGGAACGAGCTTTCTTGTTCATAAGGTGGGAAAACAGATTGTTCCAGTTTTTTTCCAGAACATTGCAGCAAGCTTGGATATCCAATGCATCTACTCGATCCGCCCAGGTAGTTAGCAAAAGAAGATCGTGTTGACTGGTAGAAAAAGTTGTGGCAAACGGAACAACAGCCTCTTCCCACCATAGCGTATCATTTATTTTGTAATCTGGAATCTTCTCATGAATGTTTTTGCAAATCCATGGAGCCATTACATTCCGTAGGATCTCCAGTGCTTTAGTAACCAATTCTCTGTTCTTCATAGCACAATCCCTCCCGAGAGTGATGATAGGATTCTTTTGATTATTTTCGGTCGTTCTTTTGCATGATAATTACACATTGTCAAACATATTCATTTGAACCGGCGTTTCAGCCTGAAGTCGCGCTGCTTCATTTTGTATATCTGACCATGCAACAATCAAATTATTATATGCATAACCTTCAGCAGCCCAGTTCTTGCGTTCACATATTGTATATAAACGATACGCCAATTGTTTTGCGTTTTCTGCTATATAACCTTTCAATTGTGAAACAACTGCAGCTGCTTCTTTTATACCACCTTTGTCCATGGCGCGTGCTAATTGTTGAGTAATCTTCCAGCAGCAATCCTCATTACCATCAATTCGTTCTGGAATCTCTTCCCGGGTTTTCAAACGAACTGTGCCCTTAGATGCTTCCATAACGCCTTCATCTACTAGTGCTTGGACGCTTGTGTTTTTGGCTCGAGCTAAGATATCTGCATCCCCAAACTTCATGGTATTGAACGCATATTGATTGAAAATATCAACACAAAAACGGCTCTTGGAATCCAATTCACCTTCCTGCTCATTATAAAAGGCATCCAGTTCCTGATTGATAATTTGCAATGCAGCCCGTACAGACATTGGAGAGCCATCTGCTTCAACAACACTCTTATAACGACTAAACACACCAATGCCAGGTCCAATAGCAGATTGTGCCAAGTCAACCGGAGCAATGTTGGCAGATTGAAGCGCTTCAAGTGCTGGTTTCATTTCACGATGAAGTGCATTAATAAACTCTCGACGTGTCACACTACCTGCAGTATCAGACCTTTTTCGGCAAACAAGTACAATAGATGAAGCCAGTGCGTTTGTGCCAGAAGCAATTGAACGGTTCGCCATTTCCGTTCTCATTGGCCATGTTCCTGTGATTGCGAACCCTGCCCGAATAATTGCTGAAAGCATTGTTTCCCAACCAGAAGATGCTGTTTGTGCTTCTTCATCTGTATCGCTTTGCTTAAATGCATAATAAATTGTAACAGGAATATCTTTTCGAGCATATTTATAAAGCTGAACACAGGTATTAAACATTCCATCTTCAAAAAAATCTTTTGCTGCATCAGCATCACCATCAAAACGATATGGCGTTGCAACAAGTTCCTCTGCCTTCGGAACAAGCATGGTTCTAAAGATGTTTGGATAGATGTTCTTAAGTGTTTCGCGCATCCATATATAGAAGAAATCTGACAGATCGGCATATCCTATGTTATCATAATATGGAGGATCTGTAGATATCATTATGTCAACAAAACCAGCATCACTTTGGGCGTCAAATTGTTTAACAAATCCACTTGTTTGAGTATTGGGTAGCTTTTCAACAGCTTTTGATACATTATCCAGTGCAATACTAATGTCTCCTGCTGCATTATTAAATACGTTATTTTCTGCATAATCCCAGACCATTGGAATTGCTTGTCTTGCAAAGACAGGTATAACTTGAGTTTTGTTGACAGTCCATCTGCAACAACTATTATTTGAATTTGCCATTCTGCTGATTCCAAATGCTAGGTAAACTGCGACTGCCTCACTATATGCTTTTGCTCCAATTCCATTATCCTTTAAGCCTATATGATCGTTAAATATACCTGATTGTACTGCATCCTTTTCTACTTGCTCCTTTGCTTCATGAACAAGCTCTGAAAAAGTTGTTAATGCTATTAGTTGTCGATTTGTAAATAGATCAGCGAAATTTGCTAATCCATAATTTGGGGTTTTGAAATCCCGAGGATTCTTAGGTATGGGGGCATCTGGGTATTGATCAGGGCGATTTACTTTCGCTGCAGCAATATGTTCTTCATTTGCTGGAAGAAAAACACGTTTCCCATTGTCTTCTGCAACAATTGCAACTAATCTTGGTATCATTCTTCCATTTTGTCCCTCTTGCCTTATATATGGGAAATCAACAGAAGCTCCACAATGTAAACACTTCGCTCCTTTTCGATTTATGGTGCCTTCATCTTTTATTTTCCCTTTAGCAATTGAAAACTCAAAATGATCTCCTCGATAAATCGGTTCAAGATACGTTTCATCTCCCTTCTTTGAAGAAAGGAAAAATGACCGCATAAGTGGCATCTCACATCCACATGCCGGATTTGGGCATTTCACAGTTCTAACCCAAATCCACGCTATAACTGTGGATTCTTTTTTTGAGCCGTCAAGCATAACCTTCGGATAGAGATGTCCTATTCTATTGAGAGCTTTTCTTTTCATCCATTCGCCATAATAGCGAATATCTTCAGCTAATCCAGAATAACCAGTCCAACTATTTCCTGAGAAGGAAGCATTGATTTCTGGATTAACAGGTCGATGATTGCAAAACTTGGGCGGGATCTCAATCATTGCTTTGTTAATCATTACTGCAATGGGATTCAGATCATGTGCATGCGCTTCCAAACCAAGTCGTTGTGCTTCTAATGGGATTGCACCGCCACCAGCAAACGGATCTAAGAAAGCCGGCAGATTATCACCAATAGACTTACTAATTTCTCTTTTTGCTTCATTCAAAACTGTAGCGTCATTTACGTTTTCCCAAGATACTAAACGCGATAAAAGGCCAAAGAGACGTGTTCTCTCTTTTTTTTGTTCATCTTCTGTTGGAAACTGATCAGGATGACTAGAGGGGTCATCCACCAGTGAAGACCAAATCACTGCTCGTGAAGTAGCTAAAGGACGACGTGCCCACCATAAATGCAAAGTTGAGGGATGCCCAAAACGAATTGATTTTTCTCTGGCTGACTCTGCATTGATTGCTTCTAGTGGTAATGCTACCTCAATAAGCTTCTTCTTGTATTCCATCTTTTTCATCCTTCCGTTTGCCAATTAGTTTTCGATCTGTCCATTTCGAACCAAATCGGCTATTTCATAGTTTACGCTACAAGCCCCCATATCTGGAGCTTTTCCGAATGGCTTACGAATATATATTGGCCTGCTAGGTGTGGTCCCATCTACTTCCACAATGGCCAGTATGTATTCCTCGGGCTTATTCAAGGCTGTTAGAATCTCATTCCTTGTAACCGTAACGGTGGTAGATCCTTTTTGCCTGCCTTTTACTTCAATGAATCGTAAGCACGGGCCTCCATGCCTTTTTGCCTCTGGGATAACGGATTCGATATCATATCCAACATTATCAGCGCTAACATCCCTCGGTGTATAGCCGCCTTCGATTTCCCTTTGAGTCACTGCATCCATGCCAGCTTTTTCGATGGCGTCACGATTCTGACCAAAGAGATTGTCAGTATTCGGCATCCCCAACAACTTGTTTAATAAACCTTGTGGAATAATTAGTGCACCACCCATGATAATCGGGGCACAGGGTGAAACTTTCTTTTCCTGCTCCAATTCAGCCAATCTACGTTGCATCCTGGCTTGCAGATCATCTGCTCGACGTTGAGCATTTGCACTATTCAGCTTTGCATTAGGTTTTCCAGCTGCTTCTTTTTCTTTTAGCTGCTGTGCTCGCATATCCCAGTATTGGATTTCCTCAGTCAGTCTGATTTTGACAGCTTTAGAAACTCTATCGGCCATCTTCTGTCTACGTTGTTTGACTTCACTATAGTGTTTAGGAACGATATGCTCAATGGCATATCCAACCGCACGATCTTCTACACCATCTATTAACCAGCTCTGTGTCTTAGCAAACTCATGCACTTTAGCACTCTCAGCTTCTGTAGCAGGGCGATAATCTAGATATGGAGCAAACCCTGCGTTTTTTGCATGGTTATCTTCGTTCAGTTCAACAAACTGAAGCTGTTTTGAGACAATGCGCCTTGCTCCGCTTTCAAGAACTGTCCCGTCTTGAATAGCGTTCTCAATATAGAACAGTAGTCGTGCTTTTTCACCGGGATCATTTTCGTCAATGAGGATTGACCCACGTTTTAGAACATCAACATTCTGTTCTCGAATCAGATCAATGACAGCTTCCAGTAACGGATGCCCTGGGCACAGCTGATCAGCTATAGGCAAGCCCTGAATATTACAATATTGCTTATCAAAGCAAACACGCTCATATTTTGAAGCCACAGGTGTTCCGAATCCAATAATCTGATCACGGGATCTGACTTTATATGGAACAGAGATTATTTCGTAACGGCCTTCTTCTTTCTTTCGGATGCTTCCTCCAAGTGCTTTAAAAGCTTCCAGGAAGAAAGCTTCTATGAAATGCGGTTGAAGCTTATGAGCTTCCATCCGCTCCATTTCTTCACGGATTGCCATGACTTTGTGCACATCCATGGAATCTTCCGTTAACGCACGTTCTTCCAGTAGCTTCCGGAGAGTGTCGCGATCCAGAGAACGATCCACTACCTGATAAAGCTTTGCACGAGTCTCAGGAAGATTGCCATACCGAATAGCCTCAATCAACAAATCTCGAAGTGGCTTGTTCTCAAATGTGACTTTTCCAAGAATATCAAACACCTTACCTCCAAGGGCAGAGCGTTCTTCCTCAAGTTTTTCAAACAGTCTTTGATATACAGCACCTTCACGTGTTTCTTTGGAAACCATGTTCCAGAGATAGCAAACCTCAGTCTGTCCAATTCTGTGAATACGACCAAAGCGCTGCTCCAAACGGTTGGGATTCCATGGAAGATCATAATTTACCATCAAATGAGCACGTTGAAGGTTGATACCTTCTCCTGCTGCATCTGTAGCTATCAATATTCGAACATCCTTATCCTGTTTGAACAGAGTTTCGACTTTTCTACGATCATCACGCAACATGCCACCATGAATCGTTACAACAGCTTCTTCTTTTCCGAAAAGCGTTCGGATTTTTCCAGCCAAATAATTCAGAGTGTCGCGGTGCTCTGTGAAAATAATCAGCTTCTGAAGATTTCCATCGGCGTCTTTGAGCCTTGCGTCATCCTGAAGTATAGAAGACAATTCATCCCATTTCTTATCTGTTCCGCTATTGCGAACTTGATTTGCCATTTCTTCCAATCGTTTGAGAGTGGCAATTTCTGCTTCCAACTCAGCGATTGTTTTCGCTGCAGAAGCTTGATCAGCTACCTGCTCTTCGGTCTCTTCCAGTTCATCGGATGGCAGATCATCGAGATCATCCTGGTCTTCTGGAATATCGAACTGCCAAGGCATGCTGGCAGCACGTTTGCCAAGCTTTTCTTCGGTAAGTCTGGTTTCCAGACGTTCTCGTCTGCGATGCAAGGACTGATAA
>Ga0265298_10010239_pt1 | contig 11114 bp, 10 predicted proteins | sample AusTroGonzalo_MG_3_FD_193486 | JGI IMG/M metagenome (GOLD analysis project Ga0265298, IMG submission 193486) | Bovine rumen microbial communities from tropical cattle in Woodstock, Queensland, Australia - Gonzalo_01 | ecosystem: Host-associated > Mammals > Digestive system > Stomach > Rumen ...
AGTTACGACAAGAACGACTGGTATCGCCAGTTGGCTGAGGAGGGTAAGCAGGATCTGATAATTGAGAACCTGAAAAAGGACGGTCAGGAGTTCCGCGAATACGTTAAGAGCCGCCGCCCAGGTTGTACCGACGAGCAGCTGCATGGTAAGGTTTACAAGTGTAGCGAGGTTGAAGGTAGCTTCGTGGATGGTAAGCGCACCATGCAGGAGGTGTTCCAGGAAGTGATGGCCCACTATTACGAGACACATAAGGATTCACCAATTAACAATACAAGTAAAGTTATGAAAGAAAAGTACCCATCATTGTTTGCAGCCCTCCAGGTAGAGGAGATGCAGATGCAGGAGGGCGGCGCCTTTATCAACGAGGAACTGCTGGCCAACCTGAACGCAGCCATTGAGACTGCACAGAAGGAGAAAGCCGATGCACTGGCACTGGTTGAGAGCCTGAAGGCCGACCACGCTACTGCTATCGAGAATCTTAACGCTGAGCATCAGCAGGCCATCGACCAGCTGAACGAGCAGCTTACTACTAAGGGCGATGAGTTGGCAGCCGCACAGCAGGCTAACGCCGACCTGAACGAGCAGGTAACTAACCTGCAGAACGATTCTGAAGGTCAGAAGCAGCAGATTGAGCAGCTGAACACCGAGCTGGCTGGTGCTAAGGAGAGTCTGACTACCGCCGAAGGTCAGCTGGCCGAGAAGGACCAGACCATTACCGACCTGAACGCTCAGATTGAGGAGCTTACACACGATGCCGGCGCTGAGCCACAGGCAGGTGCTGCTCCACAGAACAACGGCACAGGCGCCGAGGCTCCTGCAGTAGCTGTAGAGAAGTTCGTTTACGACAACAGCAAGACCTACGAGGAGAACATGCGACTGAAGAAGGAGTGGGAGGAAGCCCACAAATAGCCCTCAGCCAACACAAAAGCTAAACATTTAATGAGTTAAACAATATTTATTCACCAACACTAAAATTAAAAGATTATGGCATTCATCGGAATTGACAATCTTACCCATGTGAAGGATCGCCTTCAGACCAACATTATCATGGGTCCTGCGTACTACAGCGCAGACGAGTTGAAGCGTATGGGCATCAAGGTCATCACTGGCATTGAGTTCAAAGACACCGCTACCATCTTCAACCGTAAGGGTGGCACTGCTCGCCGCAAGGTGGTAGGACAGTCACAGAACTCTACACTTGGTTACATGACCGAGCGTACACTCGAAGCCCATATCGTTTGGGATCACTACACAGCCAACGAGGACGACTTCCAGGAAAAGCCTGTGCAGATTACCATCAACGGTTCTGCTCAGCCTTCGTTCCCTAAGACCGAGGAGTTTATCGACCAGATTGGTATCGCTTTCAACGACAACGTTTATCCTTGCATCTGGCACGGCGACGAGAACAGCGAGAAGCCTGAGATGGCTCTGTTCAACGGTCTGCACGCCAACCTCGACAAGGATATTGCCAACGGTACCGTATCGGAGGCTGCCGGCAACCTGATTCCTTGTGCCGTTCTGGACGCTCCTGCAACAGAGGGCGACAGCGCTGCTTGGGACGAGTTCGTTAAGTGGTACAACAAGTGGCACCCCGCTCTGAAGCGTCGCGAGAGCATCGTTTACATGAGCACTGCCTACGGTAACTACATTGCCGACGCTTACGAGCAGAAGCACCGCAGTCACCAGGCCGTGAATTTCATCTCCGATGCTAACGGCAACTTCAAGGTGCGCGAGTACCCCAAGGTAACATTCTGCCCATCAGACGACTTCGGTCAGGGCACACGTATGATTGCTACCATCCCTGGTAACATGGAGCTGGGTGTAAACTCAGAGGCCGACCAGAGCTTTGTTTCAATCATGCACGGCGACCCAACACCAGGTGGCGACCACAAGACCATCACATTCCAGATTCAGGGTGTGTTTGGTACTCGCATCCTGCGTGTTAACGCTGCCAACTTCGTTACCAACGGTGGTAGCATCGAGGACAAGTACTGGAGCGGCGACTACCAGAAGGACAGCTTCACAGCTCTGCCTAACGACACCAAGATGGGTGAGGTTTCTGTAAGCCCAGCACCTGTTAACGGTGAGTATGCTAAGGGCACTACCCTTACTCTGACTGCTTCACCCAAGGCCGGCTATCACTTCGTGAAGTGGAGCGGCGACTGCACTGCTACTACCAACGTAGCCAATGTGGTAACTAAGGGCCAGCCTGGTGCTGCCGTAGCTATCTTCGAGGCCAACGCAGCCAGCGAGTAGTTAGCACAATAAAGGGGGTAAGGGCTCCCGGCGCAATATCGCCCGCCGTGCTGAGCCCTCCCCTTCGCTTTATTTCGCTTAACTAATTAGATTTAATAATTAAAAAGAAAGGAATAATATTATGCCAAATACAGTAAATTGTCCCGCATTGGATCACTACCTGGCCGCCGAGGAGTGCATGGAGAACTTGGCCGGTCTGGGCGAAGTGGTTTACATCGGTCTGCGTGGAGACCTTGCAGCTCCACTCTCTGCTACCGACAACACCTACGCCACTCCTACCTTTAAGGATGGTAAGGGTCTGTATAAGTTCGACCTGAAGGAAGAGGCACAGAAGATTGCCGGCGAGAGCCAGGGCAAGCGCAAGGGCTTCAACATTACAGGTACTATGGTGTTCGACGCCGTTGACCCACGTGTGAGCAAGCTGATGCGTGCTCTGAACAACCTCGACTGGTTCGCTATCTTCCCCGACCCATCGGGCGACGCCCAGATCATGTACGACCCCAATAAAAAGGTACGTATCGACTCTGGCGGTGCTACCACCGATACAGGTGCTGCAGCAGCCGATGACCGCATCTCTACCGTCAACTTCATCCTTGGTCCAGTCAAGTACCCCAACTTGTTCGTGACTGCACCTTCTGCAGCAGGCGGATGGGATTCTCTGCTCGTTCCCGAGGGTTCTGACTAATAGCTCCAAACTTCGCGGTTAGTTATATATAAATTATCCTTTGTGGCAGGCAATCTGTGATATGTGGTTGCCTGCCATTTTTAATTTCAAACATTTGGCGATATGAAAATAGACTACCTTGTTCCGATGGTTTTTCCATTCGACCCTGAGTGGCAGCGCATTTGGCGCCGCGCCTGTGGTGCTATGCTGATAGACGACGCCCAGTTGTGCGCCCGCTATCGCACATGGTGTACTGAGCAGTTGCTCATCGAGTGCGTGCAGCGCTTCATGCCGTGGTTAAACCAAATTATTATCATTCTGGCAGGACCGTCGCAGGTGCAGCCGTGGATGGCAGAGATGGGGGTGCGCGTGGTGTTCCACGCCGACTTTATCCCGCAGGAGTATCTGCCCACGTTCAATAGTCGCACCATCGAGATGTTCCTGCATCGCATACCCGACCTGAGCGAGCGGTTTATCTATGGCAACGACGATATGTTTCCGCTCTCGCCGCTGCAGCCAGGCGATTTCTTCCGTGGCATGCTGCCTTGCCTTGAGATGACGGCACGCCAATACCCCACCCCTCCCAACCAGTTCCACATGGTGTGTGCCCACGGGCAGGACTTTGTGGCCGATGTGCTGGGCGTAGAGCCGCCCGCCTGCTGGTGGCACACTGGCCATAGCCTTGCGCCCATACTGAAGTGTACCTGCGAACTGCTGTGGCAGCAGCGTGCTGACGAGCTCAAGGCCAGCATCACGCCGTTCCGCTCGCAGCGCAACTTCAATCAGTACATCTACCTGTGGTATCAGTACATGAATGGCAAGTATTGCACCCACGTGCCGCCGCGCCAGTATGTATCGACCAAAGACGGTGCCGACGCCATGCGCCGTGCCATCCGCGAGGCCGAGGGCATACTGTGCATCAACGATAGCGACCACACCAACGATATACGCGAGTTTTCGCAGATAGCACAACAAGAAATAAAAAAACGTTTAGCATGATACAGAGAGTAGCACTGGTGGCCATTGGTCGCCTGGAGAACCAGTATGCCCGCGAGTGGGCTGAGCACCACCTGGCAGCGGGATTCCAACACATTATTATATATGATAACAACCGAGAGGGCGAGGAGCACTTCGAGGAGGTGCTTAGCGATCTGATAGCCGACGGAAAGGTGGAGATAGTGAACTGGCGCGACCGCGAGTCGGCGCAGCGCGAGGCATATAACGATGCCTACCGCACCTACGGCCTGCGCTACGACTGGTTGGCATTCTTCGATTTCGACGAGTTCCTGTGCTTCAGCCCAGGGCACACGTTGCAGTCGATGCTTTCGGGCATCCCCCGCTCGCTCCATGCAGTGATGGTGCCGTGGCTGATGATGACCGACAGCGGACTGGTGCATAACGACCACCGTCCGCTCATGGAGCGATTCACCGAGAGCCTGCATCAGGACGAGACGCAGGGTAAGTGCATCATACGCACCCGACTGATAGGAGCTAAGTTTACCAAGAGCGTACACGTGCCTTACGAGCCGATGCTTCACTGCTGCAATCCCAGTGGTGAACACGTACAGCAGCACCGCCTGCAGCGCTCCGATCTGCGCGTGGCTTATCTGAAACACTTCAGTACCAAGACCATCGAGGAGTGGCTATCCAACAAGGCTAAGAAGGGCACCGCTGGACGCACCATGGAGCGCTTTGCCCGCGACTATAAGGACTACTTCTTTGGTATCAACGAGCGCACACCCGAAAAAGAGGAGTTCATACGCCAGTGGGACAATCGTCCCGGACGTGTGGCTGCCGTGGCCAATGGCCGACTGGGCAACCAGATGTTTATAGCTGCCGCCGCCATGACGTTTGCCCGTCGCACGGGTCGCGAGTTCGTGGGCTTGGTATATACGGGTAGCCCCGAGCGCCGCAAGTTCCTATACCCAAAGGAGCAGTTCGATACCGTGATGCGCGATGTGCCGTATATCGAGGTCAGCGATGTGCCCGATTTTGCTATGATGGAGCTGGATAAGCCGCACCACTCAGCGGGATTCCCCGATATGGGCACGGTGCGTGATGTGGTGCTCAACGACTTCTTTCAGAACGCCACGCTCATCGACCGCGACATTGCCGTGAAACTGTTTGCCCCGCGCAAGGAGGCCGTAAAAGAGGTGCGCCGACTGTATGGCGACCTCTCCGACTGCGTATGTGTGAACGTGCGTCGTGGCGACTACCTCACCCATCTGGAGGCAGGCTACCGCGTGCTCAGTCGCGATGAGATACTGGCCATGCTCTATGTGCATTTCCCCGTGGCCGACTATCCCCGCGTAATGTTCGTGAGCGACGATATAGAGTGGTGCCGAGCCAACTTCATCGGTCCGCAGTATCTCTTTGCCGATAAGGCATCGGACATGTGGAAGCCCGAGCTTGATCTGGCCCTGCAGGCTGCCTGCCGTGGCAATATCATCAGCACCAGCACCTTCTCATGGTGGGGCGCTTACTTAGGCAGTCAGGAGGGGCGCCGCGTGGTGTGCCCCTGGCCATGGTTCATGCCCCAGCACCGGCCACAGCTCAACGATATACTACCCGAAGGATGGATAAAATACGAACAGGAGCATGACTAAGATATATATCGCCACCCATACCGACTTCGAGAGCCCCGTGCATCATCCTGTGTACGAGGTGCTCGACAGTCGCCGCCTGTTCGCCACCGATGTGGCCCCCAACGGCATCGACGCGCTTTTCTATTCCGAGTTGCTATCCTATAAGTATCTGGCCGACCATCCCCACACGCTGCCCGAAATCGTGGGTTTCTGTGGCTATCGCAAGTACTTCGCGTTTATGGACGATGTGCCCGATATCGAGTCGCTTATTATCCAGCGTGGGTGCATAGCCACCACGCCCCACCACACCTGTCGCACACTGGCCAACCACCAAAAGCAGTCCATCAGCGTATATGATCAGTACGCCCGTTGCTTCTTTTTCGGCGATATGGACGTGATAAAGGCTGTGGTGCATTCGCGCCATCCCGAGCTGTGGGCTACTTTCAACTCGATGTTGGCAGGCGACTGGCTCTACACCTGTAATATGTTCATCATGCGCCGTTGCGATTTTCTGGAGATGATGCACGTGGTGTGGGACTGTCTCGATGCGTGGCTCGAAGCCGTTGGTACCGACGTGTATCGGCGCATCATTCAGCACGAAGCCTGCTATCTGCAGAAACCCAGCGGCACCCTTCGCCAGCCCGAACACCAGTTCCGTATCGGAGGCAATCTGGGCGAGCGCATTGTCAGCGCCTTTATCATGCGCTACTTCCCGCAGGCCATCACCTACGATATCGTGTTCACCGAGCGAGCGCGACGCCACCGACCGCTCATCATTTGATGTCTGCCCCTGCTGGCAGACTTTTTTTATCTTTGCACAAAAGAAAACAAGATAGAAATGAACAATTTGATGATTGATATCTGGCCATACCTCATGCCCGTATTGTTTGCAGGCATAGCAGGCACAATCGGGTGGGTGCATAACCTGCGCACCCGTGTGGCCATACTCGAAAAGATGGTTGACAACCAGCAGAAGCGCATCGACAGTCACTCGTCGAAGCAGGATGGCCTGCTCGACAAGATGAACGCCATGGAGAAGAAGTTTATCGAGAACATGGGCGATGTACGGAGCGATATCCAAGGCTTATCCAGCGATGTGAAGGGACTTAGCAACCTGATACTGGCCAGCGACAAAGGAGTAAAAATTCAACGTGTAAATGAGTTATGAAGAAATTCTGGCAAACACTACAATCGCGTTGGCGCAATGCCATGCCAAAGTTCTTTTCGCGCATCTGCTGGGTGTGCGCCTTAATATCGGGCACTGCACTGGCGGCTAATACCGCAGTACAAGCAGGCGGCGGAACCACTCACGAGTGGTGGAACGAGCTTTATCCATATCTGCTGGGAGTGCCCGCAGGTATGGCGTTCGTGGCTAAGTTCACACAGAACTACGATAAAAACGGCGAGCCTATCCGCAGGGGTATGGAGCCGCAAGAGCCCAAGGCTATCAACAACTGCGATATGGAAGCGGAGCAACCGCCCGAACATACATGACAAACTAAAACCCCAAGGCGATATGAAACATTACAATGACATGATGCCTGCCGAGCAGGCCAAATGGATTGAGGATTTCAGCCGACTGGCCGATCCTATCCCAACCGAACCGAGTGAGATTCAGCAGCTGTTCCAGTTGCTAAGTGTGTGGCCCTTTGCCGAGCGATTCTGCAGCGAGGGGTTGCAGTATGGCGACTATATGGCTCGCACCTACCGCCTGCCTGTATATATAGATAAGGTGAAGGACATGCTGGCCGAGGGACTGGTGCAGACCGATGCCAACGGCAAACCCATTGCTGTGGTAGCCCCAGGCGCACCGCTGCGCCGCCGTGGCCGCCCCACACGCGAGGAAGCTGCCGCCCGCCTGCGTGGCGAGGTGCAGGTGGTACAGGAAGATACGCCTGAGACCCGTCGCCGTCGCGCCGTGGCCAAACTCTTAGGCTTAAAAGTAGTGAACGGCGAGCCACAGCGCGAGAAGAACAACGCCGAACTGGCTGCCGAGCGTGCCGCTAAGAAGGCCGCCGAAGAGAAGATACACCCAAATCTCTTTACCGCCACCCAGCAGCCATCACCCGAGGCTGCGCCATTGCGCAACCCGAGTATGTCCGAAATCTATGCCGACCGCATAGATAACGACCGCCTGCACCTGAACGAACTGGCGTGGCTGTGCTCTAAGGAACTGCAGGAGCGCATCAGCAAGGTTCGTGACCAGCGCACAGCCTTTGGCGATGCCTCGCAGACGGCTAAGGTACTGGCCGAGCACGGTGGTAATCCCGACGAGATAGCCGCTTGGGCCAAAAAGGCCGAAGAGGCGCTGAAGGCTTACGAGTCCACCTACGCCGCTGTGGATGAAGAGTTGGCCATTGTATTCGCCCGCTTGCAGCAGGACGAGCCATATAAGGAGAAGTTCTGCAAGCGCTTTAAAGGTGTCGATCTGGTGCAGATAGCCCACATCACCCGCCCCTACTACGATAAACTGCGCAGTCCCGAGTTCGACCTCCGCATCCGCACCATGATTGAGCAGGACAGCCCCGAGTACGCCGCCAAGATGAAGGCCGAAGAGGAGCGCAAGCAGGAAGTGACCGATATTCTGCGCTACCTGAAGCGCAAGGATAAGCCGAATGTAAAGGCTCGCATCAATACGATGGAGAAACGCTACCAGCGCCTGATTGAGTTGCTGGGCGAAGATGAAGCCAAGATTTACCGCCCGATTATCGACGTGGCCATCAAGGATTACGAGGAGCACTTTAAAAAGCCAGAAAAAGAGCCAAAGGCAAAGAAGCCCGCTAAGGCTAAGAAAACCGATAAGAAACCCAAAGCCAAGAAAGCATGAGTCAGTTGTCACCAGGTTATGTAGATAAGGTGGTGTCGTGGACTACCAGCGGCCTGCCGATAGAGAAGATGCACATGTCGCTCGACCAGAAGTTCCGTGCGCAGATGTGTCTTGAGTGCTACCGCGTGTTTATGAACAACTCGGGCACTCCTATCCGCACCATCGTTAAGAACGTGGCAGCCCGCGACTACAAGCAGATGATGGACCTTGCCGATATGGGCAACGATGCAGCCCGCGAGATGGTGCAGGCGCTTGGCATCCGTCGCGATCCTGAGACGGGTGCTATCTCATTGCGCTCTGAGACCAATATCTCTAACGATATCTGGCTGGTAAATCAGTTGCTGGCGCGACTCAACACCTCAAAGAAATACATCCACATGGCTATGGTAGAAGCCAATGTAGAGTGGTTGAGTGAGTATGGCCGTCAGACTGGCACCTGGCAGGCCGTAAAGGAGGCCAACCAAGAACTGTTTAAACTGCACAACGACTTTAAGGACGACGACGATCCGCAGGAGCAGATGACTAACACCAACATCAATATCACCGGCGATGTGGGCGTGGTGAAAGAGGGTCGCGAGAGTCTTACCCCCGAGGAGCGCGAAGCCCTGCGCAAGAAGTACGGCCTTACCGATAAGGAGATGGCCGTGCAACTTGAAGAAATCAACGGCGTATGGCAAGAGCCCGAAGAGGAAAAGGATGTGTTTGAAGAGAACGAAGAATGAAGCGAAAGAAGAAAAACCAAGACTGGGACGATTGGGACGATGCGCCCGACGCGAACGATATGCCAACTGGCGACGATAAGCAGTTTCAGGTTTATCTGCGCGACTTTGTGATTGAAGAGAAGGTTACGGCCTTCCAAAACACCTATACTCCTGCCCCCGACGGTATGGACGACACCAGCGAGTACGTAGAGGTGTTCGACGATGCCCGCCTGCGCCAGTACTTCAAGGCATACGTTTGCGGCCTGGGCGACCCACTCAAGCTATATATCGAAGATTTAAAGTTGGCAGGTTTCCGTATGCGTGTCAGCATCACTGGTAAACCGTGTCTTTTCGTGATACGAAAAGCGTGATATTATGGCACAAGAAACCCGCGATGTATATATGAATCCCGTGCAACAGCGCATTTTTTACGCTGGTGCTCGCGATGTGCGCGTGGTGGCTGCCCGACGCTTTGGTAAGACCGACGGTGTACTTGGTCCGCGCATCTGGGCTGTGGCCGACAGTATGCCGCAGGGTGCAGGCGCATTCCTTGGCGCATCGCGCAAGCAGCTATTCTCGCGCACCATCCCTGGCGTCATCGCCGCCATCGAGCGCTTCTACGGCTTTAAGGAGGGCATACACTTTGGCTGGGGCAAACCGCCCAAGAGTGTACCCCAGTGCATCATCCGCCCGAAGAGTTATGAGAATGCCATGTGGTTTGCTAATGGCCACTTGATACATAGCCTATCACTGGCCACCATGGGCTCGGCCAACGGTATGACACTTAACGAGGTGTTTGCCGATGAGTGCAAGTTCCTTCCTAAGAAGAAAATCGACGAGGAGGTGATGCCCGCTGTATCAGGTATCGTACACCCGCTGGGCGACCGCCGCTTTACTGAGGACAATGCCTACTACAAGAGCACCTGCTTTGTGAGCGATGCCAGTCTGAGTAGTAAGGGCAACTGGCTGGGCAAGGAGGAGGACATTCTGGATAATGAGATTGACCACGGCGAGATGCAGGGCCGCACCTATCGCGAGGTGCAGCAGGAACTGGATGAGTATGCCGACCGCGTGATGTACTTCAATGAGCTGCTACGAAATGCCAAACGCACTGGCCACCGTGTGCAGGTGGTTAATGCCGACACCAAGCAGCGCATACAAGCCCTGGCCGATGCCATAGGCAAGCGCGAAGGTCAGTTTAAGGTCATCCCCCGCCAGTATCAGGTAGATACCAAAGGCTGCATCGGTATGCTGCTATCCTATAAGCTGATAGCCGAGGAAGATGCCGACCTGCTGTTTGATTATCGCTACCTGATTACTCAAGACGAACACTTCGAGATGATGGCCATACGTGGCAGTAAGAAATACCGCCAGCACATTGACGCCCTGCGCCGCAATGCCTTCTACTTTGTGCGTGCATCGAGCCTCGATAATATAGATATTCTGGGCGAGGACTATATCCGCCGCATGAAGCGCGACTTGCCACCGCTGGTGTTTGCCATATCAATCCTGAACATTAAACCCAAGAAATCGGGCGAGGGTTTCTATTGCAACTTCGACCCCGAGCGACATACTTATATCGACGACGATTGCCCTGCCATCGCCCGCAGCATTACCATACACGAAGGCAAGCAGCTTGTTGGCGGCACGGCTTATAAGACCGAGTACGAAAGTCCCGACTTCGACTATCTATCGGGTGTCAAGGATTGCACACTTGATGGCGATCTGATTGACTCGCTGCCTTTGGAGATAGCTCTGGATTACAACAACCTTATAAACTGGGTGTGCGTTGGCCAGATATATAAGGTGGGCGGCGTGGAAACGCTGAGCATCATTAACTCTATGTTTGTAAAGAACGGCATGATGATTCAAGACCTGATACGCGAGTTCGACCACTACTATGCACCCCACAAGCGCAAGAATCCCAACATCAACTACTATTTCAGCCACACCGCCAAGTTCAAGCTGCACGGCATCTCGATGATGGATATCAAGGATATAGTGACCGACGAACTACAGAAGCGCGGCTGGATAGTGCGCCAAGTGGACGAAGGCCAAGCCCCACACCACGAGCAGAAGTA
>Ga0265298_10010240_pt1 | contig 11114 bp, 9 predicted proteins | sample AusTroGonzalo_MG_3_FD_193486 | JGI IMG/M metagenome (GOLD analysis project Ga0265298, IMG submission 193486) | Bovine rumen microbial communities from tropical cattle in Woodstock, Queensland, Australia - Gonzalo_01 | ecosystem: Host-associated > Mammals > Digestive system > Stomach > Rumen ...
GCTTCCGGTGGTGGTACAGGCCGTACCTTGCACCCGGATAACATGGCTGCAGGTCCCGCTTCCTACGGTATGACGGATACCCTCGGCCGTATGCACAGCGACGCGCAGTTCGCAGGTTCGAGCTCCGTGCCCGCACACGTGGAGATGATGGGCTTCCTCGGCATCGGTAACAACCCGATGGTAGGTTGCACCGTTGCTTGCGCGGTTAACGTGGCTTTGGCGTTGAATAAGTAATGTATATCGGAATTCCGGTATAGCGATATATCGGGATTCCGACTGTTTTTTTAAGTTTTTTTTTATTAAAATTTAAAGATTGATTTATGAAGAAGATTCTCTTTATTGCCGTGCTTGCTCTAGCAAGCATCATGGCTTATGCACAACCCCGTGCTATCGGTGGTCGTCTGGGTTACGGAGCTGAGTTCAGCTACCAGCACGGCCTTGGCGAGGCGAACATGGTTCAACTGGAAGTCGGTGTTCCTGCTTTTGCAGGCATCGAGGCTGCTTGTACCTATGACTGGATTGATCCTTTCAACGCTCCCGTTCCTTGGAACGAGAAAGGCGAATGGCACTGGTACATGGGTGTCGGTGGCGCCATTGCGACCGGTTTCAAATTCGACTATGGTTTTATTGGTGCTGCAGGTCGTGTCGGTATTGAATATGATTTCTGGTTCCCACTCCAACTGTCGATTGATTTCCGCCCGACATTGGGTGTAGCGTTCAACTCAAGCGCAGCCGCTTTCGGTTATGACGTATATGCCGGCGGTCTGGGTATCGGCGTACGCTACAAATTCCAATAATGGAAACCGAGAACAATTAAACATTTAATGTTCTAAAACGCACATATCTTCGGGTATGTGCGTTTTTTTTGCTCTTTTTGGTACAAAAAGAATATTTTATTTGCATATATAAAAAACTTTTTGTAACTTTGCGGCGTGAAATTATATTATTAAGACAAAACCGTTAAATTTATACTTCTATTATGTATTGTCCTGAATGCGGAACCCGCTTGGAAGATGACGCTTTGTTCTGTCCCGAATGCGGCACCAAAGTGATGCACGAGGTGGCAGAACCGGCCGCCCCTGCTGCGCAGACGACGCAGCAGACCAATGCCGCGCCGGCGGCGCCGGCTAACGAACCGGCACGCACGGAAGCCAACAACCGTCCGCAGCAACAGCAGTCACAGCCGCAGCTACAGCAGTCACAGCCGCAACGCCAGCAGCAACAGGCGCCGCAGCCGCAAGAGCAGCCGGACACGCGCCCTGTCTTCGCACGCGGTCTCATCCTCACCAATATCGCTTCGCTCAGCCATCGTCTCAAGATTGACGAAGTGGCCTTGAAGGGTATCATCAACAATTACATCGAGGACTTGAAGAACATCGGTCTGAGTTACCGCCTCATCGACGCTTCCGATTATACCTACATGCAGTCGAACCTCTTCGGCAAACACAAGCACGTGAGCCTGAACGGCAGAGACCCGTGGTACGCGTTTGCCGACCTGACGCTTGACCAGCACGAATGGGAAAAGAAGAAAGGCATGCCCGAGTCGGAGTACCTGTTCATCATCGGCGGCAGTCACGACGTACCGATGCCTACCCTGCCGAACTTCCTCGCATCGCACATGAGCGGCAAGGACAAGACGATGGACACCGACCTGCTCTACGCTTATCCGTACGGCGAGAAGATGGAGCAGGACCTGCTCTCGCAACGTCTGTTCCGTTACGACGCCCTCTTCTATGTAGGCCGTCTGCCTATCGCCGACAATGCCAAGCTGGACGACCTGACGGACTATCTGGACCGCAGCGTTCGGCTGGAGTGCTCCGTACCGGTGGGTGCTGCCTACAGCCAGTGCGACCCGCATTGGAAGAAGATCACAGAGGTCATCACCGCGCCCTTGGCGAAAGTGGGCTTGTTCCCCGACTATTCCAAGATGCCGGACCAAGTCATCTTCCGCAACCGCATCTTCCTTACCCCGGCCGTCATTCTCGACGAGAACGAGGAGCACCCGCTCTTCAATTACGACGCAGGCTATATCTTCTTCAACTTGCACGGCTCGGGCGATATGAACTCCTACAACTACTACGGTCAGGAGATGGGCCAGAACGGCGAGTTCTACGAGGCCTTCTCGCCGCGCATGGTAGCCGGTTCCGATCGGCCGAACATCCTCTTCACGCAGGCGTGCTATGGTGGCCGGTTCGTCGATTTCCCGAAGCAGTACAGTATGGTGCTGACGGCTCTGACCAGCAACACGATGGTGTTCATCGGCAGTTCGCGTACCGCCCTTGGCGGCGTGGACAGCGGCGGCCAGTTGTCCACTTCGGACATCCTCGCGGAGGCGTTCAACCGCCACGTGCTGACCGGCAAGAGCGTCGGAGCGGCATTCTTCGCGGCCCGTATAGCCACCTTCAAGCACAAGCCCGGTGACCCGGCGCACGCGCTCACCATTGCCGAGTTCAATCTCTTCGGCGACCCGATGATGCACCTCGCCGTGCCCAACTCGGAGTTCGTGACGGCCCACGTGTCCAAGTCGGCCCCGCTCGGCCAGAACGACGTGCTCAACGTACCCACCGAGGAAGTGCTGATGAACAAGAGCGTGGGTGGCGCGCCGCAGTCGATGCTCAGCCAGCTCCGCAGCGCCGTGGACGCCAACATCATGAAGATTCACGAGGTGATAGCCAAGCAGCTCTACGAGCAGTACAACATACCTGCCCGCGAACCGCTCATCATCACCCGCAAGAAATACCCAGACGGTCACAGCGAACTCGGCTACGATTATCCGCTCAACGGCGTGCCCGGCTCGGAAACCAATGTCGCGCTCGTCACCGCCAACGAAAAGGGAGACATTCAGGAAGTAGTATTAACCAAGTAACCGCGCAAGCGGCATAAACAGACAATAATATGGATAAATGCCCAAGATGTAACACACCGGTCAAACCCGGTCAGAAATTCTGCACGAAGTGCGGAGAACGCTTAACCGAGGCCCAGCCCGCACAGCCGGACAAGCAGGAGCAGGCAGCCCCTCAGACCGAACAGGCGCATGCGCCCCAGCAGGGTGCGGCGGATGTCGTTCAGACCTCTAACCATCACATCTACTGGACCATCCAACAGGGCCAGATAGCGCGCGTCATCACGCCGCAGGAGATGTCCGCTTATACGAACGCGAAAGGCGTCATCGTTTCCGAAGGCACCACCGCTTATGTGCGCGTTAACGGCAAGACCGTCGCCACTCTCAGCGGAGGCGTATACGAGTTCAAGGACGGTATCGCCAAGACGGAAGGCGGCAACGCCATCCAGAAAGCATGGAGTTTCGTCACCCGCCTGTTCGAGAAGAAACCCAAACCCGAAGAGGAGGAGCAGAAAGCCCTGCTGCTGAACTTGCAGAAAGCCGCAGCCTTCTCCATCGTTGTCCTCGTGGACAAGGCCTTCCCCGTGCTGGTAGGTGCCAAGCAGCCCACCATAGATGACTACAAGACCTTCCAGCCGATGGTCATCAAGACCAAGTACTACGATCTGAAGGTCGGCTTGAACGCTATGTTCCAGATTCAGGATAAGGAGCGCTTCATCGCCCATTACCTGACGGACTGCAACCTGCTCACAACCGCGCACATAGTGGACACCATCTCCGATTCCGTCCGCACGAGTCTGCAGCAGCTGCTTGAAGACCGCGAATGGGACGGCAGCAGCCTGCCGGCAGAGATACGCCGCGAGATGAAGGACAAGATCAACGAGATTGCCCCCGAGACCTTCTACGGTCTGGGTATCGCGCGCATAATCGAGATAACCGCTGACAGCGCCGATATGGAGCGCTTCCGCAACCTCAGCCGCGAGATGTACCTCAGCGAGCAAGAGCTCGATTACCTGCAGCGCACCAATGAGTTCCGCAACCGCATGACCGCCGTGCAGAACGCACAGCAGATAGCCGAAGCGCGCTCCGAGGCCGAACTCCGCGCCGAGTTGGACAAGATCAACAAGGACAATCTGCTCAAGAAGGACGAGATGGACAAGTTCCAGCTTATGCTCGATAGTCAGCGCCGCCTGCGCGAAGCGCGCACCAAAGAGGAAGAGGATGCGCTGCTTGCCGAGATCCGCAAGCAGGGCCTGCTCCGCGACATCGACTACCGCCGTCTGGAGCAGGATGCCGACTTGGAGCGCCGTCAGCGCGAAGCCGATTTCGAGTTCCGCGAGCAGCAGCGACAGGAGCAACTCAAGATGGAGCGCCGTCAGAAAGAGTTCGAGATGTTCATGTCCATGGAGAATGCCAATAACGCCCACGAGCTGGAGATGGCACGCATCCATGCCGAGACCGACAAGGAATGGAACGAGCGCATGCGCGAACAGCAGCAGCGCCAGAACGACCAGATGATGGAGATCCTCCGCACAATGGCGGGCAACAACCATCCGCAGCAGAACAACAATTCCAACAATAACGGAAATAACTAAAACTACGTAAACTACGTAAATAACATGAAATATCAAGGTTTTATCCGTATGGTCCGCGAAATGGAAGGCACCAAGTCGGAAGGCGACTATGCCTATCTGGAAGTGGACGACAAGACCCGCTACCGCCTATACCGCGCCGGTCATATAGCGGCGGACAGCGATTTCCTACGCCCTTATGCGGACATGTTTGTCAGCGTGGAAGGCGAACCGGAAGCCAATGAATCACTTTGTATTAACTCTATAAACGACGAAAAAGTATGAAATGTCCAGAATGTGGAGAAGAAATGCAACCCGGCACACGGGTATGCCCCAATTGTGAATATGAGCTGACGGACGCCGAGTTCGCGCAAGCGGGCGGTGCGGCGCCGGCTAAACCCGAGGTGGCTGCACCTGCCAAACCGGACGTAGCCGCTCCGGCACGTCCTGCCACCGGCAAACCGTCCAAGCCCGCCAAACCCGATGTTGCCATGCCGGAGAGCATCCTCTCGCACGGAGACGTGAGCGTCAGCCATGCCGAGGACAACTCTGTACATAATGACAACTCGGTGCAGAACAACGTCCAGACCAATGTGACGGACAACTCGCAGACGGTCAACAACACCAACCAGACCGTGAACAACAACACGACCATCCTCATCATGGGGGGCGGCAGCGCTCCCCTGCCCGACGGCATTGACGAGAACACCGCTTCGGCGGTCCGTCAGGCACAGCAGCAGATGGCACAGTCCGCGGCGCAGGAGGGTATTGCGAACGGACCGGATGAGAAAGGTGTCGGCTCCATTGCTGACGGACCGGGTTACACGCCGTCTCATATCGGCGGCAACGTGAAGAAATGGATCGGTATCATCGTCAGCGCCCTTGTGCTCATCGGTCTCATCGCCCTCTTCATCCCCAACGAGACCAAGACCAACACGCCCGAGAAATGTATCACGGCCGTGCAGCAGCAGGTGGACAAAGGCAACCTGCGTACCGCGCGCAAGTACATCCGTAACTACGAGAAATCCAAGGATGAGGTCATCGAGGCATACGTGACCCTGCTGTCCAAGTACTTGGACGAAGGCAAGTTCAAGGACGCCAAGTCCCTCGTCGAGTTCTACGGTGCGGGCGATTACACGCAGGACCTCAACCGCGGCCTGTACAACTACCTCATCGCCACCGGCGACTACGATCAGGCAGAGGAGTACATCAACGTGGAGGCCAAACCGAGCTATCGCGAGTACTACGCCTACATGGAGGAGTGCGTCAAGGAGATGAGTAAAGCCGGCAAGAAAGAGGAAGCCAAGGCCTTTATCGCGAAGAAAATCAACTACTTCGCCACCAACACCTCCGGCTCCTACACCAAAGCCCGCGTAGAAGAGAAATTGAACGGTATCATCGCCAAATATTGATGAAAACAAATTTTATTATTAACTTCAAATATTTACACAATTATGAAAAAGTTTATGATGGTAGCTATGGCCTTAATCGTAGCATGCAGTGCATCTTTCGCAGAGAAATCCGAGTTGCAACAACTGAACAAGCAGCGTAAGGAATTACGCAAGCTGGACAAACAACAGCTGAACGAGAAAAGCACCAAGGCCGCACGCAAAGAGGCGAAGCGCCTGAAAAAAGAAGGTTGGACGGTTAGCCCGGGTACCCTTCCTTTGGAGAAGCAGCTCGACCGCGCTTATCTGATGATGATGGAGTTCGATGAGAACCTGTTCCCGAAATACATCATGGCAGACGCACAGTCCATCGGTGAGAACTACGACGCAGCCAAGATGTCGGCTACCAGTCTGGCTATCACGGCATTGGCCGGCCAGATCCAGACCGAGGTGACCGCACTGGTGGAGAACACCGTGGCCAACAAGCAACTGGAGGCTAACGAGGCGGCTTCTATCGTAGAGACCGTTATGTCGAGCAAGAACCTCATCTCGCAGTCCATCGGCCGCACAATTCCGGTTGTAGAGTGCTATCGCGAGGTAAAGAAGGGCGGCAACAAGGAAGTGCTCGTTCGTCTTGCATACAACGGCGAGATGGCAAAGGCAGCTGTTAAGAAAGCTGTTCGCGCTGAGTTGGAGAAGAAGGGTCAGAACCTCCACGAGCAACTTGACAGTGTGCTGGGTCTCTAATCATTGCTTCCGATGAAACGTTTTTTAGTCTTTGTATCGGCGCTGCTGCTCGTAGGAGCGGCAGTGGCCGGTGACAAAACGATTCAGTCCTCGGCCAAGCGGATGCCCGCATGGGTAGGCGGCATGGAGGAGGGATACATCATTGTCTCGGCGCAGGCGGAGGAGCTCGATGCGGCACAGCAGAAAGCCATCACGCAGGTACGCGAGCAGATTATCTCCGCCATCGCTACGCGCGTGCACTCGGCTACGTCCATCACCATGCATGAGATAACCGACAACGGTGCCATCAGTTCGCATAAGGAGATGACGAGCAAGCTGAGCGTTGAGGCGGCGGACATACCTTATTTGGCGGATGTCTCCCCTTCCCACGCAGCGGATTACTACTGGGCGAAGATCAAGCGGGACAACAAGTCCACTTATTACTATTATCACGTCAAGTACCCGCTGTCCAACTCCAAGCTCCGCTTGCTGGTGGACGAGTACGAGAAGCGGCAGAAATTGCTCAACGACTCCTTGCAGGCGTTCGCTTCCACCAATTTTGCGGACTACGACGACTTGGACCAGATGTTGCTTCGTCACACCCTGCTCAAGCAGTTCGCCGCAGCGCTGCACGAGGATGATGCACGCCGCGAGATTTGCAAGGCGGTGCGCAACACCTACGAGCAGATGTTGACCCGTAACCTGCACGTCGAGACCCTCGGTTCCGACCGTCAGTCTACCCGCGCGGCACTCTTCTACGGAGACCGGCAGCTCACCTGCTCCATGCTCCCCAAGGTGAAGAGTAACTGCCTCACCGCCATGGAGACCCGCAACGCCACCAATGCAGCCGTCATCACCTATGATTTTCAGACCGGCTGCTACGAAGATGAGCAGAACTGGCTGGACATCGTGTATACCGTGCTCGGTAAGAAATACAACACCAGATGTTACATCAAATGACAAGAAACACAACTAATCCAACACATATGAAAAAATTATCATTTCTTTGCATGGCACTTGTAGTTGCCATGGGCGCTATGGCGCAGGATATCACCTCGACGACCGGCTACCACCGTAGCACGCTCTACGTTATGCCTGTCGTTCACTCGCAGGACTCGTTCGCCAATGAGATCCTCTTCGCGGCAGAGAACCTTCCTTTCCCGGACCGTTACAATAACATGTCCAAGGGCAAGGCGGCCAAGGTCATCCGCATCGACGACAAATCGAGCTACAAGCAGCTCAAGGATACCACCCGTCACCGTCAGTACGACGAACTGCTCGTTACCGACGCCATGGCGAAGGAGATCGTCAAATACTGGTTCAACTTCGACCCCGAGCAGGGTTTCAATACCAACCGTCTGACCGAAGAAGGTATGTATGACGCATCGGAGCTCAAGAAAGAGCTGGCACAGGGAACGATGGCAGGTGTCATCAACCTCGCTGACGCAGGCGACGAGCTCATCGGCAAGACCTTCATCCTCGTCAACGACATCAGCTACATCAACCACGCTGAGCGTGCCGCATATGCTTCCGCTATCTGCGACCTCATCTCGGAAGTCGGCAAGAGCATGCAGAGCGTAGGCGATGACCTGAGCAACACCCAGACAGGTATCGGTCTGCTCGATGCAGCCTTCAGCCTCGCCGGTGCCGCTTCGTCACTCGTAGGTTCGTTCACGGAGTTGGCAGCTGACCTCACCAAGGCCACCAACGAGCTGCTCGACATCAAGGGTTTCGCAGTCTGCGAAGCCACGTATCTCTATCAGCTCGACTGGAGCGACGAGGTACAGAACACCTTCTATTCCCAGTACTACAACGAAGATGCCAATGCGGCCAAGATTCAGGCTTTCCTTGCCGATAACAAGACCTTCCGCATGAAATACATCGGTATGATGCCGACCACCACCAATAACGCTACGGCCTTCAACGCCGGTGAGTACTCCAAGATGGACCAGTCCAACCAGATTCTCATCACCTGCACCCGTACGATGGATGATGCCATCAACACGCTGCAGAGCCGTTTCCCGGTGTTCCGCGTATATACCCCGATTACCGACATCGTTACCAACGCCAAGAACAAACCCATCGGCGTACGTGCGGACATTGGTATGAAGGAAGGCGTAAGCGCCAAGAAGAAATATGTCATCCGCGAGATGGTATTCAAGAACGGCAAAACCGAGTACAAGGACGTAGTGAAGAGCGCAAAGGCGGAAGCGCCCATCTGGGACAACCGCTATGCGGTAGAGGGCAACGCGCAGAAGGGTACGGTCTTCAAGACCGCCAAGGGCAACCTCTACAAAGGTTTATTACTGATTGAAAAATAACAGACAATGAAACGCTATTTATTCTTAGCTGTAACGCTCCTCATCGGTCTGCCGATTTTCGCACAGGCCGTCTCCAAGTCGAAAGCGAACAAGGATACGGAGCATTGGCGTTATGAATTGCAGGCAGCGGTAGGACAGGCACCGCAGGGCTCTGCGCTCGTGCGCGTATGGACCTACTCAAAGAATGCGAACGTGGCTACCATGCAGGCCGGCAAGAATGCCGTACACGGTATCATGTTCATGGGTTATCCCCCTTCCATGGACGGAACCCGTCTCCCCGGACGCAGTCCGCTGATTGAGAACAGGTCCGTAGAGGAGAGCAACGACGCCTATTTCGATGCCTTCTTCGCGGATAACGGTCCTTTCCAGCGCTACGTGTCCTATATGGGCAACGGTGTGCCGGACCAAGTGGTCAAAGTGGGCAAGGAGTACAAGGTGGGTATCATCGTCACCGTCATGATTGACGAGCTGCGCAAGCGCTTGGAGCAGGACGGTATCATCGCCGCCATGGAGACCTCCGTCAGCGGTAAGATGCCGACCATCATGATCGTGCCGAGTGCCATGTGGTGCAATAAGAACGGTTACATGCAGGCCTTTGACAACCAAGGCAAGACCGAATATGTGCCCGATTACGAGAAAGCGCTGCTGAACTCCACCGACCTCTCGCTCGCCATCAATACCATCAATGCGAAAATGGCGGAGCGCGGCTTCCCGCTCAAGGACCTCGAAGCGGCCCTCAAGACCCTCAAGACCGAGAGTGCGGAGGACGCCATGATGACCTCCAAGATGGGAGACGCCATCGCCGAATCGCCGATTGATATTCTGCGTCGTACCGCCAAGGCGGACCTCTGGATTGAAATCGAGTGGTACACCACGACCGAAAAAGGCGGCAGTCAGGTACGTCTGACCTATAGCATGAACGCCCTTGACGCCTATACGGACGTAGTGGTTGGCGGCGTGCAACCCACCACCGGACAGGCCGAATACACGTCCAAGTTCCAGCTGCCTATCGCGATCGAAGGTGCCATCCAAGGACAGTTCGACCCCTTCTGCAAGAGCCTGCAGAAATACTTCACCGACCTCAGCAAACAGGGACGCGCCATCAAGATGCGAATCCTCACATGGGACAGCTTCGAAGACGGCCTCATGGCGGAGTTCGACGGCGACGAGCTGCATGAGATCATCGAGGACTGGGTGGCGGCCAACACCGTCAACGGCAAGTACGGTTCGCCGGACATCAGCCCATCGGGCAACCGCATGACCATCGAGCAGGTACGTATTCCGCTACAGAACGAGAAGGGACGCGATCTCGACGCCCGTACGTGGGCGCGCGGATTGCAGAAAGCGCTCAAGAACAACTACTCTATTGAGAGCAACCTCTCGGCCAAGGGTCTCGGACAAATTCAATTAATCATCGGAGGAAAATAACATGAAACGGATATTTCTAACCTATACGCTGTGTGCCGTGTTCTGCGCTTCTCTGTGGGCGCAGGCTACGGCGGCCGCAGCGCCCGAGGCGGACCGGATGGACGACAAGGAGCGCGTTGCGCTGACTCCTATCGTGCTCGATGACAATATCCCCGCAGGCGCACACAAGCAGTTGGAGAACAAGATGACGCAGATTGCCGCCAAAAGCGGTTGCGCCGCTACGGCCAACAGTCGCTTCATCATCACCTGCTCGGCGGATATTCTCACCAAGGACATCACCCCTTCCGCGCCTCCTATGCACGCCTATACGGTTGCCCTCAATTTCTACGTGGGTGACGGTGTAGAGGGGCGTCTCTTCTCGTCCTATACTATTGAATGCAAGGGTGTGGGACAGACGCCGGACAAGGCCTATATCAATGCGCTCAAGAACGTCCGCGTCAATGACCCGGGCTTCAAGGCCATGGTGGATAAGGGCAAGAAAGAGATTATCGCCTACTACAACACGTACTGCGACATCATCATCTCCGATGCGCAGGCCATGGTGCAACGCCATGAGTACTCTGCTGCTATCGACGTGCTGACCGGCGTGCCGATGGTATGCGAGGACTGCTATCGCAGAGCGCAGGACGAGAGCGTGGTTGCTTATCAGGCATGGCGCGATGATGTGTGCCAGATGGCGCTCACCAAGGCGCAAGCCGCTTGGGCGACTCGCGACGCCAAGGCCGCTGCCGACGCGCTGACCTATGTGCCCACCGATGGTGCTTGCGTCAAGGAAGCCGATGCGCTCAAGAAAGAGATTGCCACCAAACTGGACGCCAAGGAGCATCGGTGGGCACAT
>Ga0265298_10010241_pt1 | contig 11113 bp, 8 predicted proteins | sample AusTroGonzalo_MG_3_FD_193486 | JGI IMG/M metagenome (GOLD analysis project Ga0265298, IMG submission 193486) | Bovine rumen microbial communities from tropical cattle in Woodstock, Queensland, Australia - Gonzalo_01 | ecosystem: Host-associated > Mammals > Digestive system > Stomach > Rumen ...
CTCGCTTATCTTGCGCTCAAGCTCGCCCTTAGTTACAGCATACTGCACATCGCCCTCACTCTGGGCTGCTGAATCGCCACGCTTAAGCCAGTAGCCATAGTTGCCCTGGCGCGGAGGCATGGGCATGCCTGTATGCTGCATGATAGTCTCGAGCTTGCAACGAGAGCAGTTCTCTATACCAACCGATGAATTAATAGCGTTAAGATTTCTCAGCTTGTCTAATGTCTCAGGCAGTCGGCCCATGGTCATGATGCGGTCATACTGCTCAGGAGCATACTGCTGTTCCTCGCTGACAGTGTCAACCTGATGACCAGCAGCCATCAGTCGGGCAGCTACTGTGTCGAGTATTGCCCTGTCCTTATCAACCGAGTTTGGCGAGAACTTCTCCGCCCGCTGTATCATCAGTATCTTCACGCTCTCTAAAATCTAAATTCTAACTTCTAAAATCCAAAAAAGCTTCAGCTTTTTCTATGTCGCTTGCATGATCGATATCCAGCACCTTAGAGAAGCCATAAGCTTTAAGCTTAAGTCCATCGCTGACAAGTGCGCGCTGGAAGTTACGCATCCTGCTATCGCCACGCTCTATGCATCGGCGCAGAGTGTCGATACTCTTAGGTGTGAGACCATAGATACCGCCACTGATGTACTTAGGATTGTCGCAGGTATCAAAGAAACCTGTTATATCCTTACCTTCGGTAGTGCCGACATACAGCGGTTTCTCGTCGTCGATATAGTCGGTTACTCCCATTAAACCATCAACCACGCCCTCAGAAGCAAAAAGCTGAAAAGTGTTGGCATACACCTTGAACTCGCTCTCACGGAAGATTGTGTCAACAGTGGTAAGGATGAACGGCTCATCACCGAGCCACTTGCTAAGCTCCCACATGCTATGCATAGAACTGGGAGTGCTCTTAACAGTATACTTCAGGGGCACACGACCTGCCTCTGATATCTGCTTAAGATGTTCGGCTACTGCCGTCATCTGCTCATTACATATCACGCATATCTCACTGGCATTGTTATCCATAAACACGCGTATCAGTCGGTCAATAAGCATCTCGCCACCCACCTTTACAAGCGGTTTCGGCGCTGCTACGCCTTCCTGCACCAATCGCGATCCCTCGCCAGCAGCTATAATTGCATACTTCATCTTTCCAAACTAAATCTAATTCAGCGTGCAAAGTTACGCATTTCTTACGAAATGTAGAAAACTTTGCACACTTATTTAGGTTTTATTATAATAAAAACACAAAAAAAGTAGGACTTACTGCCCTACCTTTAAATCGCTTGAGTTTATATCGCCCGAACCTCGTTTACGCATTTCGAAGTGCTTGACCCGGCCTTTGAGACAGATATCGCCTGAACCCTGGAGCTCGGCAGTGACAGATCCGCAACCGCTGATGAACTCCACATCGATATCGCCAGAACCACGAAGCTGGAGCTGGGTATTGGCGGCATTCATCTGACGGATATCAAGATCGCCAGAGCCAATAAGTGTGGCAGAAGTCTCACGGGTGTCGAGATGCTCGATATTCAGGTCGCCTGAGCCTACAAGCTCTGCATCACAGCGATCGCACACAACATCGGCGAACTTGACATCGCCCGAACCTTTAAGTTGGATGTTGAGAACATCGGTATCAACAGTTCTATCGCTGATAAAATCGCCAGAGCCACTTAAGACAACGCCTGTAAGATCGGGCGAGGTAACATATACTGAGAGACCCTTTTTGCGACCAAAATCTACATTAACAATGCCAATTTTACCCTTGTTACGGATAGAGAGGGTGTTACCATTCACCTCGGTAATGATATTGGCAACAAGATCCTTCGGGCCCTTTACTCGTACAGAGAACGTATCGGCCTGAGTATAGAACACCGTGGGCGAGCCAATAACCTCGATCTTCTCGAAGCCACGGATGGCACGGGTAGACGTCTCCAAGTCGTCGGATGAGGTATAACTGAACTTAAAACCACTGTCGCTGCAGGTGCTGCAAGAAATCAGAGTAAGAGCTACGACAGCAAACAAAAAAGGAAGGAAATACTTTCTCATATAAAACAAAATTTTAAAAGTTTCTACCTGTTAGACGGAACAGACGTAGAAAAAGTTGCACAAGGCAAGAAAAAAATTATCGCATAGGAATCTCTACCCAGAAACGCGAGCCCTCGCCAAGGATAGAATCAACGCCGATAGAACCACCGAGACTCTCGGCATGGCTCTTAGCAACAGAAAGACCAAGACCTGTGCCAGGGATATACTCGTCGATCTTGACAAAGCGCTCGAAGATGCGCTGCTGATCGGCCTCAGCAATACCCTTACCGGTATCAAGAACCCACATCATAATCTTATCGCCATGAGGCAGATCGAAGCCAACGGTGATAGAACCCTGGGCTGTAAACTTAACGGCATTCTGGACAAGATTTGTGACAATTTCCTTTACCTTGTCAATATCGGTAGTTACCATAAGCTCGGTGATGGGGAACTGGGCTGCAAGGATAACAGACTGAGAATCGACCATTCCCGTGAAGGAATCGACAATCTGCTGAAGTACAGGCACAAGATTAATCTGCTGTTTAACAAGACTCTTGGCCTCGGCCTCGACCTTAGACATGCTAACCAGTCCGTCGATAATACTGAGCAATTTGTAGTTATTCTTCTGAATCTCGGAGATGAGCTGATTGCGATCCTCCTCGCTCTCTACAACAGGCAACAGATCGGCAAAGCCCACGATGGCATTAAGCGGGGTTCGGATCTCGTGACCCATGTTGGCAAGGAAGGCCGTCTTAAGTCGGTCGCTCTCCTCAGCCTTGTTACGTGCAGCAATTAGCGAAGCCTCCATTTCCTTCTGGGCATCAATACGTATAGATGTGCCTACAACTCGGGCCGGATTACCATCCTCATCGCGGGAAGATATTGTTCCAAAGCTCTCTTCCCAATAAGTCATACCCGACTTACCTGCTAGCACACGATAGGTTTCGTGATAAGAGAAACTATCGCCGCTACATATGTTATCAAGGGAAATACGAACACGCTGGGCATCGCTCTTGTCGATAAGACTGAACAACTGCTCGATAGGGACCTCGGGGATGGAGACAAGGTCGCCCCTGTCATCACGGAAATCTGCATCAACACCTATGGTACGGTTATGACAGTCGATATGCCAGGTACAGAGATGCATGGCCTTGAGGACGAACTCGTACTCGATGCTGTTCTGCTTTACCTTGTCAAGATCGCGGAGCTCGCGCTTAAGTCTGCCACCTGCCCTACGCTGAAGAAGCAGCATAATGATAAGCGCAATGAAAAACACGATGCCGATAGCCCACAGCACCGGGATGAGATACTTGTTCTCTGTCTGGGTATAGAGTAGTAAACTATACATAGGTTCGTAATTTCAATGGGCAAAAGTAAGAATTTTATTTGGAAAAACGACATTTTTAGCACGTTTTTTCATAAAAACAAAGTTTTTTTGTTAGATTAACAGAAAAAAAGTGCGTTTTTCGGCAACTTTGCAGTAACTTTGCACCCTGAAAACATTAATATAATGGAAAAGTACGAATTGATTGCCAAAACGTTCATGGGACTGGAACCTGTGCTGGCAAAAGAGTTGACCCAATTGGGGGCTAGTGATGTAGTGATCGGTAGACGAATGGTATCGTTTACAGGTGATAAGGAAATGATGTATCGTGCAAACTTTCAGTTGCACACGGCTATCAGAATTCTGAAGCCAATACGACATTTCAAAGCAAGAAGCGCTGACGATGTGTATGATGAAATCAAAAAGATTGACTGGACCGAATATCTCGGTACAGACAAGACTTTTACTGTAGACTCGGTGGTATTCTCGGAGGAATTCCGCCACTCTAAGTTTGTATCGTATAAGGTTAAGGACGCGATTGTTGACCAATTCCGCGAGAAGACCGGCAAGCGCCCTAATATTTCGATAAGTAACCCTGACATCAGACTGAACATGCACATTGCCGAAGACAAGTGTACACTGAGTCTGGACTCAAGTGGAGAGAGTCTGCACCGTCGCGGATACCGTCAGGAGAGCGTAGAGGCACCACTTAACGAGGTGCTGGCTGCAGGAATGATTCTGCTTTCTGGATGGCAGGCAGACACAGACTTTATCGACCCGATGTGTGGTAGCGGAACGTTGCTTATTGAGGCAGCACTGATAGCCAAGAATATGGCGCCAGGACTGTTCCGCAAGGAGTTTGCATTTGAGAAGTGGCCTGACTTTGACGCAGACCTGTTTGATGAAATCTATAACGACGAGAGTCAGGAGCGCGAGTTCAAGCATAAGATCTACGGCTACGACATTGATATGAAGGCAGTGAACACTGCACGCATGAATGTAAAGGCAGCAGGACTCAGCGATATCATCAGCGTAGAGCAGCAGGACTTCAAGAACTTTACACAACCTGCCAACAAAAGTATAATGATATCGAACCCACCATATGGCGAGCGTATCTCTACCCCCGACCTGCTTGGTACTTACAAGATGATAGGTGAAAGACTGAAGCATCAGTTCAAGGGTAATGATGCATGGATACTGAGCTATCGCGAAGAGTGCTTCGACCAGATAGGACTGAAGCCAAGCATAAAAATCCCTCTGTACAACGGCAGTCTGGAGTGCGAGTTCCGCAAGTACCAGATGTTTGACGGAAAACTTAAGGACTTCCGCTCTGAGGGTGGTATAGTTAAGACCGAAGAGGAGAAGCGCCAGATGGCAGAGAAGCACCGTTTTAAGAAGGAGCGCGAGTTCAAGAAGCGTCTGGAAGAGAAAGAGGAGAATGAAGAGGCTGACATACTTAGCTTCACCTTCCATCGTCACGACCTGAGCAAGAACCGTGGAGGTCATGAGAGCTTCGACCGTAGCGGCAAGGAGCGCAGAGAGCGTAAAGAGCGTAAGGAGTTCAACAAAGACCGCAAGGACTTTGGCGGCAAGGACCGTAAGGACTTCAAGCGTGGCGGAAAGAGAGACTTCGGCAAAGGCAAGGACTTCGGTGGAAAGAAAAAGAGATTTGACGATGATGAAGATTAAAACATTGTTGGCGATCATCGCCATGATGGCAATACCCGCAACCATGAGCTCTCAGGATAAGAAACTGTTTACACTCGAAGACCTGAACTTCGGCGGTACCAACTATGCCAACCTGCGACCACAGAGTATGTGGCTAACTTGGTGGGGCGAGAAACTGATAGAGACAGGTGTAGAAGAGTGTAAGGTTATAGACACCAAGACAGGCAAGAAGAAATGCCTGTTTACGCTCGACGAAATAAACACATGGGCCGGCAGTAACGATGAGACATACGTGCGCCACCTGATGAACGCCACATTCCCCTACCCCGACAAACCTATTGTGGCACTAGGTAACAGGAAGGCGTTTATACTGCTTGACTTCGAGGCAAAGAAGATAGTATGGCAGGACAGCATTTCAGGACAGACAGCTAACGACTGGAATCCTGTATCGCGCGCCACTGCCTATGTCGAGAAAGATCAGCTGTATGTGGTTGACGGAAAGGGCGTTAAGCACCAGTTGAGCAAGGACGGCAGCAGGGAGATAGTTTACGGACAGAGCGTTCACCGCAATGAGTTCGGAATAAGAAAAGGTACATTCTGGAGCCCCAAAGGCAACAGACTGGCCTTTTATCGTATGGACCAGAGTATGGTGACCGACTATCCGCAGGTAGACATCTTCCCCCGTTCGGCAAGTTATGAGCCCGACAAATATCCTATGGCAGGTATGACCAGTCATAAGGTTACTGTGGGTGTGTATGACGTGAATACCGACAAGACCGTGTATCTGCAGGCCGGCGACCCGACAGACCGCTATTTCACAAACATAGCATGGAGCCCCGACGAGAAGACTGTGTACATGTTTGAGTTGAACCGCAAGCAGAACGACTGCCGACTGGTATCGTACGATGCCGTATCGGGCAAGAAGATTGCCGAGCTGTATCGCGAGACATCAGACAAATATGTAGAGCCACAGAACCCAATACTGTTCCTGCCTTGGGATGATACGAAGTTAATTATGCAGAGTGAGAAGGACGGATATAACCACCTTTACCTGATGGACAAGAGCGGTAAGGAACTCAAGCAGATTACCTGCGGGAAATGGGTAGTGATGGATGTATTAGGCTTTAACCTGAAGGACAAATCGGTTATTATCGCATCGAACGAGTTGAGTGCACTGCAACGCAACCTCTGGGCAGTAAACATCAGCACAGGTAAGCATACCCTGCTGGACAACGGTAAGGGAATACACCATGGTGAGTTGTCGGCAACAGGCGCACTGCTGTACGACAAATATCAGGAGCCCACCGTTCCCAATGTTATTGAGGTGACCAGCACACATAAGGCAGCACCCATCACCCTGCTGAAAGCAGCCGACCCATGGAAGGACTACCAGCAGCCAATATTTACATGTGGCAACATAAAAGCTGCTGACGGCAAGACCGACCTATATTATAGAATGGTGAAGCCACACGACTTTAACCCAAACAAGAAATACCCTACAGTGGTATATGTTTATGGCGGTCCGCATGCACACAATGTTGATGCATCATGGCACTACGCAAGTCGTTCGTGGGAGACATATATGGCTCAGAAGGGATATATTGTTTTCATTCTGGACAACAGAGGATCGGAGAATCGCGGCAGAGATTTCGAGCAGGCCACATGGCATCAGCTGGGACAGGTAGAGATGCAGGACCAGATGAAAGGTGTTGAGTTCCTGCAGCAGCAGTCTTACGTGGACATGAACCGACTGGGTGTTCATGGCTGGAGTTTCGGCGGATTCATGACCATATCGCTTATGCTGAACTATCCTGATGTGTTCAAGGTTGCAGTAGCAGGTGGTCCTGTAATCGACTGGAAATGGTATGAGGTAATGTATGGCGAGCGCTATATGGGTACACCACAGGATAATCCTGAGGGTTATGCCAACAGCAGTCTTATCAGCAAAGCCAAGAACCTGAAGGGAAAGTTGCAGATTATCACAGGATATAACGACAACACCGTGGTACCACAGCACTGTTTGAGTTTCCTCGATGCCTGTGTAAAGGCTGGTACACAGCCCGACTTCTTTGCCTACCCAGGAGAGGAGCACAATATGCGAGGTCATGCCTCTGTGCATCTGCATGAGAGAATAACTCAATATTTCGAGGACTACCTCAAATAAAAGGTAAAAAAGTAAAAAGGTAAAAAAGTAAAAAAACAATATGAAAATCTTACTATTAGGAAGTGGCGGACGTGAGCACGCCCTGGCTTGGAAAATTGCTCAGAGTGACAAATGCGAAAAGCTGTACATCGCACCAGGTAACGCAGGTACAGGCAACTGTGGCGAGAATGTAGCCATGAAAGCCGATGACTTCGAGGCTATAAAGAACTTCGTAGTTGAGAAGGGCGTTGACATGGTGGTAGTTGGTCCTGAGGACCCATTGGTAAAGGGTATCTACGATGAGCTGAAGGCCGACGAGCGTACAAAGAACGTACCTGTTATCGGACCATCGAAGGCAGGTGCCGTGCTCGAAGGTTCGAAAGACTTTGCCAAGGCATTCATGCAGCGTCATAACATCCCTACAGCCCGCTATCAGACCTTTGACGGCGAGCACCTGGAGGAGGGATTGAAGTTCCTTGAGACACTTGAAGCCCCTTATGTGCTCAAAGCTGACGGACTATGTGCCGGTAAGGGAGTGCTGATACTGCCAACACTTGACGAGGCAAAGAAAGAGTTGAAGGAGATGCTGGGCGGTATGTTCGGCAATGCTTCGAGCCGCGTGGTCATAGAGGAGTTTATGAGCGGTATCGAGTGTTCTGTCTTTGTACTGACAGATGGTAAGAACTACAAGATCCTGCCCGAAGCTAAGGACTACAAGCGTATCGGCGAGCATGATACAGGTCTGAACACAGGCGGTATGGGCAGTGTCACCCCTGTTCCCTTTGCCACCAAGGAGTGGATGCAGAAGGTTGAAGACCGTATCATCCGTCCAACTGTTGAGGGACTGGCTGCCGACGGTATCGACTACAAGGGATTTATATTCTTCGGCCTTATCAACCGCACTAATACTCCTAGCAAGGAGCCAGAGCCATACGTAATTGAGTATAACTGCCGTATGGGCGACCCAGAAACAGAGAGCGTGATGCTGCGACTGAAGAGCGACATAGTAGACCTGTTTGAAGGTGTGGCTGAGGGCAACCTTGACCAGCGTGCCATAGAGTTTGACCCACGTGCAGCAGTATGCGTGATGCTGGTGAGCGGTGGTTATCCACAGGAGTACAAGAAGGGTTACCCCATCAAGGGCATTGAGAGTGTTGAGGGTTCAATAGTATTCCACAGCGGAACAGCTTTGAAGGATGGTGAGGTGGTTACTGCCGGAGGACGCGTGATAGCTGTATCATCATACGGAAAAGACAAGGCAGAAGCTCTGCAGAAATCATTCGAGGAGGCACAGAAAATACAGTTTACAGACAAGTATTTCCGTCGTGACATCGGAGCCGACCTGTAAAACAGCATGAGTAAGAAGCATACACAGAACATCATAGCCGAAAGCCGAAAAACATTGCCGATTACCATAATATATGGTGTCGGCATATGGCTGTTGGCTGGGTTGGTAAATAATGGCTGGTGGTTCCAGTTCCTATGTTTCTTTGCATCGGTTTATGCAATGATACACCTAAACAACATAAACCTGATGATTAGGATATACAGTCGTTCTGTGTCGGCTGCCTACATCCTGCTATCGTGTATTACAGTATGGCTGTTTCCATCGGTAAGCGGGGCTGTTATACAATTGGGATCAGTACTGATATTATTATTGTTATTCTCATGTTATCAAGACCACCAGACAAGAGGTAGGACATTCTACATCTTTCTGATAGCAAGCACAATTAGTCTGTTAGAACCACGCTATCTATTGTTTGCGCCTATTATCTGGCTACTTATGGCAACAACGGTGTACTCACTAAATTTCCGTACATTTCTGGCATCCATAATTGGTTTGATAACGCCCTACTGGCTTTATGCCGGATGGCTGTTGTTTAATAACATCGAGAATCCGGAAATGGCTTTAATCTTTACATCGCGATTCTCAGGAATACAATGGGTAACAGACTATGATGCATTGACCAGACCACAAATTATATACCTGGCACTGCTAGTAGTGATATTCATAGTGGGAACCATACACTTCTGGATTACAAGCTATATGGACAAGATACGAGTACGACAGATATACACTAGTCTGATTATGCTTACATTGTATACCTTAGTACTGTTGGCCGTACAACCCCAGATGTATAACGTACTGATTTACATGCTTACAATAGCTGTGAGTCCGATTATTGCACATTTTGTATCGCTGACACATACCAGGTTGTCGAACATCTTCTTCATAGTTATGATGGCCATAATAATTACGTTAACAGGCATGAACCTATGGACTTCATAATAGACCTACTGACGCAATACGGCTACTGGGGAATGCTGTTAGCAGCTTTCCTGGCTGGCAGTTTCTTCCCATTCTCGAGCGAGGCTGTGATGGTGGCACTGATGGCTACAGGGCTCGATCCATGGGTACTGATGATTTATGGTACCATAGGAAACGTGATGGGAAGCGTGTTCAACTACTGCGTGGGCAGAATGGGTAAGCTTGAGTGGATAGAAAAATATCTGCATGTAAAGAAACAAGACCTGGACAAAGCCCATAGGTTTCTGGCCGGACATGGTGCATGGATGGGATTCTTTGCATTCCTGCCAGTACTGGGTAGCGCCATAACTATAGCCTTAGGATTGATGAGATCGAACGTGATTATTACATTCATCGCAATAACACTAGGCAAGTTGTTCCGTTATATTATCTTAATTTACGGAGCCGGTCTGTTTATATAAAATTATTTTGTGTAACTTTGCACCACTATTTAGATTTTTAACGTTAAAGTATAATTTTCTGTAATGAAACAATTCAGGTTAATAGACAACGCCCTTGGCTGGCTGGCATTCTTTATTGCAGCCTTTGTCTATTGTTCTACTATTGAACCGACAGCCAGTTTCTGGGACTGTCCGGAATTTATTACCACAGGTTACAAACTTGAAATCGGTCACCCACCCGGGGCACCATTCTTCATGCTTACTGCAAATCTTTTCTCGCAGTTTACCAGCGACCCCACACAGGTGGCACGTATGGTGAACACCATGAGTGCACTGCTATCGGCAACTTGTATTCTGTTCCTGTTCTGGACCATCACTCATCTTACACGCAGACTGCTAATAAGCAACTGGGATGAGATGACAATGCCAAAGATGGTTGCCATAGAAGCCTCTGGTCTGGTTGGAGCATTGATATACACATTCAGTGACACATTCTGGTTCTCGGCTGTTGAGGGTGAGGTTTACGCCTACTCATCAGCATTTACAGCTGTGGTATTCTGGCTGATACTAAAGTGGGAAGACCATGCCGACGAGCCTCATAGTGACCGTTGGCTTATACTTATTATGTATATGACAGGACTGTCGATAGGAGTACACCTGCTGAACCTGCTTTGTGTTCCTGCCATCGTCCTGGTTTATTACTATCGCCGATTCCCAGATGCAAACCTCAAGGGTTCGCTCATAGCTCTCGCTGTATCAGTAGTTATACTGGCAGCAGTACTTTATGGTGTAGTTCCAGGTATCATTACCGTTGGCGGATGGTTCGAGCTGTTCTTTGTAAACACCCTCGGAATGCCATTCAATACCGGTGAGATCATCTATATATTCCTGTTGGTGGGTTGTGTTATCTGGGCAGTTTACGAGACTCAGACACAGAAGCACTCATTGAAAGTACAGAATATTGCATTCCTTGCATCGATCGGCATGCTTGGTATCCCCTTCTACGGTTGGGGTTGGAGTGCATTCTTCATCGGTGTCGTGGTATTGGCTGCACTCTGGTTCCTGCTTAAGTACACCAAGAACAACCAACCACTTATTACAGCCCGCATCAAGAACACTATGCTGCTGTGCATGCTGATGCTTATGATTGGCTACTCAAGCTATGCACTGATAGTTATACGTTCATCGGCAAACCCACCAATGGACCAGAACTCTCCTGAGGATATCTTCACACTCGGCG
>Ga0265298_10010242_pt1 | contig 11112 bp, 6 predicted proteins | sample AusTroGonzalo_MG_3_FD_193486 | JGI IMG/M metagenome (GOLD analysis project Ga0265298, IMG submission 193486) | Bovine rumen microbial communities from tropical cattle in Woodstock, Queensland, Australia - Gonzalo_01 | ecosystem: Host-associated > Mammals > Digestive system > Stomach > Rumen ...
TCTTTTGTAGTTCTTTGTTGTCCATGATGCGCGGAGTTTAATGCCCAAATATAAAAAAAGTTTCAGCAAGTATAAAACTGCTGAAACTATTAGAGCTTTGTGCCTCGGGCGGGAGCTAGAAGACTGGTGGCTATCGTGTATTCTTGGTGGCTATTGAAGGTTTTGTCTATCAAGTGGTTGAATTGTCCCCTCGGTGTATTCAAATAATGAACGGAAAATGCGACCAAATGCGCCCAAATTTGGTGAACACAAAAAGATTAACTTTGTAAGTGCTTGATTGTGGCGATTATCGAAACGGCCGAAGGCCGAGGGGGTTCGGGGGGCTGTGCCACCCGTAAAAACGGTGCCTCAGGCACAGAAAAGCCCGGCGCATTTGCGTCGGGCTTTTCTCGTGCCTCGGGCGGGACTCGAACCCGCACGGCCGTTTCGGGCCAAGGGATTTTCTTGCTACTATGGCTTTCGCCACCTGCAGACGGGGATCGTCAGCGTTTGTAGTCCGGACTATTCCTTCACCGTGGGATTATTTCCTTTAGGTGTGTCGTGTCTAGTCTCTGCACCTTCCTTCATTCGAAGGCTTGGCTCAAGATTACCATCAGCTTTACCTGTTAAGGCTTCCTTGAATTTACGACATTCTACATCTCTCCTTTCGGAGAGTGCACTCAATGATCTAAGTCCCTCGTGTCTACCATTCCACCACCAAGGCGGGAGGGGCCGGGACGGGCCCCTGATAAAAAGGGGAGGGACGGACCCTCCCCTTTCGATTTCAGCGCTTCGGACGATTATTTGTTGCCGAAGAACTTGTTGTTGAGGACAACCTTGCGGAGCTCGTTGGCGTTGGTTTCCTGGAGCTTCTTGTCGTTCACCTTCTCGAGGCACTTCTTGGCGTTCTCAGCGTCACCCTTGGCCAGATAGCAGGCAGCGAGGTTGTTGCACACTTCCTCGGAGTCGCCGGCCTTCTTGTAAAGCTCGATGGCCTTGTCGATGTTGCCGGCCTCGTATTCACGGGCAGCAGCCACGGCGGCCACGCGGGCGTCGTTCGGGTAAACCTTCACAGCGTTCTCGACAGCATCCATCGGAGCGCCGTCCTGGAGCCAGAGCACATACTCGTCAGCGGAGACGTGGGACGGATCGGCTTTGTACAGACCCTCGACATCGGCCTTGTTGTAGCCCTTGTTCTGGAAGGTCACGACAGCTTCTGCGAAACGGCTGCGAGGATACACGGCGTCAAAGATCTTCTTGTACGGCTTGCCGGCGTCGATCTTCTTGATGGCAGCCTCACGTTTGTCGAGGTCACCGTTGGCAGCGATGGCATCCTGGATGGCGGCACGGCTGGCAGCGACCACAGGTTCGTCGGTGTTGTCGACATAGTCGATGACGGAATCCCAGTACTCACCGCAACCCTTGACGGAGTAGACATCCTGCGGGAAGTTGTACTTGTCGGCGATGATGCCGCGGACCGTCTTGGCACGGTTGGTAGAAAGGTTCTGGTTGTAAGAAACGGTTGCCTCAGGCGATGCCCAACCTTCGATGACGATGCTGCTCACAGCAAAGTTACCACGGTCGAGGGTATTGAGGAGCTCGAGGGCCTCAGCATTCTCGAGGTAGTTGTCCACCTTCTTGGTCACGTTGACCGGATAGAACAGTTTGGTGCGGAGCACGCGGCTGCCTTCCACAACGGCATTCACCGGAACGGGGACGATCACAGGGTCGACCACGAGCGGCTCGGCGAGGTACGGGATGTCGCAGATGTACTCTTCACCCGGATAGTTCTCGATGCAGTTCGGACGATAGGTGGCCTTCTGGGTCGTCGTATAGAAGGCAGCGCCTTCATCCATCCACTCTTCGTAAGGAACCTGCGTGCAGGTCTTCACGTGAAGGGCTTCGCCTTCATGGACGGTGAAGAAGCGAACGTTGTTGGGATCGCAAACACCGTAGCAGACACGCTGCAGCCATTCGGTATTGATCTTGTGGGACTGGCCGTTGACCACGATCATTTCAATCACTTTCTTGTTGCCGTTTTCATCGCGCACAACCGGCGTGATGAGCAGCGAAGAGCACTCGTCCACCGCATCGGCTGCAACGTCGACGTTGTAGCAAGCGATGAGCGCCGTACCCTCGGCGTTCGGGGCCAGATCGGAGATGGTGATGACCACCTTGCCGTTACCGACCTTGTAAGAGTTGTCTACTGCAGAAGCAGTAAATGTTGCAACGAGCATCAGGGCTACAGCTGCGAACAATGTACTCAATTTTTTCATACTTTTTGTTTATTTAGTTAATTATTAATTATTTACGTTAATATTTGCGGTACACTTTCGTCCTAACATAATTAGCAACCCCAAAGTTAAGCATCTTTTTTCGGAAAACAAACTAAGAATCTCAACTTTTTGCGGGTTATTTGTTTTTTCGTTTATCTTTGTAGAAAAATTATCAAGATGTTACGTAAACTCCGCGTCGTGCTCGCCGTGCTGTTTTTCACGCTGATCACACTGCTTTTCCTCGACTTTACCGGCGCCCTCCAGGGATGGCTCGGCTGGATGGCCAGCATCCAGTTCCTCCCCGCCGTCCTGGCCCTCAACGTCGCCGTGATCGTCGCCCTGGTGATCCTCACCCTGCTCTTCGGGCGAGTGTACTGTTCGGTGATCTGCCCGCTGGGCGTGTTCCAGGATATCGTTTCCTGGCTGAGCGGCAGGCGCAAAGGCAAGAAGAACCGCTTTACCTTTAAAAAAGAAAACAAGTGGCTGCGCTATGGCGTGCTGGTGCTCTTCATCGTGCTGATGGTGGCCGGCCTGACCTCCGTAGCCATCCTCCTCGCACCCTACAGCGCCTGGGGCCGTATCGTCACCGCACTGCTGGAGCCCGTCTACGACTGGGGCAACAACCTGCTGGCCGCCATCGCCGAGCATTTCGGCAGCTACGCGTTCTATCCTACAGAAGTGTACCTGAAGAGCCTGCCCGTGCTGATTGTTGCCATCGTGACCCTCGTCGTGGTGGTGGTGCTTGCCTGGAAAGGCGGCCGCAGTTGGTGCAACAACATCTGCCCCGTCGGCACTGTCCTCGGCCAGTTGTCGCGCTTCTCCCTCTTCCGCCCCACGATTGACACGGATAAATGCATCAACTGCGGCCTCTGCGGCAAACGCTGCAAGGCCTCGTGCATCGACACGAAGAATCACCGGATCGACTACAGCCGCTGCGTCGCCTGCTTCGACTGTCTGGAGAATTGTAACAGTGGTGCGATCAAATATAGTCTTGCTTGCAAGAAAAACGATAATAAGCGAAGCGTCGCGGGTGATGTTTCGTCGCGCGAGCATTTTTCTGCGAGCGAAACGAGACATCAGAGCAACGCGAGCGGTCGCCGGGCATTTCTCGTGGGCACCGCAATGATCGCTGGAGCCGTGACCGTCGAAGCCAAGAAACGGAAAGCCGTCGAAGGCCTCGCACGGCTCGAAGACAAACAGATGCCACCACGCACCGTGATTCCCGTTCCTGCCGGCAGCATCAGCCGCAAACACCTGTATCAGCACTGCACCGCCTGCCAGATCTGCATCACCCAGTGCCCGAACAACGTGCTCCGACCCTCCGCCCGCCTCGCCACCCTCATGCAGCCCGAAATGCACTTCGACCAGGGCTTCTGCCGCATCGAATGCAACCGCTGCACCCAGGTTTGCCCCGCCGACGCCATCCGGCCCGTCGACAGCATCGCCGACAAGAGCGCCATCCAGATCGGCCACGCCGTGGTCATCCCCGACAACTGCGTGGTGAACCGCGACAATGTGAACTGCGGCAACTGCGCCCGCCACTGCCCCACCGGCGCCATCACCATGGTCGAACACGCAGACAACCCCAAACTCCGCATACCCGCCGTCAACCCCGAACAGTGCATCGGCTGCGGCGCCTGCGAATACCACTGCCCGGCCCGCCCGGTCAGCGCCATCTATGTCGAAGGACACGAAGTCCACAAAGAAAGATAAGCTATGGAAAGACGTGATTTTCTCAAGATCGCCGGCGCCGGCGCCGCCACTGCGGCCGCAGCCGCCTGTACCGGAAGCAAGACCCCGGCCGGCACCCAGCAGAAAGAACCCGGCACGATGACCTACCGCAAGGGCCCCAAGGGCGACGATGTGTCGCTGCTCGGCTACGGCTGCATGCGCTGGCCCACCACCACCGACGCCGAAGGCAAGACCGTCATCGACCAGGAACAGGTCAACGCACTTGTGGACTACGCCATCGAACACGGCGTCAACTACTTCGACACCGCCCCCGTCTACGGACAGGGAGAATCGGAACGCGTGACCGGCATCGCGCTGGGCCGCCATCCCCGCAGCAGCTACCAGCTCGCCACCAAGATGTCGAACCAGCGCGGCGACTACTCGTACGACTTCGGCGTGAAGATGTACCGCAACTCGCTGAAAATGCTCCAGACCGACTACCTCGACTACTACCTCCTGCACTCCGTGGGCGGGTCGAGCGGCCAGCTGACCAGCATGCAGGTGCTCGAGAAACGCTTCTTTGAGAACGGACTGCTCGACTTCCTGCTCAAGGAGCGTGAGGCGGGCCGCATCCGCAACCTCGGCTTCTCGTTCCACGGGGACCAGCAGGTGTTCGACTATCTGCTCTCGGTACATGACAAATACCACTGGGATTTCGTGCAGATCCAGATGAACTACGTGGACTGGAACCACGCCCACACCCTCTCTGCCCGCAACGTCAACGCCTCCTATCTGTACGACGAACTCGACAAGCGCGGCATCGCAGTAGTCATCATGGAGCCACTTCTCGGCGGCCGCCTGGCCAACCTGCCCCAGCACGCAGCCGACCAGCTGCTCGCCCGCGCCCCGGGCGCTTCGCTGGCCTCATGGGCCTTCCGTTTCTGCGGCACGAAGCCGCGCGTGATGACAGCCCTGAGCGGCATGACCTATAAGGAGCACCTGGTCGACAACCTAAGCACTTTCTGCCCGCTGGAGCCGCTTTCGGAAGGCGACCTGGAACTGCTCGAAAAAATTGCAGAAGACTACGTGAAGTTCCCGCTCATCCCCTGCACCGATTGCAAATACTGCATGCCCTGTCCGTATGGCGTGGACATTCCGGGCGTATTTGCGCATTACAACAAATGCGTGAACGAAGGCTTGCTCGAGGAAGACCGCCAGAGTCCCGCCTACCGCAAGGCCCGCAGGGCCTATCTGGTGTCGCTGGACCGCAACCTCGAAAAACTGCGTCAGGCCGACCATTGCATCGGCTGCGCCCAGTGTGTGGACGCCTGTCCGCAGCGCATCGGGATTCCCGGGCAGATGCGGCGTATCGAGCGCTACACGGAGGACCTGCGGCGCGACCAGTCACCGATGTAGAAACATTTTCAAATGGCTGCTATCATCTTTGACTTCGACGGCACGCTGGCCGATACGCAGAGCGGCATCCTGGCCACGTCGCAGGAGACGCTGCGGCGGATGGGCCGGGGGCCGGCCGACGAGGCGGCGCTGGCCGCCACCATCGGCCTGCCGCTGCGCGAGAATTTCACGCGCGGGGCGGGCCTGGACGAGGAGGAGGCCGACCGGGCCGTTGCTATCTATCGAGCCATTTTCGACGAGACGGCCGTTCCGCTCATCAGCAGTTTTCCCGGCGTGGAGGAGACGCTGCGCACGCTCTCCGAACGCGGCATCCCGATGGCCGTGGCTACGTCCCGCGGCCAGCGCTCGCTCGAGATGCTGATGCACCAGCTCGGTCTCGATCGCTACATTCCGCCGGAGCGTTGTTTCGGCGTGGAGACGGTGGCCCGGCCCAAGCCGGCGCCCGATCTGGTGTACGTAATCCTGGGCAAGTTGGGTGCCGCGCCGGAGGAGACGCTGGTGGTGGGCGACACGACCTTCGACATCGAGATGGGCCGCAATGCCGGCTGCCACACCTGCGGTGTGTCGTATGGCAACCAAAGCGCCGACACCCTCGCCGGCGCTTTTCCCGATTATATCATCGACGATCTCCGGAAGCTGCTTTGATAAGCAAGCAATGTACCTGGCAGATGAACTGTTGTCTATCAGGTATTTACATAAAATCGATTGCGCATTTTGACGCAATCGATTTCGTTTAAAGAGCTGACAGTCAAGCAGCTGTCTGCCATAGATTATTTCAACCCGCGGGCGCGAAGCAGGGCGTCGGGATCAGGCTCGGCGCCGCGGAAGTTCTTGTAGAGGGTCATCGGCTCATCGCTGCCACCCTTCTCGAGGATGTTGTGTCGGAAACTCATGGCCGTCTCAGGATCGAAAATGCCTTTTTGCATGAAGAGTTCGAAGGCATCCTTGTCGAGAACTTCGGCCCAGAGATAGCTGTAGTAGCCGGCGCTGTAGCCGCTGTTGAAGATGTGGTTGAAGTAGGTGGTACGGTAGCGCGGGATGATCTCGCTGATCAGGCCCATCTCCTTGCATGCTTGAGCCTCGAACTGCTCGATGTCGATGCCCTCGACTGAGCTGAGTTCGTGCCACTTCATGTCGAGGATCGAAGCGGCGCAGAGCTCGGTGGTCATGAAGCCCTGGTTGAAGGTGCGGGCGGAGAGAATCTTATTGACGAGTTCGTCAGGAATCACTTCGCCGGTCTGATAGTGCTTGGCATAGCCGGTGAGCACCTCTTTCTGGAAGGCCCAGTTCTCGTTGATCTGTGAAGGCAGTTCCACGAAGTCACGCGCAACGGCGGTGCCGCTGACGGTCGTGTAGTGGCACTGGCTCAACAGGCCGTGGAGGGCGTGGCCGAATTCGTGGAACATGGTCTCCACGTTGTCGATGCTCAGCAGCGACGGCGTGTCTTCGGTCGGCTTGTTGAAGTTGCCCACGTTGACAATGATCGGGCGGACCATCTTGCCGTCGAGGGTCACATACTGATCGCGGACGTTGTTCATCCAGGCACCGCCACGCTTGCTTTCGCGCGGGAAGTAGTCGGTCAGCAGCACGCCGATGAGCGAGCCGTCGGCATCGGACACCTTGAAGGCCTCCACGTCGGGATGGTATTTCGGTGCATTCTCGATCTTTTCGAACTGCAGCCCATAGAGCTTCGAGGCAGTGTTGAACACACCTTCACGGACCTTCTCCATCTGGAAGTACGGCTTCACGAGGTCTTCATCGAGGTCGTATTTCGCCTTGCGGACCTTCTCGCTGTAGTAGAACCAGTCCCAAGGCTGGATCTTGGCGCCCTTCTCCACCTTGCCGGCGACGATGTCCTGGTCCATGATTTCCTGCATGTCGTAGACTTCCTGCTTGGCGCGGGCCACGGCATATTTGAAGATGTTGGCCAGGAAAGCGTCGACCGTTTCGGGCGTCTTGGCCATCTTGTCGCTGAGGATGTAGGAAGCGGGGTTGTCGTAGCCCAGGAGCTTGGCTGCTTCTTCCTTGAGTTTCAGGATATTGAGAATGATTTCCTTGGTGTCATACTCGTTACCGTTGTTGCCGCGGGAGGCGAAGGCGCGGAACATTTTCTCGCGTTCGGCGCGGTCCTCCAGCTGGGCCATTACGTCGCGGTATTCGGAGATGGCTACGTTGAACTGCTCCTTGAACGCGTTGTTTTCCTTGAGCAGGTAGTTGCCGAAGCGGTTGCTCAGGACGGAGAGTTCGGTGTTGATCTCTTTCATACGTGCCTGGCCGGCCTCATCGAGGGCGATGCCGTTGTCGGCGAAGGAACGGTAGATCTTGTCGAGTACCATCTCCTGCTCGCGGGTCAGACCCAGCGTCTCTTTCTGCTTGTAGACGGCCTCGACCTTATCGAAGAGGGCCTTGTTGAAGAGGATATCGTTGCTGTGCTGCGCTACCAGCATGGTGGCTTCCTCGACGATCTTCTCGAGGGTTGGGGTATTGTCGGTCTCGGCGAGGTTGAAGAGTACGCCGGCGACCTTGGAGAGCAGTTTGCCCGACTGGTCATAGGTGGCGATCACGTTGTCGAAGGTCGGCGCATCGGGATTGTCGATGATGGCCGCGATCTCGGCGTCGTGCTGGCTGATGCCTTCCTGAAGGGCCGGGAGATAGTCGGCCTCCTGGATCTTTTCATACGGAGGAATGCCGAACGGCGTATTCCATTCTTCAAAGAAAGGATTGGTGCGGTTGCTGGTGCAGGCTGTCATAGCGATCAGAGCCATTGCAATGGCAAAAAGTTTTTTCATGGGTGATTATCTGTGTTTAAATGTTTATACCCGTTTAGAAACGTTTCAATATTTTACAAAAATACGTAAATTTGTTGTTCAATCGCTAAAAATCAAACCCATGATCAAAGATATCTCTGCTTCCATCCAGTTTATCGGCGTCGATGACAACGATCTCGACCTGTTCGAAAGCCAGTATGTCGTCCCCGAAGGAATGTCGTATAATTCGTACGTAATCCTCGACGAGAAAGTCGCCGTGCTCGACACGGCCGACGCCCGCAAGGCCGATGCCTGGAAGGCCAACCTGGCCGACGCCCTCGGCGACCGCCAGCCCGATTATCTGGTGGTCCACCACATGGAACCCGACCATTCCGCCCTCATCGCATGGATGCTCCGGCAATATCCTTCGGTCACGCTGGTGGCCACGGCCGCGGCGCTGAAGATGCTCCCGCAGTTCTTCGAGGGCATCGCGCTCGAAGGCCGCACACTGGCCGTCAAGGAGGGCGACACGCTCGATCTCGGCAGCCACAGCCTGCGTTTCACGATGGCCCCGATGGTCCACTGGCCGGAAGTGATGGTCTCCTACGAGGCAACCGAAAAGATCCTTTTCTCGGCCGATGCCTTCGGCCGCTTCGGTGCCATGTCGCACACGGGCTTCCTGGTGTCGGAAGACGATGACTGGGCCTGCGAGGCGCGCCGCTACTATTTCAACATCGTCGGTAAATACGGTGTCCAGGTACAGGGGCTGCTCAAGAAACTCGCCGGCGTGGACATCGCGATGATCTGCCCGCTCCACGGGCCCATCCTCAACGAGAACCTGCCGTACCATCTGGGCCTCTACCAGACCTGGAGCAGCTACGGCGTGGAGACCGAGGGTGTGTTCGTAGCCCACGCCTCCATTCACGGCGGAACGGCCGCCGCGGCCGAAAAACTGGCCGAAATGCTTCGGGAGAAGGGTTGCCCGAAGGTGTCGGTGGCCGATATCACCCGCGACGACATCGCAGAGTGCGTGGAAGATGCCTTCCGCTATGGCAAGATGGTGCTGGCCGCCTCGTCGTACGACGGCGGCGTGTTTACGCCGATGCACGATTTCCTCTATCGCCTGCAGGCCAAGGGCTACCAGCAGCGCACAGTGGGTCTGCTGGAGAACGGCAGCTGGGCGCCCAGTGCCGGCCGCGTGATGAAGGAGATGCTCGGCGCCATGAAAGGCATCACCCTCGTCGAGCCGATGGTGACCATCCGCAGCCGGATGCACACCGAAGACCTCCCGAAACTGGAGGCCCTCGCCGACGCCATGCTGCAGTAATTCCTTCCTGTGATGATACGACTGGAGACCGGCGCTCAAATCGGCCCCTACCGGGTGGAACGCTTCATCAAGGACGGCGTATGCAACAGCAACTACGTCGTTGTCGACCCGCAGGGCGGCCGCTTTTTCCTGAAACTTTTCGACCTGGCTGCCATCCCGGAAGCCTGGCTCGACGGAGGGGAAGTACGGGAAATCGTCAGCAGCCGCGGCCTCAGCCATCACAACGTCATCTCCTACGTCGCCGACGGGACGCTGACCCTCGACGGGAAACCCTATCCCTATCTGGTGATGCAGTATTTCAAGGGATCGCTCCTCTCCGAGTTCCTGACGGCCGGACGGCAGTTCACCGGGCCGGAAATCAAGACCATCGTCTGTTTCATCCTCGACGGCCTGGTCTACCTCCGCGGTGAAGGCCTGCTCCACAACGACATCACCCCGCGTAACATCCTGTTCGAAGAAACAGGCGACGGGCTGGTGCCCAAGCTCATCGACCTGGGCCACGCCAGTCCCGAGATCACACAAGGAGAACCGCCTTTCCCGATGGAAGACCTGAACCTGCTGTTCACGGCACCCGAAGCCCTCGACGGCATCTTCACCGACGCCAGCGACGCTTTTTCCGTGGCAGCGCTCATCTATACCCTGATTTGCGGGAAGACGCCCTGGACGGTCAATTGGGACGAAGAGGATACCTTCGCGGAGCGCAGGGCACGTCTGGCCGAGATGCGGCGGCGTGAGCCCGTTTGGCCCGCAGCCCTCCACGCCAGCGACCGCGTGCTGCAGAACATCGTGCTGACGGGGCTGAACATGCATCCGACAAACCGCCCCTCTACCGTCCGGATGCTTGAGATGCTGACCGGCGCGGCCGTCGACGGCCAGCAGCGTGCGGCTGACGGTGCCCATGGCGCGACGAAGAAACCCGCCTCTTCCGACGGTCTGGTGGCGATCACTGACGGCACGGAGCTCAAAAAGAAGTTGCAGCGCAACACCCGCAGCGGTGGTTTCGCCGATGTGGCGGGGATGGACGAACTCAAAAAGATGCTGACAGAGCGGGTCATCTGGGTGCTGCGCGACCGCGAGAAGGCGCGCAAGTACCGTCTCCTGCCGCCCAACGGCATGCTTCTCTATGGCCCGCCGGGCTGCGGCAAGACCTACTTCGCCGAGAAATTCGCCGAGGAATCGCGCTTCAACTACATGCTGGTGAATGGTTCGGACATCGGCAGCACCTACATCCACGGCACGCAGGGCAAAATCGCCGCTCTCTTCCAGGAGGCGGCGGCCAAGGCGCCCACTGTCCTGTGTTTCGATGAATTCGACTCCTTCGTGCCTGCCCGTGGCAGCGATGCCGCCCGGCACCGGCCGGAAGAGGTCAACGAGTTCCTGTCACAGCTCAACAATTGTGCGCAGCGGGGCATCTTCGTCATCGGCACCACCAACCGGATGGACATGATCGATCCGGCCATTCTCCGCAAGGGCCGGCTCGACCTGCAGGTCGAGATTCCTGCGCCCGACGCCGCGACGCGGCAGGCCATGTTCGTCCACCATCTGAAAAACCGGCCTCTGGCCGACGACATCGATTCGTCGGCGCTGGCCGCCATCACCGACGGCTACGCTTCTTCCGACATCGCCTTTATCGTCAACGATGCCGCCCTGGTTGCCGCCCTCGCCGACGAGCCCATCACCCAGCACCACCTCGAAG
>Ga0265298_10010243_pt1 | contig 11112 bp, 7 predicted proteins | sample AusTroGonzalo_MG_3_FD_193486 | JGI IMG/M metagenome (GOLD analysis project Ga0265298, IMG submission 193486) | Bovine rumen microbial communities from tropical cattle in Woodstock, Queensland, Australia - Gonzalo_01 | ecosystem: Host-associated > Mammals > Digestive system > Stomach > Rumen ...
GTTTCTCCAATTGCTCCTTGAGCGTATCCGACTGTTGTTCCATAAGCTTTTATTCTTTGATAACGGGTAGGGTGACAATAAAGTCCGTGTATTCGTTCTTGACTGAATTGACGGTGATATCGCCGCCGTAGTTCTGTATCACGTCGTGACTCAGGTAAAGACCGATACCCGAGGCCTCGCCCGTGGTCTTCGTGGTGAAGAAGGGGTCGAAGATCTTGTTGATGATCGTCTCCTCGATGCCGACACCGTTGTCGTGGAAGAGCAGGGTGATTGTCTCCCCGTCGGTGGTGACTGTGAGTGTCACCTCGGGGTTGAAGGCCGTCTGCTTTGCCTTCTTCATCACGGCATAGATGCTGTTGCCTAACAGACTCATGAATGTCTTGCTCAGCAGCTCAGGATTACCGTTGACGTAGAGTGGGGTGTCAGGGTAGTCGAACCTCACGCTGATCTGGTGCTCCTTGATTTCTTTTTGGAAGTAGGTCTCCACCATCTCCTTATTCTGATGGAGCACACCGTGGAGATCCATCCTGACGATACCGCTACTGCGATCCTTCAGCATCTCTTCCATGGCCTTCAGCGTACGCGTGGTGTTCTGACCGTGCTCACTCACCTTCTTCAGGTTGCCGGTGAGCATGCCCAGCACGTCCATCGTGTCCTCGTAGTTCTCTTTGTCCATCTTGTCCTTCTCGTCTTCGATGTTGGCCTCAATATCTTTAACGAGTCCTTCCGAGAGTTTCGAGAAGTTGTTGATGTAGTTCAGCGGGTTCAGGATACGGTCGATGAGACCCTGTGTCAGCTTACCCACGGTGGCCATCTTTTCCTGCTTCACCAGTTCCTTATGGGCGCGCCTCACCTCGTCGGTACGCTCCTCCACGATCTTCTCCAGTCTCAGTTTGTCTTCCTTCAGCTTCTGCAGGCGCCATTGCAGGATCAGGATGATGAACAATCCCAGCAGAATCAGATAGAGGATGTTCATATACCACTTCATATAGAAGGGATAGTCGATGCAGAAGCTGATTTCTGTGATGTCCGTCTCACGTCCGAAGGCATCGCGCCCCTGTACCCTGAAGACATAGTTGCCGTAGGGCAGGTTCAGGTATCTCACTTCATGCTCGTCGGCCCAGGCACTCCATTCACCGTCGTTCAATTGGTGGCGATAGACATTCTCACCCACCAGAGGCTCGTAGTCGATGGCATACTCGAAACGCAGGTTCCTGTCTTTGCTGCTCAGGGTTGGCAGTTTCTTGGGTATGTCGCCGAAACCGCCCCATATCACACTGTCATTACCCAGCGTGACATGCCGTATGATCAACTGTGGTTCCGTCAGAAGGGCAGGGTCTTTCATGCTGGTCTTGATCACCACCACTCCCTGGTCGGTTCCAAGCCATACCTCGTCATCTTCTATGAATAACGCGTGGACGCTGTAGTTGCTGATCGGATAAAGCAACTGGTCGAGATCCGTCAGCCGTTTCCCGTCTTTCCATCTGTACAGGCCCTTGCCCTCGTGGTTCGTCAGCCAGGTAACACCGTTGCTGTCGGTAAACGAGAACTCCGGATAGGGGAATGGCTTGGTCTCTTCAGCTTTCACGTAGTAGATCCTCTGGCTGGTCTGCACCAGTGTGGCAATGTCTTTTTCAGAGACTTTCCTATAGGGTTTGAAATCCTGATCCTTCGTGGTTTTGTTCCAGATCTCGCCATACATGCTCTGTAGCCAGATGGTACCCTCGCTGTCCTTGAGAATCTTCGTGACCTTGTCGAGTTCGCAGACTTTCTTTCTTGACAGATTACCTGTCTGCATCAAATAGACACCGTCGGTCTCACCGCTATAGAACTGTGAGCCGTCATTGAACAGGACCATACAATCGCTGGTGGTGATTTGTCTGATGGAGCCGTTAGGGGCGACGCAGTAGATGCCGTTGCTCGTTGCGGCAAGTAATCCTATAGCACTCTTGGTGAGTGCCCAGCACACATGACGGATGTCGCCCACGTTCACAAACGACATCCCTTCCTGGCGATAGAGGCCGTTCACCGTGCCCACGTATTTCTGAGAACCATATTCCGTGATGGCGAAGACGTCGCCCTTCAATCCTTCGTTATCGGCAAAGTGACTGAAAGCCGATGGGATGCCTATCGAGAAGATACCGTTCTCCGAAGAGCCCCAGAGCACGCCGTGACCGTTGTAGGATACCCAGGTGACATTGTTCGTGGGCAGTCCGTTCTTCTCCGTGATGGTGTAGAGCTCCCGTCCTTCGTCGTCGGTGATGATGAGGCCGTAGCCGTTCTTTGCCTTCACCTTCAGACCGTTACCCAACGGCTCATCCACGAAAATGTCTGTCAACACCTCAATGTCCGACAGGTCGTCAATGGCCTTCGTGTTGACGACGTCTGTCATGCCTAAGCCTAACTTCTCAAGGCTGATCACCTTTTTGACAAGGATCTTCTCGCCATTCACCTGATAGACCTTACCGTCGTTGACCACAAAGTTGATCATGCCGTCCTTCTCCCAGATCTCGACCACCTCACCTCTGAACAGGTCTTGCCCGCCAAAGCGCTTCAGTATCGGCTCTCCGTTTTTGGTGTATTCAACCCTGCCGAAGAAGTTGTAGCCGCCTATCCAGATGGTGCCGTTCTTGTCACCGTAGGTCACGGTGATACGGGTGTTCTTGGAGGTGTGGAGCGTGTGCCACAGTTGATTGTCGTAATAGAGCAGACCCTCGAAGTTGGCGGCAAACACCAGACCGTCCTCGCCGCAGTTGATATCATAGTTGATGTCGTGGGCATGATATTCCTCGGACAAATAGTTGCGAATGAACGGATAGCCTTGGGCGAAGGAGGCCAAGAATGAGAAGTGAAGAGCGGTAAGTATCAGCAGTCGTTTCATGGCTTCACCTCCTTCCTGTTTTCGAAGAACGACTCATAGGGCACGGTCTGGCCCATATAATAGTTCCATTCGTTTTGTGTAAAGTCGCGCTTCAGTTTCTTCTTCACGGTCTCCACCATCATCGGGATCGAAACAAGAACTTCCGACAAGTTACCCCTCTGGTCGCCTACCCACAAATGGTTGACGCCGAGGTCGAACGAGAAGTGTAGAATCCAACAGCTGCCGCTGTAGAGCGTCACGGGGTCCGGTTTCTCGCTATTGGCTGTCCACATATTGAGGGTGCCGTCGAAGCTCGAGGAGTAAAGGTTGTTGCCGTCAAACCTCATTTTCGAGATACGTGAGCGATGGCCCATGAACTGCTTGATGTCGCCCTTCTTGTTCATTACGTAGATAGTGCCGTCGTTTGTGCCAAAGGCATCATACTGTCCGTTTGACGCATAACAACTGATGACGCCTTTCACGGGCAATTTCATCTCCACGATATTGTCCAGACTCCTCACTTCATACATGTGTCCTTGATCGTCGAAGAACCGGGGGATATGGTTATGCGAACCCGAGCCGACAATACGGCAGTTCTGATGGCGGACGTCAATCACTTTCTGTTGCCGGGGGTCGAAGAGCGCAATGGCGTTTTCTCCTATGATGAGTGTGTTGTCGCCCAGCGGTGTCATCTTCGTGGGGTTGGTGATACCGTGCAGTTCCAGTATTTGGGTACTCTTTCTCGTGATGATCACCAGATGTCCTGTACGGCTGAGGGCATAGATGATATTGTTGTCCATGTCTGTATAGACATTGCGGAAGTCGTATTTCTTGTCGAAGAACAGGGTCTTGCTCTTCAACTGGTCTCCCACTTTCTCATGCCTCTGTATCTCCCCATAGCTGCTCACGGTCAGGATGTTCTTGCCGTCTTTTGTCAGCAGCTTCGTATTGGTAATGGCTCCTTCGTGCACATCCCATTGGGTCTTGCTGCGACTGACGAGCGAGAGGGGCTGATACACCGAGGGATGATAGACGTCGCCCCCATATTTCTTGGTGAAATGATAAGCCGCATAACTCAGCAGGTCAGAAAGTTCCTGGTTTCCGATGTTGTATTGCGTGATGGCCATCGAACCCAGCGAACGGCCTAACGAGATAAAGCCTAACGTGTCGGTCACGCGCTTCGAGAGTTCCGCCTGTATGCGCTGGTGCTCGGCAATCTGCCGTTGCTGCTCTGCCTGGTCGAAGGCATCAAGGGCCTTGCGCTCAGAGGCCTGGGCAGCCTGTTGGGCGACGACGGCCTTATGGCGCTCCGCTTCAGAATGTTCACGCAACTCATTGGCGATCCTCGTCTGCAACTGTGCCTCCTCGCGCTGTTCGTCGGAGATCTCCTTCTGTTCGAGGGCGATCATCTCCATCTGTCGGCTCACGCTTTTCTGGACAGCCGACACCCTCTCTAACTTCCGCAGTTCGGCGAGTTCCGCCTGCAGACTGTCGTTGCGCTTCTCCGAGGCATACCATCCTGCGAACCCTGCCAGAGTAGCACCTGTCAGGACCATGCCGATGGCGGCACAGGATATGATCTCTTTCCTATTCACGCTTTACGTTTCAAAACCAGCATCGTGATATCGTCGCTCTGTTCGGCATTCCCCACAAAGGCCTTCACGTCGGCCGTCACGGCGTCGATCACCTCCTGGCAACTGTGCATCGTCACGTCCTTGAGTGTCTCTTCGAGGCGGTTGTCACCAAACTCCTCGAGGCTCTCGTTCATGGCCTCGTTCACGCCGTCGGTAAACATAAACAGTGTGTCGCCTTTCTCTAACTGGATCTTCTGCTCGTGATAGGTCATGTCTTCCACGGCACCCACGAAGGGATCTGTCGGCATCGGGAGCACTTCCTCCGTTCCGTTGGCCTTCAGGATATATGGAGGATTATGGCCGGCATTGCAGTAGGTGATCTCTCCCGTCTGGATATTGTAGATGCCGTAGAACACGGTGACGAACATACAATCGACCGATTCCTTGGTCAGCAGGTCGTTGGCGTAGGCCATGCACTCGGCAGGACTGCCACCGCGGATGCCTGTGGCGCGGATCAGCGTACGGCTCACGGCCATGAAGATAGCAGCGGGGATGCCCTTGCCGCTCACGTCGGCAATCACGAAACCGATCCTGTCGTCGTCAATACGGAAGAAGTCGTAGAAGTCACCGCCCACGTCCTTTGCCGCCGTCATCGAGGCGGCAATGTCAAGCTGGTCACCGTTCTCGGGGAAGGGTGGGAAGATCCTGGGCAGGATGGCGAGCTGGATCTCCCGTGCGATGGCCAGGTCACCCTTGAGCGACTCTAACTGCGTATGCTCCTCCTGCATCTCGCGGATATACTTGATCTGTTCGATGGCCTTCTCAATGGTGAGACTCAGGTCGTCGAGGTCGATGGGCTTTGTGGCGAAGTCGAAGGCCCCGTTGTTCATCGCCTGACGGATATTGCCCATGTCACCATAGGCCGACACCATGATGCACTTCAGAGCGGGGTTACGCATCTCGTTGATCTTCGTCAGCAGCGTCAGTCCGTCCATCTCCGGCATGTTGATGTCCGAGAGGATGATATCGTAGTCCTTGTTCTTCAAGAGCATCGTCAGGGCTTCCAGTCCGTTATGCGCGAACGAGAACTCATACTCTCCCTTGCGGATTTGCCTTCTGAAATATTGTGTCAACAGCAGTTCGAGATCCATCTCGTCATCGACACTGAGAATTTTTACAGCCATAATTCCTTATATTAAATATAATAATGTGCAAAATTAGGAAATTATCCGCTGACAACCAAATTTTTGCAGGTGTTTTTGTGTTATATCAACTTTTTTAGGCTGAGAAGATAAAAAAAAACTGTCTAAAAATTTGCATATTTCATTTAATTAATTTAACTTTGCATTCGTTATCAAGACATTTTCAAACACATTATTATTAATTTAAAGGAAAAAGGTTATGAAGAAAATGATGATGATTGCCGCTATGATGGTGGCTACGCTGAGTGCTAACGCACAGTTTGAACCGGGTACATTCTCTATCCAGCCGAAGCTTGGTGGTACCATCTCTTGGTTGAGCAACATGCCGAAGCTTTCCGGTATTAGTACCCTGAGTGGTAAGAACGTAGAACTCGACAAGGCTCCTATTGCAGGTGTTGTAATTGGTGCTGAGGCTGAGTATCAGCTTAGCAATATGTTCAGTCTGGCCGCTGGTCTTAACTACTCGATGCAGGGCAGTGGTTGGTCAGACTACGATGAGAAGGTTGGCGACTACAAACTTGAACTTAAGGATACGAAGATCCAGTTGGGTTATGTTACCATTCCTGTTGTGGCTAATATCTATCTTTTCAAGGGCTTTGCTGTCAAGGGTGGTGTGCAGTTCGGTTTCCTGACCAATGCTAATATGAAGTTTAATGCGAAGGTAAATGATAAAGACACCTCCTTTACTAAGGATTACGACGAGAGCATTAAGGATGACTGTGAGAAGTTCGACATCTCTATCCCCGTTGGTGTATCTTATCAGGTTCCCACGGTTCCCGTCGTGATTGACTGCCGCTACAACATCGGTCTGTCGAAGGTCAACAAGGGAGATGGAGATAAAATGAAGAACAACGTGATCCAGCTGACCGTTGGTTACAAGTTCGCCCTCTAAGAGATTTCTTTTAGAAAGCAGATAAAGAGAGAGGCCAGCTTCGTGCTGACCTCTCTTTCTTTTTGTCGCCTTCCGGTCTGGCATCATATCTCCGAGATACCGCCGGTGACCGGTTTGTTCAGATGTCTCTGCTGGGGATGACCTGCGTATTTCAGCGATCCCACGCCCGTCACCTTACCGTCGATGAATTCGGTTGCATGACAGGTGATGCCACCCACGCCCGACACATTGGCCTTGATATTGTTCGACTTCAGGTCTTTCGCGTTGATGCTCCCGACGCCGCTGCAGTTCAGTTCGGCCTCCTGGGTCTCTCCATTTATCGAGATATCGCCCACGCCGCTGCACTTCACATACACCATGTCTGCCAGGATCTTGTTCAGCCTGAAGGCGCCTACGCCGGAGTTCTCCACGTCGAGGATGTCGGTGTCCAGACTGTCGAGGCTGACAGTGGCGGCTCCGGTATTCCTGACCTTGGTCAGATTGGAGGTATAGACCGTGATGTTCACGTGCTTCGGGTCGATGTTGATGTTGTCCTTGGAAAAGTTGATGTCCAGCGTACTGTCATTACTGTTAAAGTCGAATAGTTCAATGTAATTATCTGGTGCAGAGAGTACTACGAAGCCATCCTTATCTTCGTCCTGTACCAGTTTCACGTTGGCCACCACACGGGTTGTCACCTCTTTAAACGCGTCGAGCTTATATTCCTTCTCTACGATGTTGCTACTGGGTTCGATGGCCGGACCAAAGCTGTTCATACTCATGTGGCATGAGGTCAGTGCCATCATTCCGCCTACCATCCATAATGCTGCTGTTTTCATAATGCTATTGTTTATTTTGAGTTATTTTGTCTATTTGACGTATCTCATGTCCCAAAAGTTGCATTATTATGGGAGATAATGTGCAAAAAAGGAAAAAAAATCAGTAAAAGCGAAAAAAAACAGTCTTAAATCTTGCAAATTTGATTTAAAATGTTTAACTTTGCCGACAAACTAATTATTTACTAACTTAATAAATTGAATTATGACAAAAGTGATGAAGAATTTGCTGAGCAAATGGAATGTTCTGGCGATTGCATTGGTTGCCATGATGAGTGTCAGTCTCACCTCATGCGGTAGCGACGGTGATGAAAGCGGTACTGAGAACACGCTGAATGACTACTATTTCCTGTTTGAAGTGGTTAACAGAGGCACCCTGAGCGATGCTGATGCCAATGCGCTGATGGGTTCGCTGAACTCACAGATGGGTACTCTGACGGCTTACACCAAGGCTGAGGCCATCTATGTGTTCGACAATGTCGTTGAAGACCTGAGAACCAGTTTCGCCGGCGTCAACGAGTTTGAGCTCTCCTTCAGAGTGAAGTTGATGACGAAGACCACGACGGTTAAGTCGAAGGTGGTTAACATCAAGACAATTGGCTGTACAGTCGAATAACACAAATCTTCAGAGGAGGCCAATAACGACCTCCTCTTTTTTTCTAATATATATTAGGTGCAGATGAAAAAAGTCTTATTGGCCGTGTGCCTTTCGATGGCCTGTTTCGCCCAGTTGCAGGCCATCCCGGCTTATCCCCGCCAGATTAAGATGCTGGTCAATGGCCGGGAAATCCCTGTCCGTCTCTTTGGTGATGAACATGCCAAGCGTATGGAGACGCATGATGGCTATACCATCGTTCAGAACGACAAGGAAGAGTGGGTCTATGCTGTCCTCGACGCAGCGGGACATCTCAGTCCGTCATCCTATCAGGTGGGGAAGGATTCACCCGACGTCGCCGGCTTCATGGCGTCATTACCCCGTCATCTGAAGGATCAGTCGCAGACGGCTCGCCAGAAAGCCCGTCAGATAGCCCGTCAGGCACAGCGCCGCCGCTCCACCGCCCAACCGGCCATCGGCCAGCGCAGGATCCTGGTGATCCTGGTGGAATACACCGACCAGAAAATGGTGAAGAGCAACGACGACTTCGACCGTCTGTTCAACGAGATCGGCTATAGCGACGACCAGGCCCAGGGCAGCGTCAGAGACTATTTCTACCGTTCCTCGTATGAGCAGCTCACGCTGTCGTGTGATGTCTATGGCCCTTACCAGTTGTCCCAGCGGATGAAGTACTACGGTGAGAACGAGGGACTGGACGGCGACGACAAGCGTCCCGAGGAAATGTTTGAAGAGGCCATCCAGAAAGTGGCTGAGGAGACCGACTTAGGGGTATATGACGGCGATAACGACGGCTACATCGATAATGTGCATATCATCTATGCCGGCTATGGCGAGGAGGAAGGCGGACCTACCGATGCCGTCTGGGCCCACGAGGCCACCTTCTATGAGCCCTATAAGATCCAGAACCAGATGATCGACCGCTACTCCTGCGCCTCGGAGCTGCGCGACAATAGGGGAGAGGGCATCTCCCGCATCGGATCTCACTGCCATGAGATCGGCCATGCCCTGGGCGCTTTGGATTACTACGACGTAGATTATACCGATGGTGGTGAGTACGAGGGTACGGGCGACTGGGATATCATGGCTTCAGGCAGTTGGAACAACGATGGTATCACACCGGCCGACCTGAATCCCTATGTCAAGTGGAAAGATTACGGTTGGATAGAGCCCATCGCCTTACAAGAAGGCGAGGTTGTCATCCCACCTTCCGACACCGGCAAGGACAGTTATTATATCATCAGCAAAGGCAAGGAGTATTACCTATTGGAGAACAGGAACCCGCAGCAGTTCAACGACGGTCTGCCGGGAAAGGGACTGTTGATCTTCCACGTGCATCCCGACATCGAGTCAGCCTTTGAAGAGAACGTGATCAACGCCTCCTATCCCCAGATGTGCTATATCGTCAACGCCTCTGCCACGAAGGATATCCCCGGTAAGTCGGATAACGACTATGGCCACATTAGTTCCGATGGCTGCCCGTTCCCCGGTAGCAGTAAAAAGACGGAGTTCAGTGCGTCGTCAACCCCCAAGGCCTTCTGGTGGGACGGCTCTAATTGCGACATTGCCCTCCACAACATCCAGTTGGCCGCCGATGGGAATATCCATCTCAACAGCGACACGGAAGAGTCGGGTCCTGTCGTGATCGATGGCACGGAAGTGTATTACGACGGCTTCGAGTCCGAGAAGGATTACGAGATCCTTAGCTCTACCGAGGCTTCGTGGGAAAGGGTGAAGTATCGCGGTATGTCCGATGCGTTGTCGGGGCGCCCCGAGCCCTACGCTGGTAATTACACCTATCAGCTGTCGGCGCGGATGTCCCGCAGCAGTGCCGTCTCCACGTTTGTCTTCAGCTGTCCCGTGTCCGCCGAGGCCACCGAGGTCCACCTGTCGGGATACTTTAATTCCAAGGGGATGCGCAAGCAACGGGCCAACCACCTGAAGATAGGGTGGCACCCCAAGGGCAGCGACTCCTGGGAGTCTTTCGAATATGAGATCTCCGTTGAGGATGTGTGGTCACCCTTCACCCTGAAGATCGACCCGTCGGCCGAACTGGAATTCTCGTTTGAGGGCATGGCCCAGAGTGGCAGTATCCTGGCACTCGATGAGCTGAAGGTCGAACAGATTGTTGCCACTCCTATCCGGACTTCTGAAATCGGTCGTGCTCCCGTTATCACGGCTATCTACAGCCTTTCCGGCCAGAAAAGAGATCGGCTTGAGAAAGGCATCAATATCGTCAGGTACTCCGACGGTACTGTCAAGAAACTCACTACCCGATGATTTAACCTCGGGCTTCGGCGATGGACTGGTCAGCCTTTCCATCGCCGACATTTATTTCCCTATCCACGATGGTGACTTCGATGGTTGAAAATGGTCACCAAAAACCACCAAATCTTTCCCAGGTTATTTAATAATGACGTAGCGCTTAGTGCAAACAGTCTGGGATGCGGCTCCTGTGGTAGGATCAGCACTATCGCCTTCATACATTATAACGCCGTTAAGAGTGATAGTATAGTCATTGCTGATGCCAAGACCATCCTTACCGGAACCATCTTTTGCACCGCCAGTAGCTGTAACAGTACCACCATTGACGGTGAGAACACCATAAATACCTGCACCACCATCTCCATTGCTTTCTGCGTCGGCATCGCCTCCAATGGCAGTAACATCACCACCACTGATGGTGATGTTACTGCCATAAGTAAATATACCCACCTTTCCTTCTCCTCTTGCTCTTTTTCCACCTTGAGCCGTCACAGTACCGCCCGTAATTTTCAATCCACCAACGGCATCAATACCATATAAATTACCTGTGTTAGTAGCAGTTACCTTACCACCTTCAATCGTCAGATTACAATTGACATTATCGAGATAGATGGCTGAGCCATTACCTGAAGAACTCGCTGTAATCTCGCCACCATAGACATTCATGGGTCCTTTGGCAATAATACCATTATTTGAACCTGCCGAATTAATGATACCATTATAAATAGTAAACGCACTTACTGTTGATATACCCGTATAAGCATCTGTAATCGTTATCTTACCACCATGAACATTCAAGTTTTTCGCAGAAATCGCAATTGAGCCACATATCGCTGTTGCAGAAAGCTCGCCTGTGCCTTCGGCTTGACCGTATATATTCAATGTAAGTTC
>Ga0265298_10010244_pt1 | contig 11111 bp, 9 predicted proteins | sample AusTroGonzalo_MG_3_FD_193486 | JGI IMG/M metagenome (GOLD analysis project Ga0265298, IMG submission 193486) | Bovine rumen microbial communities from tropical cattle in Woodstock, Queensland, Australia - Gonzalo_01 | ecosystem: Host-associated > Mammals > Digestive system > Stomach > Rumen ...
CTACGAACTCTGAGAAGTCATTCTCAAACTTGATGTGATAATCAGTATTACCTGACATCATGCGGGCACCCATAGGAGCACCAAGACCAAACTTGGCGGCTGCCTCGGCATCGGCCTTTCTTACCTCGGGATGATTGGCCAGACCCAGGTAGTTGTTCAAGCTCCAGTTGAGGACGGGCTTGCCGTTGAACTCCATTTCGGGGCCGATTTCACCTACCAGGCGGGGGAACATGAAGTAACCGTCGCCGATTCCCTGATACTGTCCGAGCGGGCCCGGAGTCTCTTTGATTCTCTCGAAAATGTCTTTAATCATACTGAAAATCTTTATTTTATTGTTTGTATTATACCTGTTTGACGCACCGTCTCAAAACTGGTGCCCTTAAACTCCGCGAAATTACGAAAAATCTACGGATTCCTATTTTAAAAAAGGTTATTATTTGCTGTCAACAAATGGCACAGGGGGACAGTCCCTAATGGGTCATTGCAGGGAGCCGATGAGGAGGAAGAAGAGGCCCAGGAGAACCAGGAGGAGGTCGATGACCTTGCTCTTGAGGTTTTTCTCGTGGAAGAGCAGGGCGCCGCACAGGAATGAGACGATTACGCTTGAGCGGCGGATCATGGAGACTATTGAGACCATTGAGGCGCTTTGTGCCAGAGAGACAAAGTAAGCGTAATCAGCCAGAGTAAGGAAAACGGCGATGAAGATGATAGGCCATTTCCACTGGAAGGGGGTGGTATGCTTTCGCGTAGGCCACCAAAGGGTGAAAAGTATCACAGTCATGAGAGCCAGCTGGTAGAAGTTGCTCCATGCCTGTACGAACATGTTGTTGAATCGGCCCAGCAGATATTTGTCAAACAGGGCGCTTACGGCTCCCAGGATGGTAGCCATGATGACGCAGAACACCCATTTGTTCTTGTAGAAAGTAATACCCTCTTTCTTTCCGCTGACGCTTAGGAGATAGAATGAAAGAACGGCTATGGTAACACCTATCCACTGGTAGAGGTTGAGCCGCTCACCGAACAGCAGCAGTCCTCCCAGCAGCACGATGATGGGGCGTGTGGCGTTGATGGGACCGAACAGGGTGATGGGCAGGTGTTTCATGCCGAAGTAGCCGAATATCCAGGAGCCCAGCACGATGAACGCCTTGAGCATAAGCAGGCGGTGCAGTTCCCAGCCGGCTGTGGGGACATAAAAAATACTGCCGTCCAGCAGTCCTGTCTTTGCCGACAGGAGCGTGAACGGCAGCATTAAAAGTGAGCAGAACAGGGTGTTGAACCAGAGGACCGGAATGACCGCGTTCTCCTTGAGTGATTGCTTCTTGGCTACGTCATACAGACCCAGAAAGAGGGCCGAAACGAGCGCGAATGCCAACCACATGACTGCCTGCCTTCAGATTATCAGAACTTGTAGCTCAAACCTACACCAAGTATCTCCTTGAACTGAACGCGGGCACCGTGAATGCCGCCGTCAGCATCAATGTACTTGATGTCATCGTCATACTTCAGGGTTGACTGGAAGGTAACGGTGAGCAGGCTGGTTACGTTCAGGCCTACCAGGACATCCCAGTTTACGTCAACATTGCCGAATGACTCGTTGTATGCGGTAAAGAGGTCAAGCACAGACTTGATGGTGAGTTTATCCTCAAGAAGGCTGTAGTTGACGGTACCCTTGAAACTTGAACCGAGCTCAAAACGGGTCTTCTGACCGGCATCCACGCCGTAACGGGTTGAGAACAGGGTGTCATTGGTAAGGGTCATCTTACCGGCCACAGGTGAGTAGTACAGGCTGATGTGGTCGTTGGGCTTGTAGTCAATACCGACTGAGAGGTTCATGTAACCCGGGGTGAGGAACTTTGATATTACCTCACGGGTTGAATCGGTGTACACATAGCCGTTACCCATCTGGGTCTTGAAATCAAACAGGGCAGCATAGTACAGCTTTTCTGTAATCTGACGACCGAACTTGGATGACAGGTTCAGATTGTCTATGTTCTTGCGCCAGTCAGTTGCATCGGTGTAGTTGAGACCGTAGTTGGCACTAAGACTGTTATCCCAGGCGTTCTTGCCCTCCTTGTAGTTGAGTGAACCGTTGAAATAGACGTTGCCGGACATGGCGTTCTCACCGCCTTCACTCCAGTTGGTGAATGACGTCTGTGAGAAGTTGAGACCGGTAAGACCTTCATGTGTCCATGCAGACTCCTCCTGAGCCCAGAGGCTCATAGGCAGCAGAGCTGCAAGAAAGAATAATGTTTTCTTCATATTCAGTCTTTGTTTAGGATTATTATGCCGCGAATATAGCTAAAATATACAAGATGTGTACTATTTTTTGCATCTCAAGGCATATCCGATGAGGTAGCATATGATGGCTACAACCATTCCGTTGATGGATGGGATACCCCATTTCAGAAGGTTGGCAACCACTGCGCCCAGAACGACACCGATTACTGATGCCCACTGTACTGTCTTAATCTGTACGTCATCGGACTCGTAATCCTTCTTGTTCATGAAGTAGCTGATGATAAGGATTGCGCCGATAGGCGGCAGGGTGCAGTTGAGCACGTTGAGCCAGCCGCAGAAGTTCCAGTAGAGCCATACGGCTGCGATGGTACCGATGATACCGGCAATGAGAACCATGGTCTTCTTTGAGAAGCCGAATATGTTTGACAGGCCCAGACCGGATGAATAGAGGGCATTGTCATTGGTGGTCCAGATGTTGAGGCCCAATACTATTACGGCAAACCAGAACAGACCCAGGTTAAGCATAACCTCAAAGATATCGTTACCGCCTACGTAGATGCTTGATACGGCACCGAAGAAGAACATCAGTGAATTGCCCAGGAAGAAGGCTACTACGGTTACCCAGAAGCCAACCTTGGCGTTCTTTGAGAAACGGGCGAAGTTAGGTGTGGCGGTACCGCCTGATACGAAGCTGCCGATAACCAGACCGGCTCCGGCTATTATGGTAAGCGAGCCGTCATTTGACCTTGCAAACTGCTCGATGAGAGTAGCGTCACCGCGGTGTACGGCAAGTATCATTGCTACGGTGCCCAGAATACCTACTGCAGGAACTGCGATGTAACTGATGATGGTAAGACTCTTGATTCCGAAGTATGCGCTGGCGGTCATGAGGATACCTGCAATCACAACCAGTACATATCCGAGTGCCGGCATGTGGTCAGGTGTAACCTCCAGGTGGAAAACCTCCTGAGCTACGGGAATGGCGAACATGGCCAGACCTACGCCGAACCAACCCATCTGGGTGAAACTGATCATGGCACTGGGAAGCCAGCTGCCTTTGCGGCCAAAGCTGCGGTGTGCCAGCATGTCAAGTGTAAGACCTGTCTTGGCGCCGATATAGCCAAGTGTGCCGGTGTAAGCGCCCAGGATGATACCACCCAGTATCAGGGCACCGATGAATCCTGCGAAATCAAGGCCTGCAGCCAGACTCTGGCCGGCCCACATACTTGCTGAGAAGAATGTGAATCCCAGCATAACCATAAACATACTGAGGTTACTCTTGCGTCCCTCATTAGTTACTCTTCCGGATGTAAAATCCGCATCGTTCTTGTAATTAGCCATATGTTTTATTTTGAGTAAGATTTCAATGCTTTCTTGAATTCACGCAGACGGCGGTCAGCTATCTCGCGGATTGAGAGGTCAGTTGACTTTTCCGTAAAGTCTTTTTCCAGGGCATAAAGGCCGGCCATCTCATCCTGGTCCAGATTCTGGTAGTGGTTGAGTTCCAGCCATCTTTTCTGGCTGATGGGAGTGCGGTAGCCCAGCTTCTCATCCAGGAAATCCTTGAAGATGAAGTTATCAGCTGCGTTCTTTATGTCAGTCCAGTATTCGGTAACTTCGTGATAGTGGTCAGGAATCTCGTAGCGGCGGGCGCCTCCGTCATAGATGATGCACTTCTCAAACAGGGCGTCGTCATCGGCCAGGACATATTTGCGGAACTCAGGTGAGATCACGCCGTCCTTCCAGAAGAAGTCTATCTGCGGCCAGCTGATGCCGGTCACGCCCTTGTCCTTGTAGGCTGAGAAGATACCCTCGTAGAATATACAGGTGATGCCCTCAAACTCCGGCCAGTGGAAACGGAACTCCGGGGTGAGCTCCTCAAACAGCTCAATTGCGCGGGTACCACCGATGGTAAAGAAGACCATACGGCGGATGCTGCCTCCCAGACGCTTGAACTCAGCTATGATGTAACGGATGCAGCGGGCCAGGGTCTCGCCTGACGCGATGATATCGCCTATCATCAGGGTTATGTCCTTGGGGGCGCGGAGCTTGGTGTAACGGATGTCAAGACCTGTGATCTGGTTGTTGCGGATGACGCGCTCGCATGAAACAAAGTCCATGTTGTTGACGCGGATTCCGTTGCGGTAACAGCACTCCTCCAGAGGGTAGTTCAGACCACCGCGCAGAATGGTCATGATATCGGCCTCATCGCCTGTCATCTCTTTCTCCCTGAGCCAGCCCAGCATATCGCCGGTAGCTCCGCACATGGCCAGATAGGAGTCATATCCTATGACCTCAGGTGATGCAAGAAGATGGCGTGTGCCCTCGTTGCTGATGATGTAATAGCTGTTGCTGAATTTGCCGCCGTCCAGGCGGTAGATATCGGTCCCTTTGTGACGTCCTGCAGACTGCAGGAATGTATTCTCCAGATAAGGCTGCATAATGCTTTTGCTTTATTCTGGAAACCAAAGGTACTCAGATAGAGCGGGTTGTCAGTTGCAGACAATGTGAAAGTTTTCAACAATTTTCAAGTAATTCGGTGCCTTTTACACGCCACTTGAAATAACCGTAAACCGATGCTCCCAGATAGAAGCTGTAGAGCAGGATTGTGGTCAGGTGCAGGCCTCGGCGGCAGTAGATATAGATGGAGATGGCGTTGACCAGGAACCATATGCCCCAGACCTCGATGATCTTCTGTGCAAGTACCCAGGTGCCTATGATGTTGAGCATGGTAGTCAGGGCGTCAAGTGCAGGTACGGGGGAGTCTGTCAGAAACTTGAGAATGCTGAATATGGCACCCCATATCAGGACCGATACTCCCATGACAGCCCAGAATTCCATGACGCGGAAGTGGCGGTAGACAATATGCTGCGATGCGCGTTTACGGTCACCATGGAGCCATCTTACAAAACCGTAAACGCACATGCAGATATTGAAGCAGCTGAATCCCATATCGGCATATATCTTGCTGTGAAAGTACACGCTGGCATAGATCATGGAGCACATGGCGCTGACAATCCACATCAGGGGTTTCTGATGGAATTCAAGCCAGAGATAGATGAAACTTAGAATCAGTCCAACTGTCTGGATGGTGTCCCAGAAATCCATGCCGGTAAACTGTCCGGCTATATATGACCAGATATCGGATAGCATCGTCTTTTAGAATTTTAGGGTTATGTGTGCCAATGCCGAGAAGGGTGCGGCGGGAATGAAACCTATCTGATAGTAGCGGTTGTCATTGGTGAGTCCGTCACTTTCACATATTGCCGAATATACCCAGCCTGAAGTGGCGCAGCGGGCATTGAATATGTTGTTCATATCGGCACCTATCACGATGCTTCTGAGCACTTTTTTCATTGGTATGGTATATGAGAACGAGAGATCCGAGAGAGAGTAGGCGGGCAGTGAACGGTCCTGGTTTTCAGAGTTGTCCAGATACTGGCGGCTCACGTAGCCGGTATGCCATGTGGCCTTGAAGTTGGCATAGCTGAAGTTGATGAATCCGTTCAGTATGGCACTTGGAGAGTAGGCCAGGGTGGAGTTGTCATAATGTATGGTCTTTTCTCCGTTGTCCCAGTCCTCGACCACCTCATCAAAATCATTGATCTTATTATTGCTAAGGGCGGCATTTCCTTCCAGTTCCAACCAGGGCAGGGGTGAAACGGCTGCAGTCAGTTCAACGCCTGTACGGTAAGAACTTTTGATGTTTGTGGTGAGTTTCTCGCCTATGTCGCTTTGTGCGCCGGTCTGTACGAACTGGTTGTCATAGTCCATGTAATAGAGATTGATTCCGGCTTTCCAGATATCACCGTAGAAGCCGTATCCTGCCTCATAGTCAATCATGTGCTCGGGCTTGGGAGCGGGATAAGTGCCGTTGTCTGTAAAGTTATTTCTTTCAGGTTCACGTCCGGCAGTTGCAACCAACAGATGGAACCTGTTGTTGCCTGCGGTGTATGTGGCACCCAACTTGCCGTTCAGGAAGTTGTATTTCTTGTCTATGTCAAGATAATGCTTGCCGTATGTGCCGTCACCGTTGTCGATGAATTTGTCATTGTAACCGTCGGTCTTGTAACCTACATGGCGGAACTGCAGGTCGGCAAAGGCATGAAGGTTATCCGTGATGTCATATCCGGCCTTTACGTATGCGCTTATGTCTGTCTTGGAGGCATCTGAATCATAATAGGTGTAATCACCGTCAGCAAGCAGGAAGTCGCTCAATGCCTGGTTGCCTACATATGTTATATGTCCGAAATGGTTGCCCTTGAACTGCTGGAAAGAGACGCCGCTGCGTACGTCCAGCCTGTCTTTGGTGTAGCTCAGGTTCCAGATGGCACCATAGGTGTGCTGCTCCAGTCCTTTCTTGCGTACGAAGTCACTCTTCTTTACCACGCTGGAATCAGGGGCAGTGTAGTTTGACAGGCCGAACTTCTTGAGCTTGTTGTTGTAGCGGAACTCGTCATAATAACCGTAACCGTATGTGTAGTGACCGGTAAGGGAGGTAACCAGATTGTCATTGATGCTCCAGGAGAGTGACAGTATGTTGTGGTCCTGCCAGAAATTATCGGTGGTGCGGTTCCAGAATGTGCCGTCTTTCATCTGATAACGGTCAGTCTTGTAACTGCCGTCGGCGTTCTTTACAAAAGAGTAATTGGCACCGTCATAATCATACAGTTCATACAGTGAGTTGTACTGACCAAGTCCGGCGTTATACATATCGGCATAGGTTTTGATGCCTGTATTGACACCATAGACTCCGTCCATGAGCGTAGCGTCATCAGTACCTGCGGTAACGCCGTTCCAGGCCTGACCGGTCTCTTCAAAGTTGCTTATGTTACGGTAACGGATCATTATGTTTTCGGCCGGGTTCCAGAGCAGGCCTACATAGAAGCTGCCTGACTTGCCTTGTGTTCCGTGAATGAATCCGTCGGTCCTGGTCATGTTAAATGATGCGTCAATGAACAGGTCATCATACAATTCGCCGTTTGAGAGCTGAACACCGTGATGAAGCGTGTTGAATGAACCGTATGATACGGTTGCCTCAATGCCTTTTTCAGGGCTGGGCATATTGCTGGTAAGGGCTATGGATCCTCCGAACGCACCGTCACCTATGGTCGATGTACCCAGACCGCGCTGTATCTGTGCGCTGCCCAGGAATGATGCATAGCTGTTCATGTTGGCCCAGAATACGCACTGGTCTTCAGGTGAGTTCAGTGGTACACCGTCAAGCGTTACGTTGATGCGTGAATCGGCCGCACCGCGAATGCGCATGTATGTTGTTCCGATGCCGGTTCCGTTCTCGCTCCAGGCGATCACGCCGGGGGTGTGTGCAAAGAGGAACGGCAGTTCGCGGCCGCTTTTGGAATAGCTGTCAAGATCTTCACGGCTGATGACGGTCATTGCGACAGGTTCGTTTTCATGGGCACGTACGCCGTCAATAACTACTTCATTAAGCTGTCTGAGACGCAGGGAATCTGCATCCCAGTCAAGATTTTCAACACCGGCCCTGACTGCAAGGCTGGTCAATAAGGATAAGGACAAAAAAAATACCTTCTTCATATAGATTTAATTAGTTAATCCAAATGAAAAGGGTATACCGTCAACTTGAAATCCAATCCCTCCGCCGGCACTGTCCGGATCAGGTTCATAGGGTATAATCTCAGCCACAAAAGTGGCACCCCCTTTCATTCGGGGACAAAGGTAGCGCATTTTTTCATATGGAAATGTTGATAAATGTGAAATAATTGCCTATATTTGTGTTTACACAATACCAAAAGAGGATTTTTATGGATATATCAAACAAGTATGTCATTACAATCAATCGTGAGATAGGTACAGGCGGAAGGACTGTGGCAAAGTTACTTGCCAAGAAGCTGGGTGTTCCTTTTTATGACAGGGCACATCTGCAGTCACTTGAAGATAAGGAAGGCCTTAACGAGGAGAAAATAGACAATCTTAAGGCAAAAAAACGTACCTGGTGGCCGGACCTGAAGAAGATGGTCGAACTGGACGGCGGTTTTGCAGTCTCCATTTATGACAACCTGCCCAATTATCCGGTCAGGGAGAAAAATGATACGGACCAGAAGTTCAAGACTGAACAGGAAATACTTCAAGGTATTGCCGATGCCGAGTCTTGTGTGGTAGTGGGCCGTTGCAGCTTTGTTACATTCAAGGACCATCCCAATCACCTTCATATATGGATTCAGTCTCCTATGGAGTGCCGTGTGGAGAGAGTCATGAAGAAGAAGGGGATAGCCTCTAAGGAAGAAGCCGAGAAATTCATAAAGGAGGTTGATGATTTGTGTGATGACTATGCAAAGCGTCATACCGGTGTAAGCCGCTATGACCCCCGCAACTATGACCTTGTCATCTCAATGAAGGACAAGACTGAGGAAGAGGCAGTGGATCTCATCCTCAAGTACATACATTAATCCAGCAATTCAAGAATGAGTGATGCCAGAGCAGATGAATTGTCTGCCTCTGGTATCATTATTTTACCGTCGTAGATGAGGCGGGGTATGGCCGATGTCGTTCCCCTTGATGTTCGGCCGAACAGTTCATTCACTATTCTGGTGTAGTTTTCCATCCAACGGCTCTGTATTACGTTATCGAGCCGTTCTTTGCCTATGAGCTGCCCGGCCATAGCAGTGGCCTGCTCCACTGTGGGCGGGTTCCAGCCTTGGGCAAGGTCTGTCCCGAAGAACCACTCTTCATACTCCCTATAAGCGTCCGGTTTTGTACGCCATAAGGCCAGGCCGATACGCATGAACGTGCAAGAGCCGGCAAACCGGTCTATGCCCGGTGATATGTGGGGATTGCACTCGCGGCTCATGGAGACGGGGCAGCATACCACTGCAATGCTGTCACCCAGCTGGCTTACAGCATCGGGCAGCATAATGTGCGTACGGCGGCAGTGGGAGCATTGCCAGTCAAAGAGCAGTGTTACCTTATGCTTGGCATCTGGATTGCCGATGACGGGCATATCCTTGGGGTCGGGGTATCGCAGGGGCTCGTTTACAAAACCGCGTTGGGCAAGGGTACGCGGGGTAGTGGTAAACTGGACCACAGCCAATGCGGCTGCAATCAACACACCTATTGATATGTTCAGTATAATACGTCTGCTCTTTTGCCTGATGCACCAGATGACTGAGAGTATGGAGATGACTATGCCCAGAATGTGGGCTGTCATGCAGTAGGGGCAGAAGGCCCGGATCATCTGACTCTGCAGCCAGATAAACCATACGGCGCACCCTACAATGGCGCCGCTTATGACAAGTACGGCATGCAAGAGGAATCCCTGCTCCTGGGTGCCTACCCGTTTGCTGTCAGTAAGCAGGAGACATGCCAGAAGCGTGAGATAGGCACCTGCGGCAAGTGCGCTCACAGGTATGATTCCAAACAGGAATGACCAGCGGCTGCCCAGCACGATGTTGCAGTTTGTGCCCTGGGTGCAGCCTATCAGACCATGCCCGGAGATGGAATGGATACACAGGATGACGGATAAAAGAAGGACAATGGCGGTGAGCACCACCATTGTCTTTCTCATTATTCCGGTATCCCTTGCCATTGCAGATTATCTGATATTAGGCTTACCGGGTGTAGCAACAGATGCGGTGAATGCATCGCCTGCACCGTGATCCTTGGTAAGGGGAGCGCCCAGCGTGATTCCGCTGCCGGACAGATACTCTCCGGCTGCCACATCGGCCTTGAGGCCTGTGGTCAGGGTGATCTTGTCAGGATCAACAGGCTGTTGCTGGCCGCCACGTCCGCCGAATCCGCCAAATCCTCCGAATCCACGGCGCGGTACAGCCTGGATGGAGGCGATGGTGTAACTCTCATTTCCGATGGTGATGACCTGACCGGCCTGGAACGGCTGTGCTGCGGCTACCGCTACGGTCTTGTCACCCTTCCTGGCATCAGCCGATATCGTTGTTGCACCGGCTGTGCCGATGGTTGCGATCTTAACCTTCTCAAGACTGCTGCCTGAGCCTATGTACATGGTCTGGCCTATTGAGTAGCCCTGAACGGATGCCACCTTGATGTTGGTCTGGCCTGCCTTGGCAGGTGCGGCTATGGTTTGAGCCTGTCCTGTGTGGAAATCAAGCTTGTTGTCATCAGTATCAAATCCGTCGGGATACCGGCCTGTACTCAGGTCTGGACCTGCGGCAGGAGCTGCTGCGGGAGCGGCGCCGAATCCACCGAATCCGCCGCGTCCGCGTCCGGTCTGAGGAACGGGAGCGCAAGCGCCCTCGGCACCTGCACCTGCGTCAGCGTGATAACCTTCAGCAAGCCACGGGTCAACCAGACCGCCGTAGTTGAGTGCATCCACTATCAGACCCTTGCCGTTACGCAGAGTCATGTTGCCGCGAGAACCGTCCAGCACTGGACCGCCAAAGAGAAGGTCGGCTGTTCCTGTAAAGCCTGCGTTCTGAACCATAACATCCAGAACTACGCTGTTGATGGCATGATTCCTGGAAAGCGCATTGTCAAGCTCAATTGCATAAACCAGCGGGAGCACCGGCTCGTTGCTGGAGTGGTCAAACTTGGTTGCGGGCTCAAATGTGATGCCGGTTCCGTTGACTGCGAACGGCATGTTTGCCGAGTGGTCAAACTTGAGCGGTTCCATCAGGTCAAGACCTGTGCCTGGGTTGTCATTGGGACCAAGCGGACCGCCGTTGCTGCCGCGTGATGACTGGGTACCTACTGACTTGACTGTAACCCATTCAATACCGTGGCCTTCACTGTCTATGTCGAGACGGATCTTATCGCCGGCGGTGATGTTCTGGGTGCTGGTAACCTTGATGTTGGTATCACCCTTCTTGGCATCGACTGCCAGCCATGCCTGTGTGCCGGGCTTGCCAACCTCAGTGACGGTT
>Ga0265298_10010246_pt1 | contig 11109 bp, 13 predicted proteins | sample AusTroGonzalo_MG_3_FD_193486 | JGI IMG/M metagenome (GOLD analysis project Ga0265298, IMG submission 193486) | Bovine rumen microbial communities from tropical cattle in Woodstock, Queensland, Australia - Gonzalo_01 | ecosystem: Host-associated > Mammals > Digestive system > Stomach > Rumen ...
GAATTTTACTTTTTGGCGATTGTAAAATTACTCATTTTCAGTGAGTTGACCAAACATCGAGGCCATTTTTATTCCTATTTTATGTTAAATTATGCAGGTGAGCCATCACTTGCGAAACTTTAGTAAATAATATATAATACAAGGAGTGTTAGGTTTGATGCAATCCGGGCAGATTGCATCGCCTTACTTCCAAATACAGCTTATTTGGAAGTTTTCGCTAATTTCGATTGGCGAAATGAATATGAGATCAGAAATATATACCAGACCAATGCCGCCGGTGCGGGCTTGTGGCATCGCCACGATGATTGTGCATCCATCCCTGATGGAGGTTCTGTCATCGCCCGCGCTTCCAGAAGATATGTCCGTCCGTCTTGCAGACTAATGCGCATCGAGCATACAAGTCTGCAAGACGGTAAGGTCTTTTCGCTCTGGACGGCCTGGTTCTGGTATATGCCTGTAGCGTCAGCGATTGCTCATAGGGAACATGAAGCATAGGCACTATGCGTCCGTCTCTGTATAGGGAGTGATGATGTCTTCGGCCCATTACGGGATTAGCACGAGTTAAAGCGTCGCACGGTGTGGGAGTGCGGAGAAATCGGGCATTGTCACACGGGGTTCTTCACAGCGACTCTGCAGCCGTGAAGAAACGAACGATAACGTGTCTTTATGGCCGTCATCGGCGTACAGCGTGACATTACCCCTGGTTTCTCGTCAGCAGTCCTGCCGTCATGCGAAGAAACGCTTTCCCGACGCTATCACGCATTGGGACGGTCATCGTCCCCAGGAAGAGGTGTGCTGTGCGGTGACACAGAGCCGCCCCGTGGCCGAGGAGTACGGCGACCAAGCCCCCAGCACACGACCGTCGGTATCGGCGAGGCAGCCATGCGCCCACGAGCGGATCAAGACAGTCGTATGCAGGGATGCCAGGAGTGGGACGTATCAGCCACAGGACGGGTTGCCCTGGAACGGTACAGATGTTCCCGGCTCAGATCGGATGAAATCAGCCGTTTCATATCCTCTTAGGGTCTTGAATTTGTTAAATCAAGAGATTGTTTGAGACGAATTTGGTAAACCACCTTGTAAAGGTGTATCTTTGCCGAAAATGATTGTGTCATGAAACAGACTTTGATTAATATAACGCTCACTGTGATATTACTACTGCTGCCAATAGGATATTGTGCGGCAGTTGAATCCAACCCCACTCTGGCAGCAAGGATCCTGCTGGCCAAGGGAAATTTCGAGAAGGCGTTGCAAAACCAGAGGAACAGGCAGCTGATGGTTGGTGAAGGCCATGTCTTCCTGGGCCGCGAGGTGCAGGCCTTGAACGAGCTTCAGCGCGAGTTCAATGATTACCTTGATCAGTTTCACGATGCCGTAAGCACGGCAGCGGAGCTGTTCGGCACCTTCCTTGAGATTAAACGGACTGTGAATTTATCAATACAGGTGTCGGAAATCATCTCCGATGCTCCGGCAAACGCCGTTGCTGTTATGTTGAGACCCAACAGCAGCGGCCTTTACGGTTCCATCCTCCAGACATCCCTCGGAGCCGCACAGGACATTTATAATGCCTGTGTTTCCAAAAAGAAGCAGACGGCTCAGGACCGGAACAAGATGCTGACCAATGCCCGTACAAAGATCAAGGAGGTGAATAAGATGCTGACAAAGCTGATTATCGTTCTAAGATACACCTCCTTCGAGGATATCTGGCACTCTATTCGCACACGTGCGAAGTATATGGACAGAGATCGTAAGCATACGCTCATTGAGCGTTGCTACGACAACTGGAGACACAACATCAGATAAAAAAAAGGAATATATGAAGAATAGAACTTTCTATAGAACCCTTATGGTCAGCATCCTGTCAGCTGTCAGCGTCAGGATGTCTGCTGTTATTGACTTTGTGAGTGTCGATCCGCTGTGGGAAGCGGCAGTCCTCACCGGGAGTAAGGCGGTTATGGAGCAATATAACACCCAGAACACCAAACTGTTGGAGATGGCGGCCCTGCAGAATACGATGGCACTCCACTTCAATGCCATGAAGGAGTGGAGGCGAAAGGAAAACGCCTACTTGAAAGTGGCCTGCTATGCGGAAGCCGTGCAGGCCGGAACGAAACTCACCACCGAAGCCATCAGGACTGTACGTGACCTGATGGATTTGAAAAAGGTGATGCAGCGTAACCCGGAGGGTATCGCCGCCACCCTATCGATGAATAATCTGTATATGGAAACTATCGTCGAGTTTATCAAGACGTTCAGGATGCTGAACAATGTATTGATAGGCGAAGATCCTGAAGATGAGAACGTGACAGCCACGCCGGTACAGTCGATACCTTATGAGGCAGGATGTGTGCAGGCGACGGTGACCATCCGTAACAGTACGAATAAGGATATAGCATTTGACGGGAAGATCAGTTTTATCCTTCACGGATATATTGCTTCGGAAGACTATACCGGCCACAAGAGCTTCCACGGCATATGCACAGGAGGCGACTACACTATTCCCGCTGGAGGTAGCAGGACCTATACCGTCATCTTCAACAAGGATGATACTCCCAGAGACGGCATCGGGTTGCCCTTTGCAGGCTCTGGCCATACGGGCAGCAGGACGGCGAACAATGCCTATTACATCGGGAATAAAGGTTTCACTTGTGAGAACATCTCCGAGAGTGTGACCTTCCAGGAAGGAGGGTCATATACGATGGTGATTCCCTCGAACACCGACATGTGGTACTCGAAGAGCGGGTCTGACGGCAGCGGCGGTATGCTCACGGGTAAGGAACGTGTTGAAATGATCTGGTCTCTGTGTGACCGCCTGGATGAGCTGAATACAAAGGTGCGCAAGCTGATACTCAGCGTCGCCTACTACCGCGTGAAGGACATCTGGGCGTTCTATACCAGAGGAATGTTCGATCGCCATAAGAGCGACATCGCGGAGAACTGCCTGGAACGGTGGAACCGCGTACAGGACGCTATTAGAATCATGAATTAAAGAATAAGATAATGAAACATGTTGTTTTACTTGGGCTGGCAATGCTGTCAGTGATGTCATGCAGCCAGCCGTCCGCCGAGAATAAGGTGGGAACCTTTATCCAGGAGAGTATTAAGAAGTCCCTCAACCATCCAGAGAGTTATCTGGCTATAGAAACCGTCGTTGACAGTGCCTTCGCGCCGTTTGACGATCCCGTCTTCTACGAGAAGACGCTGGAGATCAGCAAGATGACCTTAGAGAGTCTTGATTATGTCAGGAAGGCACAGGAGGCAAGTCGGGACTCAAAATCCAAGGGACATGTTCATATGTCCGATTCTGCCAAAGCTATCTCCAACCTTTATAACAGGAAGGTTGACAGTCTTTCGGCAAAGATACAGGAGAAAGGCAGGAAACTGATGGATATGATGGGTACGGAGTATCGCTTCATCGGTTTCAAGGTCACGCATGTATATAGTGTTGAGGATGACGGGGAAAATGCAACTATAAGGAAGAGGATCTTCATTATGGACGACAAATTGACGAAGAGCCTTGCAGAATACGATGCCTCCAGCAAGGAGTATATCATGGTGCAGACCATGTATCGGATGTGGGAGGAAGAAACCTTACTGACACAGGAGAAATAAAAAATTGAAAACAAAAATCCGAAATTGTTTGGTCGTTTCGTTAATATGTCGTACCTTTGCATCCGAACACCTGGGCCGTGCTGATGGGTGTTCGCCTCGCGCTGTATGCGGAGGTTGCCGCCCGTTGTTGCTGGAGCTGGGCAACGGGATATTTGGCACAACTCCTTAAATTTTCACAAAATTCATTTTCGGGTCGGCTGTACGGCCTTAGGGCGAGGGTACGACCTCTCGTTAAGCCCTGAAAAGGGTATATACAGCGCAGAGTGATCGATTGCGTGATGCCCGTTGGGTGCAAACACGCCATTATTTTCTAATTAAACCAGTTCAAGTATGAAAAAGTATTTAAAGATTTCTGCTCTGGCCATCATGGCCATGATGACAGTGAGTGTGTTCATCGCCTGTGGCGGTGATGACAATGACGATGACCTTCCCAACGGCTATCAGAAGACAACGGAAGGCGTTCACCGTATCGAGGTGTCCGTCGATGGTAATATCACTGGCTGGAACGGTAAGTTTGCCTTTGTGTCCGTCTGCGGCGACGGTACTCGCGGCTATGTGAAGCTCTACGAGAACGGCAGGCAGATCTCTGATGACGGCACGTTCCTCGGCGAGGAACTGCGGAATTACACTATCGAGACTGATTCAAAGTGTGACCAGATGACCGTGACGGTTACGCTCAGTCATAGCACCTCTGCTTCTGTCAGTCCTATGACTGTCACCCTGAAGAGTTATATTAATGGCCAGCCCAAGAAAGCGAAGACGGTGGAGTTCACCGACTCCTACAAGACAATTGTTTTCAATTCTGAGCTTGACGCTGATAAGTATTGAGCGACATGGCCATAGAAGCATCATATTACGGCCTCTATCTGTTGAAATACCTCAAAGATACGGAGAATCCTCGGCAGCACGACCACGACTTCATTAATAGTCGGGCCGATGACGCTGCCGGGGCCTTCGAGGCCGAACGACGGGCTGGTGCTACGGTAGATCAGGCTCAGGAGGTTGCCATGAAGGTTCTTATGGATGACTTTGAATGACGAAGTTTTAATATATAAAAATAATATAGAATAAATGACAGAGCATTTATCCGGCATCGGTAAAGAGCAGAAGCAGCAGCTCATGGCTACAAAGCTTCAGGACGGAACATCAGCCTACGACTACGTGATGTCGTGGTCGGAGGCTGACCGGCCTTGTGCGCTGGCTGGAGTCCTCTCGTGTATCGAAAAAGGTTATAGTCTGAACCGCCTGACCATCAACTGGGAGGCGCGAGAACTGCGTTACAGTAAAAAGTGAATGACGATGGAACTTGCCGAGGAGCAGATAGAGTTGTTGAAGAGTGCGACACTCACCAACGGCCAGAACGCCTGGGACTTCGTGCAGTCACGCCCGCAGGATGCTCAGCCATGGGTAGCGCAAGGCATCCTGTCCTGTATAGACAAGGGCTACCGCCTGGATCTTCTGATGATTGGTTGGGAAACACGGGACATCAGAAGAAATAATTCAAGACTCTCTTTATAGTTTTCGGTGAAATTCGACTGAAAAATCGCTGAATTTTCGTATCTTTGCACAAAATTTGATTGGTATGGATAATAACAAGCCTATTGACGGTGCAGAGATCATCACAATGGATGAGATCAAGCACCTGAAGCTCCCCTACTTCGAGGGGCTGGCAGCAGGATATCCATCTCCTGCAGGTGACTATCAGCATGAGAGTCTGGATCTTAATGACAAGTTCGTGCATCACGAAGAGGCATCGTACTTCGTCCGCGTAAGTGGTGAGTCGATGATCGGCATCGGTATTTACGATGGCGACATCTGTCTGGTTGACCGGTTGGAAGACCCGAGCGACGGAAGTCTTGTCGTAGCCTTCGTCAACGGCGGACTGACAGTAAAGACCCTCGACACCTCCACCCGTGAAAAGGGCTATCTGCGGCTGATGCCCCACAACCCGGATTTCAAGCCGATCATCATCGATGCCAACGACCAGTTCATCCTTCAGGGAAAGGTGACATCAATACACCGGGACACCCGCAAATATTAAAATAAAGTTAATTCTAATATATTTTATTCCAAAAATTTGGAATTTAAGTATATTATTATTAACTTTGCAATATGTTTGAAGACGATTTGTATGCACAGTCAAATTCATCTATTATCGCCGGTCTTGGGAAAAGGGTGCGCGAATATAGGATGAAGGCACAGCTGACTCAGGAAGAGTTGGCTGCAAAGGCCGGTATATCGGCCTTGACACTAAAGAAATTCGAGACAGCGAAAACTGCAAATATCAACATGCAGTCCTTCCTTGCTATTCTTAGGGCTTTACAGCAGTTGGAATGTATTGGGAACATTCTTCCTGAGCTTCCCGTTCCTCCATCTTTGTTAAGGCAATATCAAGAAAAAACTCCAAAGAGGATAAGACATGGAAAATAACATTGTAAAGGTCAGTCTCTGGGGGCAGACCGTAGGTGAGATATATTGGGATGAAAAGAGAAAACAGTCATGTTTTTCCTTTTCCAGTGATTTTGTTGAAAAAGGCCTGGACATTGCGCCTTTGACAGCATCTATTCATAATCCCCTGCTGTCACGGGGTGAAGTATATCTTGGAAACAGGAAAGACCTGTATAAAGGACTTCCAGAGTTTCTTGCAGACTCCTTGCCTGACAACTGGGGAGAAAGGGTGATGAAGCATTGGGCCGATCATTATGGCGGAAAGGTACGCCTCTCTCCCGTCGATGCCTTGTCGCTTATGGGAAAGCGTTCAATGGGAGCCTTTGAGTTTGAGCCGTATATGGAGAAGTGGGAAAAAACCACGGACATCCTTCTCCCCGAACTCTATGAGCTGGCCAGTATAATCATGGAGGAAAGCAAGTTCCCTGAAGGGGAAGATCCGCTGATACACCTCCAGAATCTCTTCAGTGTCGGAACCTCTGCAGGTGGCAAGCGTCCGAAGGCAATCATTGCCATCAATCAGGCAACGGGAGAAATCAAGTCAGGCCAGGGCCTTCTTTCTGATGAATATAAATACTATATTCTGAAGTTCAATGAGCGCAAGCAGTTTCCGACCACACTGCTTGAGAAGACCTACTATGACTTGGCAGTAGCGGCAGGGATTCCTATGATGCCGTCGTCGCTCATGGATATCAATGGAACGCCTAATTTCATTACAGAGCGTTTCGACAGAGTTGACGGAAAGAAAGTCCACACGCAGACGCTTGCGGCGCTGACACCAGAGGCTGACTCTTACGAGGACATGTTCAGTGTGGCAAGGAAATTGGGCGTACCCAATGAAGAGCTGGTGAAGTTGTACCGGCAGACCGTGTTCAACTTCCTTGGTGACAATCTTGACGATCATAATAAGAATTTCTCCTTTATCATGCAGCAGAACGGTGATTGGCATATATCCCCAGCATACGACTTATGCTTCACCTATGATCTCACGGGTATGGGCTTTGCCAACCGCCATGAGCTTTCCTTGGGCGGTAAGGACAGGGATGTCACAACAGAAGATCTCCTGAAATTTGGAAAGGCAAACGACATACGGGGTGCAGAGTCCATAATCAAGGAGATTTCCGATATTCTCCTAAGTTTCAAGGAGTATGCCATGAAGAATGGTGTAAGCGATATCTATGCCGAGGTTATCCAGAAGAAACTCTGCCAGAACTTAGGCATTAAGTCTGAGATAGAAGGGGAACAGATGACTGTCGGGAATCCTGAACAGTCCAGTATCTTCGACCATGTTGTAATTCGGAAGAACAGGGAGAAATATACAATAACCGCCAGTATAAATGGAACCAGACTTCGTGAGAAGAGGATCCTCCATGAGGATTATATGGCATATTCATTTGGACTTGTCTCTAAGGAAAAACTTGCTGAAAAGTATTTCCATGACGAAATAAATAATAAATAATAAATAATATATGATATATGATATACCTTTAACACATCTTTACATATCCCAGCCAGTGGCTGAAAAGTGTGAATAAAGTTTAATTAGAATATGGCATCATTCAACGAATATAGTATTGGTAGATTCGGCTTATGTCTGAACAGGAACAGGGATCTTCTTACGAGACTGTTCCAGGCAAGTGAGCCTGTGTATTATTCACAGGTTGTTGAAGATGATGCCTACAGGAACTGTGATATCAATGAACTGATAGACCTGCATATTGTCAATATTCTTGGAAAGGAGATGCTTTCCCTGACTCCGGAGTTCCATGAAATGATTTCAAAGGCATTCAGCCTTGGCTATCTTGTTTCCGATCACGACGTGATGAGATACAAGGAAAAGCTCGAAAGTGATATTGAGGACTGCAATGCCTCGAAGGATTTCCGGCATGACATCTACCTCCGAAGGGTCAAGAATGATATCGGTGAGATTATCATGGTGATGTCTTCGAGTGTCGATGAGCTGAACGCCGCAGTGGAGCGTGAGTTCAAGTATGCGGAAGACAATGAGTTGAAGAAGGAGCATCTTGTCCGTTTTCTCAATACCGACAAGAAACTCCATGACCTTATAGGTGAGGTTGACAGCTTCCTTTTCGGTCCTGCCGTCAAGAAGCTTCAGCGGGATTCCAATGACGGTGAGCTGGATTCACTTATCATCGAGTGTCTGGCCGTCTTCTCCAGAAAAGGCACTGACCTGTTGAAACTCCTCACAACGATTAATTACTATCTCAACGAGGTCAATAAGAAAATCGAGGAGATTGAGAAGATCCACAGGATCAAGGCTCTCAAGGACGAAGGCAGGCTGTCTTCACCGGAGTACAGCAACCTGAGAGAGTTCCTTTCAACCGATTTTGCCTTATGGCATGAGACGGGTTCCCAGCATCCCTTCTATATTCCTCTTGAGGATATCCGTGAATCCCCATTTATCAAGGATGCCTTGCTAAAGGCAAAGATCCGTCACGATCTGGAGATGTTCAGGAACCAGCCAGCCGGGCCGGTTGACAGCATGTATAACGAAGCCTTTGCCGTTGACAAGAGGAAGAATCACCCGCAGGAGATCATGAATCAGTTCCTGCCGTCAGGAAAAAGCCTTTTCTCCTTTATTGACGATTTTGATTTCGGCCAGGAGCTGACTCTGAATGAGAAGGTCAACTATTTCGTCTATTTCGCCTGTGTCTTTCATAAGCAGCTGGTCTTTACGGACAGCTACATCGAAAGGAACGGAAAGAAGATATTGGTTATTTACCCCAAAAAATAGAGTGTTATGGACTATCCGCAGAAAGTGACGAAGACACTGTATGATAACAACGGCTTCATTGCCGATGACTTCAACGATCCCGAAATGAGGGAGATGTATAACGACCTGAAGGTAAACAGGCTCCAGTATGAGGAGCTTTTCAGGAATTTCGGATGCACTCTCAGGTTCGAGGACAAGTGTTTCTACCTGACGAGGATAAAGGTCACCCGTCAGGCGATAGAAAGCCGGATGGAGGATTTCTACCTGTGGGTAGACATAGTGGATTTCCTCTATGATGTCATTCCGTCCGTCGCGCCTGGCAGCAGGTTCTATTACAGCGACCTGTTCAGGAAGGTAGAGACCAGCGTCAACCTTCCGAAGAAGCTGATATCCATACCGCTGAAGCTGAAGAAAGGAACTGTACCCGACACGAAGGCATACATGGAGGAGCTTCTGGACTTCCTAAAGAAAAAACAGGTTTTGGACGAGTTCGTGAGGGAGGAAGACCATGTGACTGTATATCAGGTAACATCCGTATTCTCTTATTTCAAGGACTATGTTAAGAGTATAACATTAAGGAGCGAGGAGGAGAAATCATATGAAGGGACTGTATAGTATAAACCTGATCAACAGCATGAGGGTTGACAGGGCTGAGATCAAGACATACGGTAATGTCATCCTGACCGGAGAGAACGATGCGGGAAAGACCGCAGCGTTACGTCTCTGGGTGTACTTCATCACCGGAAACAGGAAGATGCTGGGACTTGATGAAGGTTCACAGGACTTCTGCAGCTTCTATTTCCCAAAACCGAACTCATGGATTATCTATGAGATGTTCAGTGATCATGACAGATACATGATCATCCTTTCCTGTAGGAACAATGTTATCTTCTCCAGGTACGTCGATGAGCCTTACAGGCGTGAGTTCTTCTTCGATGATGCCGACAGGGCTTATGAGAGATGGGAGGATATTGCCGACAAGATCGGTAAGAAAGCCTCTGACTTTGCGGAAGTCAAGGGCGAGGAGAATTTTCGTGATATTGTCTTCGGATGCTATGGCGGCTCAAACAGTGCCTACCGCCGTTTCGCCCTTGTACGCTCCAATAATGCACAGGGGCTTCGCAAGGCCGTGCAGGGAGTCTTCCTGAACAAGGAGCTTATCGAGACCAAGAATATTCGGGATTTCATCCTGGAAGCCCTCAGTCTCTCTGATACCAAGGTGGAGATCTCGAAGCTGAAGCAGCTTATCCAGCCCGTCAACGAGCAGTGGCGCGATATCCTTCTCTGGAAAGAAGAGGACGAGAAAGGCCAGATTAAGATGCGTGCCGCCAGACAGGTTATTGAGCGTTATAACCGTAAGATCGACAAGGACGTAGCCATCTCGCTTGCATGGAAGAAGCTCAACTATATCATCCCACGCGACAGCAGAAGGAAGACCGCTATCAAGGAAAAGCTTGACATGCACGTCAATCAGAAGAATGACATAGACGGAAAACTCAAGGAAAAACGGGAGAGCTATTCCGGCCATATCAGGGAACTTCAGGAGCCGATCACGAAGTTTAAGAGCCTTCTTGAATCACTTGACAGGGATTACAAGAGGTTCCGCCGTCAGGATGCACAGGATATAATTGCCGTCTTCAAGGAAGAAGACACTATCCTGAAGACCCTTGCAGCCCTTTTGGAGGAATACAGGGTATTGACCTCAGCCACGGGTGATATTGAGAAGAAATATCAGGAAATGCTTCAATCCGTTCTTTCCCCTTTGAATGAGTTACGAGCCAAGTGGAATGAGGAGATCCGTAACCTGGAAGAGAAGGAGAAGACCGAAAGACTCCAGATTAAAGGTGACTATGAGGCCGAGTGCAGGAGGATTGAAGAGGAACATTCCAAGATTATCTCTGAGCTTAATGCAGCCATCGAAGGCAAGCAAAATGAGATCATCAGACAGAAGGACGCCCTTCTCCAAAACGAGAAGGAGGTCATGTTCGTTGAACGGAAGGCGGAGATCGATGTCGAGCAGAAGACGCACCTGAAAAACATCGACGATCTTGAAAAGGCTATAGCCGATTTCAATGAACTTATCAACAAAGAGAAGGATAAGTGTCACAATGAGGTGATTCGCTTCAAGGACAAAAAGCTCAATGAATGGGGAGCGAGGCAGAAAGAACTCTCGAAAGTCATTTCCCAGACAGAGAACCGCCTTGAAAATATTGAAGGATCCTTCCAGAAATTCCTTGAAAACGAGGTGCCTGGATGGGAAGACACCATCGGCAGGGTTGTCGATGAAGATGTGCTGTTCTCAAAAGACCTCTCCC
>Ga0265298_10010247_pt1 | contig 11107 bp, 4 predicted proteins | sample AusTroGonzalo_MG_3_FD_193486 | JGI IMG/M metagenome (GOLD analysis project Ga0265298, IMG submission 193486) | Bovine rumen microbial communities from tropical cattle in Woodstock, Queensland, Australia - Gonzalo_01 | ecosystem: Host-associated > Mammals > Digestive system > Stomach > Rumen ...
GTAGCATGTACTGGCCAGCGTAGTGGCTGGAAGTTCTGCCGGAGCATAGAGCAAACCGCTGCATCCGTCAAACAAGGACTTGTAGGCGGATCCCCCGAGCGTCCGCATGGGGAGTTCCAGTTTGGAGGCGTCCACAAGGCCGGTGTGACTCTTGAAGAAATTGGTGAAAGAGAATCCGGTAACATTTTTCCCACTTTCCTCGAAATCCTCGCCTACGATCAGCGAGGCGATGTTGCCGCCCACGTTAAAAGCGCCATTGAGGCTGGTAGGATTGGCTGGATCGCTATAACAAAGGAACTTCATCCCCTTATAGGGATCGGAGGCCTCATCCCATCTCAGTTCGTTTGCCTTGAACCAGACCGTATCTCCAGCAGCCAAAGCGATCGGAGTGTTGTTGACGTAGCGCTCCCATTCTGAACGCAGGGTCGCCCCTCCTATTTTGTGACAATAGTAGATGGCCACCGGCCTGTTCAGTTTCAGATAACAATTGCCAAGGGCAGCCACATAAAAATAATTGAACTTCTCTACCGGATCAACATTGATAAAGGAATCGTGCGCAGCCACAAAGTATTCGTTTGCTACGTATACGGCGGTCGCATTCAACCTGCTGGTCGTCACGAAGTGGCAGGTGAAGATGCGCCACACGTGCTCGCTGCCATCCGGGTCGAGGATCCGCTTGGGAACCAGGGAGAGGTAGTCGCTCCATGTAAGGGTGCAGGTATATTGGAAGGTCTGTTTCCCAGAATAGTCGGGATTGTCCGAGATGGATGTCCCCGATTTCACCGGAAGCGGCCTTCTCCCCGGAGAAAGGTCGGGCGACAGGGTCGATTTCTCTGCTTCTATGGTAAATTCCAAAGGGAACATCGAGGCGACCAGGCCATCGGGAATCCAGATATCAACTGCCTGTGATTCCCCGATCTTGCCGAATACCTCATGATTCTGGCATCGGACGCGCATCTCCTGCCGCTTTTGCAACGTGATGATGACATCGCGATACAGACGCCGCGAAGTGGTGACATTCGTATGGGTCTCCACGTTTACGCTGGTTTTCGTGTAGTTTCCTATAATCCTGAGCGTCTGCGTCTTGGTAGCATCGATGGTTTGGGTCGGATCGTCGGGGTCGCGCGGACGCTTCAGATCGAAAAGAACAGGGACCCAGCCGTCCTCACGCACTGCACCGAAAGTGACGTTCCGGATGATATCGGGCGACCCGTCGGTCAAGGGAATGACTTCAGCGGAGAAGGATGCGCTGCCCGGATCGGCATCGTCGATCACCAGTTTGGTGAAAAGCACGGGATCGTCCTCCGTACGGTCGATTTCATCGATGAAGGTATGCGACATCCACGGGTCGATGGCCAGTCGCGCATAACCATCGGAGACTTCCGAAATATGCTGGGTGGTGATGTCTGCGGAGACATCTGCGCTGCCAGCTGCCGCTGCAGCCTCGGCCGGCGTATCCTGTCCCTTCCGAAGGATGGAGCGGATGATGATTCGATAGCAGAAATTACGGTAGATCGGGTAATATCCGTCATCGTCCATCAAGTCTATCTTATAGTAGCAAAGGTCACCCGTATAATTGGCATCGGTGTTGTCCGGATCGAAATACCTTCCATATATGATGACATAGGAAGGCGGAATCTCGTCGGAAGGGACACAGCGCTCATACAGGTAAATTGCATGACTGTCATCGACCGGGACCACACTGTTCGTTGCCTCCCTTGTTCTATACGCATCCTCAAAATCCGCGGCTGCAGGAACGGCATCATTGAACGTCACCCCGGCTGGAAGGTTGGATTCATAGCCGTATTCCCGCAATGTCTGGAACTCATACGAATCATAGTTCTTGACAAAGCCGGAGTTGTTGTTGTGGCTGAGAAATGCCTGATTGGTACTGTACGGGACGATGGTCCCCCGGGAGGGGACATTGATGAAGGCATAGCTGTAGGGCTCGAAATTCGCCCCGGTTTCCGCCACCACCTGAACTTTCGCCCAGTTACGTACCAGCGGGACATTCTTCAAGTTATCGCTGGTTGACTGGGCTACGACATATCCCTTGAATGCCGGCGTATTGACCCTGTTTCCTTCCTCATCGACATAATAGCCGTCACCGTCCATTTTAGCAAAAATCCCAGGCAGTTCCACCATCTGCCAAAAGCCTTGATGCCCTTCCGGGGTAACCATGGGCGGCAGGACCGCCTTCGCATCGTCAAAGAGCATCTGGTCGTCACCGTTGCCGATAAAATGGATGGTTCGCGGACTTTCCGACAAGGTCAGCCGGGCAGTATAAGTGTATTTAACCACACCTTCCGTCGTGGTTTTCTCCTTCAGCGTCGCTGCTGCGTACTCCTTCAGATAACCGGAACTGCCAAAAACAGCCAGATGAAGCGTCTGCAGATCGGTTTCCTCCCCGAGAGGGAGATAGTTGCCGGCACGGGTGGCTGGAGTTGTGGTCACGCCCGGCACGGAGAAGGTGACCGTCACCGGCTCACCATCTGGGAAGGGTTGCCGGGCCGTTTGTGGCGGCTCAATCTCCCGCACACAAGAGAGAGCCGTCAGCGACAGGCATAGCGTCAACACCAGAAGCCGTCTCATAACGCTTTGTCCCCCCATACGAATTCATCTCTTGGATCGTGCTGGTCGTCTCCCCAGTACCAAGAATCATAAACACAGCGGAGCAGGGCTGTGGTCGCGTCAGGCTTGAGGTTGATGCTGCTCGTAGTTACCTGGACCGCCCCGTTAGCCGACCAATAGATACCATTGATATTGAAAAGCCTCTCAAAAGTGTTTTTCGCAGAAAGCATGGCAATAAAGCGAACTTCCCCCTCAGTGGGCAGACGCCAGCGTCCGGCGGGGAAACCGTCTTCCTGATAGGCGGCACAGCGGTATCGAGCCTCCCGCATCGGAATATTCTGGAACTCATCCCCGCCGAATTCAATGCCGCCCATCTTGGAACAGATCCGGTAGCTGGGAGCCACCATGTTGGCCGTACGTATACTTTCCTCGGCGCCGTAATAGAAGGTCAGCGAGCGGTCAGGACCCCCGTCCAGCGCTTTGGCTGTAGCAAACGTGTAGGTACCGTCCCACACATGCGGAGTGGTCTCCCGGGGATCGCCGATGACCAGTTCAGAATTATCAGGGAGAACCGTGACGTTGATCTTGAAGATATCGGTGCTGCCGCCCGTATACCAGACCGTCGGCCATTGGTAAGCCAGCTTTTCAGCGACGGTCTTGGAACTCTTGACGAATTTCCCCCGTTGCGCATCCCAGTCGAACATGTAGGGATCATACAGGCCGTCTCTTACCTGCTGCGTGCCATTGACGATAACATATCCCCAATGATCTGATTTCCAATCCTTGTAATAGGGTGCGTTCCTATAGCTTTCCCCGTGCGCTATAATGTAATCTTCCCCCCAGACATCCAAATAGGTTGACGTCTTGTCCCTGGCGACCGTGTTGTCCGAATTATGGGTCGCCTCAATGTACATGGCCGGATACTGTATGATCGTCAAATCCTTCCTGTAGATGGTTTCAGCATCCTCCATCTTATCCTTGTGAATAATGGTAAAAGTAATAGTATAGGGCGAATAGTCGAAGTTGTCTTGATTATAGTCGTTTTTCAAGGGATGGTTGAACTCAACCTTCATTTCGTCCTCTGGAATCGTAATCCAGGAGGACGAAGGGTCGCTGATCCAGGTCGATGTGTCGTAATCGAGGTAGAGCTGACCTTCGGCATAACCGTGACTGTCGTCGGCTCCTGCCTTCCGCACGATAGCACCCAGTGTTGAGGTTCCCACTGACGCCGTTCCGTAATAAGGCCGCGTCACCCGAATATCGGGAACGCGTACCCCATTCTTCACCGTATATTTCAGTTCGACCGGATGGCTGGTCGTAAAAGGAATGCTGAGAGAAGACGCATTACGCAGCGTATCCTGCTCGTCGCGCTGGTCAAGGGAGAGGTAGCGCGCATTCCCGATATCCACTCTCTTCTCCTCGAAATAATCGGCATTCTTCCAGGGCAGCACGTAACAAGTCGGTTCTACCTCGACGGTCGCATCATCGGTATCGGATCCTCCGAGGAAAGCGGCGTCCAGGTAGTAGTGGTACCAGTGGTTGCGGACAAAACTGTATGCTCCCTCGTTGCGGGGCAGCACGATCTTGTAGTAGTACTGCCGCTCCCGGCCGTCATTGGGAACGATTCGCCGCCAGGGAAGCACCAGCTTGAGATACGGTTCCTCCGCAGTACCTTCTTCGGTGGAATAGGTGGTCCACTCCATCGGGAAAGTGTACATGGGGTAGGTATTATAGTAGGTTTTTCCAGTCTCGTTATCCGGATACCGGGATGATTCCAGCAGGGGCGTCGGCGCAGTCACGTCCTGCCGGAAGAAATATCGCGGCTTTTTCTTGTAGCTGAAATAGGCCGGCGCATCATCTTCCCCGCTGAGTTTTACACTTTTAGCTCCGTTCACCAGATAGATCTGCATGCCCCTGAGCATCGGTTCCCAGGTTTCGAAGGTTCCGCTCCCCTCGGGCACCTCCACTTCCTCTGTGTTCTTCACATTGACGGCGACCGTCACTTTGCAGGCATAGCGGTCCAGTTCTACATCCCCTTCGGCGACCAGTACGTCATTTTTGTTGATCAGTGTAACAACGGAAATGCCGCTCATCACGAAACGATCCTGCCGATAGAACGCGTCTTCGGCCTTTGCAAAATCTGTATCGTCGATGCTGGCGCCAACCCCGACGCGGGTCGCCAGCAGCTGGTCGAGTTCTGTTCCGTCAAGGCTGTTCGGGAAAAGGATGGGACAGTTGGCAATGGCCAGGACGGTCATTGTGACGGCCTCTCCCGGGAAAAGCCGCTTGACGATGCCGGATGAAACCGGAATCCGGAAAGAGGCCTGCCCGTATCCGGGTTCAGACCCTTCTTCCGCTTCCTCCTTGCTCATCCTGACATGATGGACAGCCCGCACGTCACCGGCAGGATTCGCACCCGGATAAAAGAAGAAATCGACCCAGTCTATCAGGTTCTCCCTGGCATCGTTGTCGCCCGGAACCTCACTTTTGGTCCGGGCCGGGTCTATACACCGGAGGTTCAGCGTGACACCGCAGGCGTCACGGGGAGGCAGTTCCTCTACACATCCCGCTGCAAGCAGCAGGAGCAATAGACAGACAATATGGAACCGCAGGCGCATCATCTCCAGAAAACATAACGTTTGTCGCTGTCCTTCAACTCGGAATTACCGCCGATCAGGCGTCCGCCACCCGATTCGACGGCAAAGCTGAGCATCATCCACTTTCCGTCCGGATCGGGATTCCCTTCGGGTGTCCGGGGCGTGATTTCAATCACCAGCTGGCGTCCCGTGATGTCGGTCCGGGTCGGAGTAACGTTAAAGAATTCGCCGTCTCCTTCCTTGGAGATGATGAGGGTGGCACCGACAGGAGAAAGGATGTGAAGATATCCCTTGATGACTTTGCTCCCGTCGAAGCGGACATTGTACTGGTCGATGTCATCGACCCTCACCTTTTCAATAATGGCCGTAAAGCGGTCGACAGTGAATTTTCCGTCGCCGCCAGTCGCAACGGTATTCTGCTGATAGTCGATGACCTGCTCATTCTTTGTCCACGGCAAGGCCCGCGTGACATTTACTTTCAGCTCATGGTCAAGCGGACTGGAGAAATAAGCATAGACCGTCCAGGCGCTGTTGCGCAGGAAAAGGGTTTCAGCGTCGTCCGCCGCCATATAGAAATTGACTTCCCGGTCTTCCGTATCCTCGTCGGAATAGCGGTAATAGATCGTGCCGCTGATCTTCTTTCCGCTTTCGCGCAAGTAGATGCTTCGTTCGGTGGTGGTCGTCTCGCCGATGGTCTCGGTCAGGAAGAGTTGATACTCCTGCTCGCTCATGTTCTGGGGCGCCTTGGTCTGGCCGGAACTGACGACGGCGCTAACCGGGCTGAGCACGGAGGGATCGAGGAGGGTCAAGATCTGGGTCTCGGCGATCAGAGGATTCTCACCAGGGGCGGCGATGACCGCCTGCGCGGCGCCGGCATAGGCCGATCCTGACGATGTCGGGTCGGGGGCCGTCTCGCTGCCGTCTTCACGAGGGAAAACGGGAATCGATCCAGCAAGCGGGATCAGCTCGCCATTGATGACGATCTTCGAAATGCGGGCACCCGAGTCGACACAGTCTTCGGGTTTGGCGAAGACGAAACGGATCTTCGATACGGCCCGCTCCAACTGGATAACCGGCATTTGCTGCGGGGTTTCAGCGGCCGGATCAAGGGCGGTTTTCAAGAAAGAGATGTCCACGCCTTCTGCCCGGCCCTCCTTGTCGGTATTAAAAAAACCGACAATCGGAAGCCCATTGGCACCGATAGCCTCGGCGGGCGTCTTTCCGACCATGGGGGCGGCGGAGCCGAACCAGTCGGCCGACTCACCAGACGATGCGAAGGTGAGCGCCCGCAGCTGGCCGCGGGTCATGGTCTTGGCGGCGGGACTGCCTATGGAGGGGCCGTTGGCGAGGATATAGAAGTCGACCCGCATCTGGTCCGGCGTATGGCTGTCAAGGTAAGTCTTGGGGACAACCAACGACATTTCATACGTATAAAGTACCTCCCAGAATTCACTGCCGTAGATGCTGCCGTCGGGAAGGTTCTGCCGGTTGGTCCAGATATCCTGGATTTCGCTGTAAGCGACTGCCGTCTGGTCGTTGCCTGCGAGGTCACCAGCCGGCACATGCTCGAACATCCAGACCTGGACGGTGTATATCTTCGATTCAGGATCAACGCTCTCCACAGCTCCCGGATTCTCCTTTGACGCGGGCATGGAGCCAGGCATGTATAGCCTGATTTTCAGCTCCTTGGCATCACGTTTGAAAGCTTCTTGATCAAGCGGCTCCACACAGCCAGTCATGGCGGTCATCGCAAAGATGACCACCATGACGAGAATCGGCTTCAGGGAGCGTTCCTTACACATGTACCAGATCTGGAAAAAGGAAAGAAAACCTTATCACTCGCCGAGGATATACGAATAGGTGCGGCCGGTGCGCCATTTCAGGTCGACGGACAGGCCGAGCGACAGCTGGCTGGAACGGAGGTCTGGCACCGTCAGATAGGCATGGCGCAACGATTTGGGACCGATCTTGAAATCCGCGATGGTCATGTAGTCCTGTACGAAGACACGTTCACGCTTGATGGTGTTTCCATCTTCGCCGTAAGGAGGAAGAGCATATTTATCATTATTCGCAGGCCACTCGAAAGAAGACGTGGCCTCAGAAGGAATGATCAGTTTGCCCACCAAATAGAAGGTGCCGCCTTTCCGAATGATGTTGTTCTCGCCCCAGAAATCGGTGCCGGAATTATTGACGAACTCAAGGGCTACTAGCACTTCGTCCTGTGTATCGTCGCTTCCATTATAATTATCCCAAAGCAAGGTATAGTTGGCATCAGAAACGGCGGTTCCTCCTTTGACGGCAATCGCAGAAGCATGCTCACCTCTGAACGGGTCGATGATTTTGTCATAGACGACATAGTCTTTGGCTACGCTGGACTTCTTGATGAAGTTCCAGCCAACGGTCTGGTACTGGCCGCCCACCAGAATACCCGTCAGGTAAAATAGATTATCAGGGGCTGCATCATAACTGATTTTTGGACTCTCCTCGGGGAAGAAAGCGCCATTGCCATTTGTGGACGTACTCTTGCCGGAATTGTCCACAAGGGGTGTTGTCGCGGAAATGTTCGTATACCCGACGGTAACCTTCAGCAAAGCCGTGCCATAATTGATGTTGTCACACATAGCGATACTCTTGGTCGTGGAAATCACTTCACCGCCGCGATCACCCCATCCGGCCCAGGAAGTTGCATTCAACCACTCATTAGTTCCGTCACCGGAACCGTCCGGAAAGTCAGCGGCGTCGAGGACGTCATTTGTTACACGGATGGGACTGTTACCAAAATAGCAGAGTTCCGCAGGATACATGACCTTTTTGATATCAATGCCTTGTTCGTTATTGTTGAAAGCACCGGGCTTATCCGCATAAGAAACGACCAACGTACCCTCATCGATGGTAAGCTGTGCTACCCCTACGGGCATATTGAAGTAGGTGGGGAAGAAACGGATGGACTCCAAAGAGACGGTTGAGTAATTAGACTCACTCAACTCTCTCTTGATGTCGTCAGCAAGCCGCCATCTGACATCTTCAGAGTCAGTGTTCACATAAGAAAAATTATATACCTTTGGATCGTTCTCAGATGCTTGGGTCCAAAGCGGATTGAATGAGTTATCATTATAATTCTCAGGAACAGAAGCTGACGTGGGTGTGGTAATGTAAAAAAACCGATCCATTTCTTTAATGATTTCCCGTGCCATCAGAGCAGCTTTCTGCTCTTCCGGATCAGTAGGCAAAGCCTTGGCAACCTGTCCGATGGAAACAGCCATGTCGCCAATCGTGCGGACAACGCTTTGTCCAGCGCCAGCACGGACGGAACCGGAGGGAATGTTGACGAAATTGCAGAAAAGTTCACCGACAACCTCACCCAGCGCAGAAGAAGTGACAGGGGTGAATCTAGACCCTCTGGCAGCCTGGGAATCATAAGTAGCAAAGTCTTTCCAATGCAAAGTAGTATTTCCATCGAGAGAGACTGTAGGATTGCACAAAATATTGGTCAGCACCTTGGCAATGAGAGTCTGTGTCTCACGATATGTCGTCAAATCAGATTCCGAGGAAAGCCTGGGTTGCAGATCAAAGTGCGTGTCGCCGAGAGAGGAATGATCAACATTAAAACTAATGAAACCCTGCTCATCATTTGTCTTGCCAGCATCGCGAATGGCCTTGCCATAGAAGAGAAAATTGTTGACGCCCGTAGGAACGTTAAGTTCAAGAACACGGTGGGATTTAGACTGGTTGGTACCTGCCGCACCACTACCAGAGAGGGTTCCTGCAGTAATGATTTCATCAAGTTCAAATACCTTCTTGATGCCTGTCGTAGTGCTATTACCAATAGCGACCTCCGATCCGACAGCTGTCTTATTCGTATTGCTGCTACCAAGGATCAATGCGAAAATATGACCGTTGTTGATACCACGGAACTTAGCAGCGCCGTCGACATCAGCCTGGACAACGTCGCCCGTCATCTTGGTAGACGGCGAGTCACTCGTGGCTACGTTGAAGATGAAGTTGGCGAAGACTTCCTTCGTGTCGGGATCGTAATTGGGATTAACTTCGATCCTGTCGACACAGGAACTCAATCCCAGCAGGGCAAATGCGCCCAGTGATAAAAATAATCTTTTCATTGTAATGTGATTAGTTATAATTTGTTTATTATCAATTACTTACATATACACAAACATCAGCCGTAGCAACAAATTTAACGTTCTATTCGATACCTTATATTATTTTATGGAAATTCTTTCAGCAAGAATTGCTGATTCTTGATTCTTGAAAACCCGTTTTCAACATATAGGGGGGGGGGGTAGAAAAGTACCTCGATAAGGGCCCAAAACGAACCTACAACACCACAGGAAGCACTACCCGCCCCTTAAAATCAGTCCCAAACTACCCTCTCACCCATTTTTATCTTTCGACAACTCTTTCGATTTCAAGAATCAGCAATTTTTCAAATATTTGAAAGTAAAATTGGAAGGCCAAAAAAAAAAGATTAACTTTGTACCCGAGGATTTTAGCCATGGACATCACTCCCCTGCTCATCGTTCCGGCGCTGGTATGCCTGTTCTGGATTTTCGTACACGCACTGCTGGCCGCCCGCACCCCGTCGTTCCGGCTGCTCGGCCTGCTGCTGCTATTCATCATCCTGTCGATTCTGGGAGACGTGGTGCTGACACCGCTGACGGGATCCGGCGCCATCGCCCATATCGTCGTCTGCTTCGCCGTGCCGACCCTGGTCCCGCTGGTTTGCCTCTACTTCCTCTATTTGATCAAGCCCTTCCATTACAAGCCCCGATACCTGCTCTGGATCATTATTCCCGTCGTCCTCGCCACCGCGGCCATCATCCTGACCACGATCATGGGGTTGGATGAAACCAACGCCTTTCTGGCACGCTTCCACTCCGATTCATTCAGCCTACAGGATCCGGACATCAGCGACCTGAACCGCCTCTTCTACTATTGGACGATCCTCCTGTTCCAAATCGTACTGGTCGCCGAATTCGCTTTCCTGGCCGGCTTCATGATCTATCTCGCTATCAAACTCCACCTGGATCCCCGCCACCTGTTCCGCTTCCTCTTCCGAGGAGAAAGCATCCGCGTGCTGGAAATCCAGATCGTGCTGGTCAGCGCCATTTTCCTCATCATCCTCCTGAAAATCGTGCTGCATGACGAAGTCTTCCACAACAATCCCGCGTGGGCCCTCTCCTTTACCGCCATTCATTCGGTATTGTATTTCCTGTTCGGCTTCTTTGCGCTGTTCGGAGCAGCAGAATTCATTTCCCTGCGCGACATTCCCACGGCCCTGCGCTTCAATTACCGGCCGGAAACCCGCTCCAGCGTGGCGGAAGAGATCATCACGGACATGGCGCCCTACCTCAACGGAGAATCGCTGACCCATGTTCTCTCCAGGCTCAGCACGCAGCATGGCGCCCTGCCTGGCCGCGAAGTGGGCCCGGGCGGAAAGTCCGGCACAGGGACTTCGCTGTCGGCGGCTGTGCTGAATGTCGTCTCCCACGCACAAGACGACAGCGGCCTCGCCGTCCAGTTCCGACAACTGATGAGGGAGAAGCGTCTCTATCTCCAGCCCGGCCTCACACTCGGCGACGTAGCCGCGCGCCTGGGCACCAACAAGACGTATGTATCCAAAATGGTCAACCAGACCTACAAGATGGGGTTCCCGGAAATGTTGAACATCCTGCGCATCGATTACGCGCAGCGCTACATCCGCGCCCACGCGGACGCGTCGCAGGAAGAGATCGCACAGGCGTGCGGCTTCATGAGCGCCTCCTCTTTCAACAGCACGTTCAAACGCATCACCGGCTTCACGCCCAAAGTCTGGAACGCCCGCAAAGACTCGATTTCCGGCAGATAACTACCTGCCCGCCATTCGTTCCCTAAGCGCGCAGGCCGTCAAGCCTGCGCTCTTTTTTATGTAGCGGTTCATGGTG
>Ga0265298_10010248_pt1 | contig 11107 bp, 21 predicted proteins | sample AusTroGonzalo_MG_3_FD_193486 | JGI IMG/M metagenome (GOLD analysis project Ga0265298, IMG submission 193486) | Bovine rumen microbial communities from tropical cattle in Woodstock, Queensland, Australia - Gonzalo_01 | ecosystem: Host-associated > Mammals > Digestive system > Stomach > Rumen ...
ATCACAATTTTCTTTTTGCGCTTGTTCTTCTAAATATTCTATAAAACCGGCAACCCGAGGATCATGAAGTCCGGCTTCCTGGAGAGCTGCCACCCATTCGGTCTCGGCGTTTTCATATAACGCAGTGAGAGGAACCCGAAACAGTTTAGACAGCCCAAACAGGACACTGGGTGAAACTTTCTTAATCTGCCCGCTTTCATAACGGGAAATTGTAGCCTCAGAAACACCAAGACGAACCGCAACATCGTTTTGAGTTAAGCCGCTTTCGGTTCGCAGTCTTTTTATTTCTTCACTTTTTATAATCATTTTTAAAGCCTCCTTTTATAACGCCATTGTACAAGATGTATCGGCAAAAATCAATAAAAAGTTTACATCAATGCAAAAAAAATAAAAAAAGACTTGCAAAAATTTTGCATAAGTGATAATATACAGACATGCAAGAAATATGAAAATTCACAAAGGAGGAAACCAAAGAATGAGAAATATTGACAGTAAAGCGTTCAGAAAAGCGATGATTGACGCAGACTTCGAGAACCTGGTCCAGCTTGAAGAAGGAACCCAGGTCAACAAAATCACCTTATCAAACATTATAAAAGGGGATCAGAAGCCATCATATGACACCATCGCGAAGCTTGCAGACGCTTTCCATCTTACGTATGAGGAAATTGGACGTATTTTTTTTACAAATGACCTTGCATAAATGCAAGAGAAACGCAGAAAGGATGGAAAAGAATGAAGAAAAAACTGGAAATTGCAGGGCAACGATTTGGACGACTTACAGCCCTGGAAGAATCAGGAAAAAAAGGAAGCCTTATCGTTTGGAAATGCCGTTGTGATTGTGGGAAAGAAATCGCTGTTATAGGTTCATCTTTGACAACAGGACATACAAAATCATGCGGGTGCTATAAATCGACTGCAATCTCAAAGGCAAAAACAATTCATGGAGAAACAAACACAAGACTTTATCACATTTGGGCAGGAATAAAAGCAAGATGTAACAATCCTCACAAGGCGTGTTTTTCCTACTACGGCGGTCGAGGTATTAAATACTGCTCAGAATGGGAAGAGTTCGAACCTTTTAAGAGATGGGCAACGCAAAACGGATATTCTGACAAATTAACGATTGATCGAATAAACAGCGACGGAGACTATTCTCCCGAGAATTGCAGATGGGCAGACCGAAAAACACAAAGCCTCAACAGACGAAGTGCGCGTTTGATTACATACAGAGGAGAAACTAAATCACTGATTGAATGGAGCCGTTTATATTGTATCGATCGAAACACCATAAAAAGCCGCTTAAAAAGGGGCTGGAGTATAGAGGATGCGTTAACGCATAAACTTAAAAAATCCCGTTATGGTTAAAACAAGGAGGAGCAATGGGACAGATTATCAAAGCGACAAAGCTCAGGGACCGGGGATTTTCACGGTGCCAGATTCAGCAGCTATGCCGGATGGAAGGCTCGCCGTTCTACCAGATAACCGAACGAGGCGCCTGGTGGTGCGACACCGACAAGCTCGACAAATACCTGGATAAATTAGCACGAGAGAAGGAGACAATCAATGGATGACGACAGGATGACAAGCAAGGATTTAATTTTACTTTTTAGCATACTCGGGATGACGTTATCAATTTTGATGCTGGTCGGCATTTGCGGAGGTTTAGATCAGGACAAGATCACATTCGCAGAGGCGATGAAAAAGAGCGCAATCTGGATGGTTGTTTTTATAGCTTCAGTGTTCGGCATCATAAAGGGAGAAAAAGAGGAAGAATGAGCAAGATCAAAATGGTGACATACCGGAGCCGCAAAGGATGGCTTGATCACCGGACAGGGATCGGAGGCAGCGACGCAGCATCCATTTTGGGGCTTAACCCGTGGACCACTAACCTGGATATTTACAACTACAAGACAGGGCGAGACATCCCGCCGGACATTTCCCAGAAGGAAGTCGTCAAGTTCGGACACGAGGCCGAGGCTTCAATCCGCAGGCTTTACGCTTTAGACCACCCGGAGATGAAGGTCGAATACAAGGCAAACAACAGCTGGACGAACGAAGACCTGCCCTGGGCGCAGGCTTCCCTGGACGGATGGCTGACAGACAAAGATGGACGCTTCGGGATCCTTGAGATCAAAACGACGGAGATCATGAGGGACCGGGACTGGGACAAGTGGAAGGGACACATCCCGCAGAATTATTTCTGCCAGACTTTGCACTATATGGCGGTATTAGAGGCGCAGTTCGTAGAGCTTCGGGCTTATATAAGATATCACAGCCAGGGTGAGAAAAGGATCGCGATCAGAGACTACCACATCGAAAGAACGGACGTGGCGGAAGATATAGAGTTCCTGATAGAGAAGGAGCGGGACTTCTGGGAAAACCACGTCGAGAAGAAAATCCCTCCGGCTTTAATATTGCCGGAGTTGAAATAGATAAAAAACACACATCCAAGGAGGACACAAGATGGAGTTAAAAATTAATTCCTACCAGCTTCCGGAAGCCATAAGCTTCAATTTTGAGGAGCTGAAGAACGAGCTGCAGGTGAAAACGGATCAGTATACAAAGCTGGTCTACACCGAGGACAACATCAAGACGGCGAAGGAAGACCGGGCAGACCTTAACCGCTTGAAGAAGGCACTCAACGACGAGCGCCTGAGACTGCAAAGGGAATATATGAAACCCTTTGAAGGATTTAAGAAGCAGGTCGACGAGATAATCGGCATTATTGACCGGCCGGTGCTTGCGATCGACAGACAAATCAAGGAATACGAAGCCATCAAGCAGGAAGAGAAGAGGCAGAAGATCGAGGAGATGTTCAACTCGTTATTTTTCCCGGAGTTTGTAAAGCTTGACGAAAAGATCTTCAATCCCAAGTGGCTGAACGCTTCGGTCAGTTTGAAGCAGATCGAGGACAGCCTGCAGGAGACCAAGGCAGAGATCATCCGGAACTGCCAGACGCTGGCGACACTTCCGAGCTATTCCCACGAGGCGGTCATATATTACCAGAGAACCCTGGACGTGACCGGAGCCCTGGCAAAGGTAAGAGAACTGACCGAGATCGAAGCAGCCAAGAAGAAGATGCTTGAAGAGGATAAGGCAGCAGAACCGGAGAAGCCGGCACTGATAGAGGTGGCACCTGTAGAAATACCGGTCATGGAAGACGCACCGGAAGAGCCCAGAATGTGGGTGGTTTTTGAGGCATACCTTAACAAAACGCAGGCTGCAGCGCTTAAGACATTTTTTAACGCAAACGGAATCGAATTTAAAAGAGCAATAGTGGAGGGATAAAAACATGGCAGTATCTAACAGCTTAACAACCAAGGCCAACCAGAAGATGGGCATGACCGCATATTTGACACAGGACGCAGTGAAGAACCAGATCAACAACGTGATCGGAGGAAAGAACGGAACCCGCTTTATAACTTCGATCGTTTCTGCAGTAAACGCAAACGAGCAGCTGCAGCAGTGCACCAACCAGAGCATCCTCAGCGCAGCACTTCTCGGAGAAAGCCTGAATCTTTCACCTTCACCGATGCTCGGCTATTACTACATGGTGCCCTTTAACGACAAGAACAAGGGCAAGGTCGCACAGTTTCAGATCGGATATAAAGGACTTATACAGCTGGCCATCCGTTCCGGACAGTACAAAAAAATAAACGTAATGAGCATAAAGAAGGGCGAGCTTGAATATTTCGATCCTTTGAACGAGGAGATCAAAGTCAAGCTTATGGTCGACAACTGGGACGCCAGGGAGAAAGCCGAAACAATAGGCTACTATGCCATGTTCGAGCTTGTAAACGGTTTTAAGAAAGCCATTTACTGGAGCAAGGAGCAGATGGAAGCACATGCCCTGCAGTATTCCCAGGGATACAGAGCAAAGAAGGGCTACACCTTCTGGGAGAAGGACTTCGATGCCATGGCGCACAAGACGCTGCTCCGCCAGATCTTGAGCAAATGGGGCATTATGAGCACGGAGCTGCAGGCAGCAGTCGAAGCAGACGAGGCGGTCATAGAAGAGGACGGCTCCAAGACTTACGTCGACAACGAGGAGATCATAGACGTGCCGGAGACAAAACCCGCACCCGCAGAAGCACCGGCGAAGGAAGAGACACCCGCAGAGGATCCTGCTGCCGCCCTTTTTGGAGGTAACTGATGGCGATATACAAAACTTGTGACCAGTGCAAGAAGGAGTTTAAAACGTACCCTTGTTATGAGAAGCGGAACCGGGAACACCGGTTCTGCTCCAAGGCATGCGAGATGGATTATAGAAAATATAACAACACTCGCGAGACTTGGAAGGGCGGGCATATAGGAGCTACGACAGGATATCAATACATCAGGATAAACGGCAAGGATGTGGGCGAGCATATTCTTGTGGCAGAAAAGAAAATCGGCCGGAGATTGAAACCCGACGAAGTAGTTCACCATGTCAACGGAAACAAAACAGACAACCGCCCGGAGAATTTACAAGTCATGACAAATTCGGAGCATGTAAAACTTCATCACCCTAAAACAAAAAGCCTGCTTCCATGCAGGAGATGCGGCAAAGAAAGACTTCTGCACGGTAGAGGCTTATGCGGTAATTGCTACAAAACAGTATTAAAAAAAGGAGAACTTCAGCAATGGGATTTTATCGTTACTCAAAATACCACTCGAAAAGGGTTGTCATAGACGGCATAGAGTTCCAGAGCAAGAGGGAAGGCGCCCGATGGCTTGAGCTTAAGATGCTGCAGAGGGCCGGAAGGATATCCAACCTGGAGCGACAGAAGAAGTTCGTCCTGGTTCCGGCCCAGTACGAGGCGGACATCATAGGACCGAGAGGCGGAAAGAAGAGAGGGAAGCTCCTGGAGCGAGAAGTCGCCTATATTGCAGACTTTGTTTATTGGGACGAGGAAAAGCACGAGTTCGAGGTCGAGGACACCAAGGGCGTCAGGACGCCGGAATACATAATCAAGCGCAAGCTCATGCTTTGGATTAAAGGAATACAAATTATTGAGGTATAAGATGGAAAAGGGCTGGATTTGTTTAAATAGATCCCTGCTTGAACACTGGCTCTGGCAGGACAAACCATTTTCGAGAGGACAGGCATGGATCGACCTGCTTCTTTTAGCAAACCACGACAACAACAAATTTTTGCTTGGAAACGAGCTGATCACCCTGGAGCGCGGGGAGTTTGTAACATCGGAAATTAAGCTGATGGAGCGGTGGGGATGGAGTAAGTGGAAAACAAGGGAATTTTTAAAACTTCTCATTTCAGACAACATGATCATAAAAAAGACCGACCGAAAAAAAACCACCCTAAAGATAGTAAATTACGACAAATTCAACAATCCGCCAACCATAAAACAACCACAAACCGACCACAAACCAACCACGAACCAACCACAAACCGACACAAACAACAATGAAAACAATGATAACAATGAAAACAATAAAAGAGAGAGGGAACCGCTCCCGGAGATAAAGGCTCCGAAATACCCGACGGGGAAATATAACAACGTAATGCTCACCCAGGAGGAAGCGGTCAAGCTTTCCGGGGAATACCCTGCAGAAGCACCGGCCATGATCGAAAAGCTTTCCGAGTACATGGAGACGACCGGCAAGAAGTACGCCAACCATTATGCGGTCATTTGTAAATGGATCCGGGAGGACAGGGAGAAACCCAAACAGCAGCCAAAGAAAAATCAGTCCTTAGAATTTGCACAAAGGACTTATACAGACGACCAGATCAGAGCCCTGGAACGTAAAAAGCTGGGTTTAGAATAGGAGGACACACATGGGGCAAAAGGTAACGCAGAAAGAGATGATTTTAAAATACTTGCAGGACTTCGGATCTATATCATCCTGGGACGCATATGCAGAGCTTGGAATCACCCAGCTCGGCGCCCGGATATTCGAGTTAAAAGAAAAGGGTTATATTTTCAAAAAAGAGCGAGTAAAGAAGCTGAACCGATACGGGAAAGAAATATTTTTCGATAAATACAGCCTGGCGGAGGTCGGAACGTGAAAAAAATATTTATAACGATTTTAAAAGTTTTAGCACTTCTGGCGGCTTGCTTCTTGATGGCGATGGCGAGTTCTTCATTTCACGAGAAAAAAGGAAAAGCAGCAGAGCTAACCTTCGAGGAGACGATTCAGAACATCATCCGGGAGCACAAGATCATGACGGACAGGCTCATCGCAGCATGGGAGCACCGGAAGGAAGAGGTCGGACTTTTAGCAGAGGTCATATATTGGGAGAACTGGCACACCGACAAGGAGCACCTGGCGGCATATTACACCGGGGCAGTCGTAATGAACCGAGTCAACAGCAGCGCATGGCCGGACACCATAAAGGCGGTCCTTTACCAAAAGGGACAATACAGCACAACGAAATATTTTTACACGAAGGAGATCCCGCCGGAAGTATACGACATGGCGTGGGACATTTACCGGAACGGAACGCCGGAGGTTCCGGAAAACGTAATCTTTCAGGCGATGAGACCGCTGGGCAAGACCTGGAAGAAGGTCAACACCGATTATTTTTGTTTTGGATAAAGGAGAAAAGCATGGGAGCATACAGACCGAACAGCTTCGGACGCTTCGGGAGACTTCCGGATCCACCGGAGCCGCAGGAAAGAGACTGCGAGAATTGCAAACATTACGTCAAACAGAACGAAGGAAACACGGAGGCGCTATTCGGGGAGCTTTACGGATGCGAGAAGTGGAGCTGTGAATTTGAACCAAAGGAGGAAAACGAGGAGTAAACAATGGGGAAACTTAGCAAGGAAGAGGCCGCACGTTACGGAGGAGCGGCATGGATGGTCGAATACATCAAGAAGAACGGCATCGAGGCAGCAGAAAAGGAACTGGAGATGAGGGGAGCACGAAACATCCCGCTCGGAGTAAACAAGACCGACCTGCACAAATTCGAGACCGAGGAGAAAAAGAACACAATAGCAACGATCCTGCTCATGGCCTGCGCCACGCTTCACGACGAGTATGGCTTCGGATTTGACAGGATGAATCGCTTTATTGACAGATTCAACATGAAGACAGAGTGCCTGGTCGACAATTACGTGGACTGGGAAGACATACAGCAGACGATCCAGGAAGAAACCGGATTATATATACCGCTTCCGCAGGTATTCAAGAGGGAGGGATGACATGCACCAGATCACATTATACGACGAAGAGACAGACATCGAGAACGAAGTCGACCTGGAAGCACCGGAGGAAGTCCTGAACGCTTGGAAGAAGGCAAAGCAGACATTAAAGCGAGACTTCACAAAGCTGCAAGAGATGGATTATGAGGCGAAACTTTACAGACAGGAAGGCATCGCCCAGGACTTCCTCATCGAATGCCAGAGCAGAGGAAAGAGCTGCCACGTTTCCGTCGGAGGATTAGACAGCATCGTTTTATACATATGGCTAAAGAGCATCGGCATCGACGTGCCGGGGATCACAGTCTCAAACCTTGAGGACAAAGGCAACCAGAGGGTGCACAAGGCGCTCGGGCTTGAGTTGGTAAAGAGCTATAAAAGCAAGATCCAGGTCCTGCAGGAGTGCGGCTTTCCGGTAATATCAAAAAGGATCGCCGGAAAAATAAATCTTTTGCAGAACCCGACAGATCAGAACAAGACGGTCCGGCATGCGATCATAACAGGGGAATGCGGAGCACAGGGACACTTCGCAAAGAATAGCCGGATGAAGCTGCCGGAAAAATGGCTTAAACTTTTCGGAGGATACGAAAACGAGAACGAGGGCGTGGGTTATAGGAAACCGGAGCCGGAGTTCAAAGTCTCAAACGACTGCTGTTATTGGCTAAAGGAGAAGCCCTGCGACGACTGGGCAAAAGAACATAATTCATGCCCATACTTGGGACTTATGGCCAGCGAAGGAGGGCAGAGAGAAGAAGCCCTGGTCGAGCATGGGTGCAATTATTACGGAGCGACCGTGATCAGAAGCGCACCCTTCGCAATTTTCATGAGGAACGACATCCTGCGGCTCGCCTTGGAGATGAATGCCTGGTATAAAGAGCACGTCGAGATCTTCAAAGAGCTTTATTACAAGCAGCCATACAGCAGGAAGGCAAACGGCGAGATTATACCATACGAACCGCTGGACAGTATAATCCCGACGGCATACGGAGAAATCAAGCAGAAGGAGAACGGGGATTATTACACGACCAGGGCACAGAGGACCGGATGCAGCATGTGCGGCTTCGGAATCCACCTGGAAGAACGCCCGCATCGATTCGACATATTGAGGGAAGACAACCCAGGAGAGTGGGACTTATACATGAACCGCTGCTGCGTAGACGAAAACGGCGAGAGATACGGATGGGGCAGGGTGCTGGATTACATAGGAGTCGAGTGGAAGGACATCCCGCCGAAACAACTCACCATAGACGACTGGTTCAGGGAGAACGGGAAGGAGAGCACATGAAGGTGTATTACAAATTAGACGTTAACGACATAAAGCAGCTAATCGCTGAAAAATACGGAGTATCTACAAAAGGGATCGGGACATGTATGACAACGGAAGGCCCGGGCTTCATGGTAGACATGAGCAAGACGGAGACACCGGAGCCGGTCCCGTTTCGGGACTATGTAAGTCCGTTTCTTGGAAAGAAGGAAGAGCCTGCCGAGGAGAAGCCGGAACCTGCGAAGATTGAAGAGCAGCAAATCTCGCCAGAGTTTATGCAAATTGTAGAAGAGAATAAGAAATGGCTGGAAAAGAATAAAAATGCCGCTTTCGGCATTCCGTCCGAAAATGTGTCGGATGAAGTATTTCAAGAGCTGCAATACAAAAGGATAACGGACCAGGAACTGCTGAGCTGCCTTGAGGCGGGGCTTAAGGTTCCGGAGATTTGCGAAAAGTACGGCTTGACGAAACCCAAATATGCAAGCAGGCTTTACTGGAGAATCAACAAGGACAGATACAGCGAGGCATCAGACGAAAAGAAGGATCCCAGGAGCGAGGAGACAAAACAGATCCTGCGGGAGCTTCGGAAAGTACAGAAGAAGGAAAAAGATGAGCACGGTGTAATCTGGTATATTTGCCCGGTATGCAAAAAAAGATTCAATACGGAGAAATATCCGGATTATTCATACAAAGACACAAAGCACGTCTTCTGCGGATATGACTGCATGAGGAAGGCAGAAAAAGCACTTACCCCGGAAGGGTAAAAAATAAAAGCATCGCCCGTCAACGCATAGAATCTATAATATTATATCACACAACAAACAGGGCGTTGCAGCACAGGGGCGGTCAGAGATGGCCGCCCAGGAAGGAGAAGAGGCAGGAAGATGGACAAGGGAGAGTTAAGCTTATACCGTGACACATACGAGGCAGGGAGACGGGCAGGAATGGAAGAGCTCGCCCGGAGGATAAAGGAAGAGATGGGAGACATAAACATGGACATCTTTACAAACGAAGTAAAAGAGACAGTAGATGAATGCATGAAGGAGGCACTGAAGGGATGAGAGCGGAGGAGAAGAAGGAAGCCATCATGAGGATCCAGGAGAGGATTCTGAAACACGGCGTCCCGATAGACGCCAAGGCCTGGGACGACGACCTGGCCGCTTACATAGGCAAGATGCTGAAGGAAGAGCTGCGGGAAGACGAACCGCTCGGAACGGTACAGGGGACAGACTTCGATCACTGCCCGAGGTGTAATGGCATAATAGGTCAGAGCGCTTTTTATTGTAAGAGATGCGGAGCCATGATCAGGGAAGGAGGAGAATGAAAAAGGAAAACCTTTTCAAGCTGTGGGCTTACGACGCAGAAGCCAAGATGTGGGCAAACGGCAAGGACCAGATCCCGGAGAGAAGCATCGAAGCCATAGAAGCCATCCAGAAGAAAACGGAAAGCATGAGGGTGGAGCTTTACCAGTACATCGCCACAGTTGAGGATCCATATTACAGAGTGCTCCTGAATTATAGATGCATAGAGCGCAGAAGTTGGAAGGATATAGCAAAGAGGCTGGGCGGTTCCGCAGAATCACACCGGAAAGCCTTCGCAAGATTTATCGAAGAACAATAGACAATTATACATTTTTATGATATTATAAACACAGGAGGTATAAATGGGATTAACAGACAAACATTTAGCATACGGAGACGATATACCACAAACACAAACAGAAAAAGATTATTATTGGAAAATAAAGCATCTTAAAGAGGAAAATGACAAGCTGAAAGAAGCCGTAAAGAAGATTATGGTAGAGATAATTAATGATATACAAGGAATTTCTGAAAATCCTGATTACAAACCAATAGGGACTTACGATTATGTGAAAGGTTCGGAAGATTGCCGAAAAGTAGTACTTGAGATAATCGACAAGCATTTGAAGGAGGTAAAACAAGATGGATAATTACATCATTTACATTTCAAAAATAAGAACGCCAGAGGATAAGTACGGGATATTCTGGGGAAAAGTTGAGCTTCCGGACTACGACGAAGAAAAGGCAATAGCCAAGTACGATTTTATAAGGGTATTAATGGGTGATACGTTTGTGGTTACTTTGACGATTAAGGCAAGGCGATGAGTGAATGAGCAAACAGATTATAATATTTTAACAAGAATAAAAGAGCCGAAAGGCTCTTTTTTATTTTGTCCGTTTTGTCCGTTTTGTCCGATAGACTCGGAACAAATACAGATTTACAATAGAGACGGATGTGTGAGACAAAACCCCATTACTTCATCAGGAGGCGGGTGCAGATAACGCAGCCGTCTCCAACTCCATTTATAGGGGAGGGATACCGATGGCACAGCCATGGGCGGTGAACTTCTACCACTCCCGCCAGTGGGCCCAGGTTCGGGACTACATCATGAAAAGAGATCGTTATTCATGTGTTAAGTGTGGGCGCCCTGCACAAGAGGTTCATCACATAAAACATTTGACGAGGGAGAATATATGGGATCCTAAGATTACATTAAATCCTGACAACCTTGAAGCTTTATGCCGTGACTGTCACTTCCGGCAGCATCAGATTGATGAAGGAAAGACAATGTGTGAGAAGGGATTTGAGTTTGACGAGAGCGGACAGCTCGTTCCATCCCGCACTCGAAATATTTTTAACCCCCCCGGTTAAAATTTTTTCCAAACGCGATCGCATTCAC
>Ga0265298_10010250_pt1 | contig 11105 bp, 10 predicted proteins | sample AusTroGonzalo_MG_3_FD_193486 | JGI IMG/M metagenome (GOLD analysis project Ga0265298, IMG submission 193486) | Bovine rumen microbial communities from tropical cattle in Woodstock, Queensland, Australia - Gonzalo_01 | ecosystem: Host-associated > Mammals > Digestive system > Stomach > Rumen ...
TTATCGCAAAAGAAGTATCAAAGAAAAAACTATATTAGCAACATGAATCAAAAGCCCCTCGTCAGTATCCTTTGCGTAACATTCAACCAAAAAAACTACATCCGTCAAACCATTGATGGCTTTCTCAAACAGAAAGTCAATTTTTCCATTGAGATTATCATTCACGACGACGCATCCACCGACGGAACTGCAGAAATAGTAAAGGAATACGCCGAAAAGTATCCAAATATAATCAAGCCAATTCTGCAAAAGGAGAATCAGTATTCACAAGGAATCGGAATCTGGACAACACATATATACCCCAAAGCACAAGGGAAATACTTTGCCGAATGCGAAGGTGACGATTATTGGACAGACCCCAACAAGCTCCAACATCAAGTTGATTTTCTTGAAAGAAACCCTGAATATATTTTTTCGCACACATCATTCAAATACTACGATCAGGCAAACAACAAATTTTTGGAAGACAGTTCTGTTGCAGAAAACAGTCGCATTCAAAAGGAATGTCCAGAAAAAATCGGCCTGTATATTTTAGATCAGAACAAATATCGAATACAGACGGTCACCACGATTTACAGAAGCGACTTATGGCAAAAAATAACAGACGAGTTTGCTATAAGCAATTACTTTATGATGGGCGATACACAGCTATTCTTTTTTGCGACCATGAATGGGAAAATCCATTATGATCCAAGCATAACTTCTGTCTATCGCCTTTCTCCAAATTCAGCATGCAAACGCGGCGAAAAAAACAAGGCGCATTACCGTTTCAACTTGTCTTGCGAAGAAATGAGAGTTTACCTTTCCAAGTACATTCAAGACGAAGAAACCATCAAAAAATTCAGAAAAGCGTTTGGCAACGCCCTCATCCGCTATGCAACTTTTGATCCATCTTTCCGTTCAAAGGTTGACGAAAGCGTCATTTTACCAAAACAAAAAATTGCACTGTTCTGCACAAGACACAGTTGTTTAGCCCGAACTCTTGTAAGGAAAAAATGGAAAGTCTAATTATGTATATTTAAACAGGGACTACATACTATGACATTCCTACAAAAATACAGATTATTCAAAACAGAGGTTATTCGTCCTTGGATCTTGGCTTTTCCCAGCCGACGTTTCCGCATGTGCTACCTAAAGCGGACACTTGGTAAAATTGGTGAGGAAACCTCCGTCCTTCGTCATGTAAGGCTACTGGAGCCTAAGGGAATTTTCCTCGGAGACCGAGTCATAATCAACCAGAATGTTCTTCTAGATGGTCGGGGAACCCTCGAAATAGAAAACGACACCGACATCGCCACAAACGTGTCTATTTGGACAATGGATCATGATCCAAATAGCGAATCCCATGAATCAAGGCCCCGCAAGGTTCACATCGGGCACCACGTCTGGATTGCATCTGGAGCGACAATTCTACCTGGCGTAACCATCGGAAATGGAGCCGTCATCGCCGCAAATGCAGTCGTCACAAAGGACGTTCCATCCAAAGCAATTGTTGCAGGATCCCCCGCAAGAATTATCGGAGAACGAAAAAACTCTCTTCAATACAAACTAGACCATCATCCCCTATTCCGGTAAAGTCATGAAGATCTATTTTGCCATCAACGAAGAGAAATTTCCAAATCCATTCGTTTCAACTCTCGCCAAGCGTCTAAAAGAAATCGACCCAGACATAGAAATCGCAATGGGAATTTCCACATTCTGGGGAGACGAAATTTTTTCCTGCAATATAGTTCACATCCACTGGCCAGAAATTCTCCTCAGGGAAGCAAACAAGACTCCAGAACAATTCAAGTACCGGCTTGACGAAATCAAGAAACACGGTGGAAAAATCGTGGCCACATGCCACAACATTACCGCCCATTATGCAAAATTTCAATGGCAAAAAGAAGCCTACACTATCGTTTACAACATGAGCGATCTGATTTTGCACATGGGCAACTATTCATTGAATCTCTTCAGGGAAATGTACCCTAACAGCAAAAACGAGATTCTTCCCCACCATGTTTATGACGACCGCTACAACGAAAAAATAAGCAAGCACGAAGCCGCGAAAAAGCTGGGGCTGGATCCGCAAAAAACATACATACTCTGCCTCGGAGCTTTCCGTGACAATTCCGAAAGAAACCTGCTACTCGGCCTATCCGATTTCTTGAAAAAGAACTCCATCAAAATTTTGGCGCCCTCGTTTTACATAGCCCCCAAACCTAGAAACCTCCGAGCGATTATCCGAATCATCATGTTGAAATTACGGGCTTTAAAGCTCAACTTTCGGCACAACATCATAACTTGTTCAAAATTTGTTTCAGACGAAGAAATTTCTTTGATGGGATCCATCGCCGACTTAATACTTTTGCAACGCCTTAACATTCTTAATTCCGGGAATCTACCTCTAGGATTCCATTTAGGGAAAGTCGTCGTCGGGCCCAATACTGGTAATGTCGGCGAGCAACTGACACAAACGGGAAACCCGACATTTGAAATAAATTCGTTAGAATCTTTACCGGAGTCGCTAGAAAAAGGGATCGTTCTTGCCAAAGCAGGATTCGGAGAAAAAAACAAGATGTTTGCAGAACAGCACCTGTCTAGCATAAAAATCGCCCAAAGACTCCTCCAACACTACAAGCAGCTCCTTTAAAATGGCATTCACTTACACAATCATCATTCCGCACTACAATCTGCCCGGTCTACTAGACCGTTGTTTAAAAAGCATTCCCGTCCGGAACGATATTCAAGTTATCGTGGTTGATGATTTGAGCAATGAAGAAAGCCGAAAAAAGCTTACAGAAATGCAATCCTTTTTTCCATCGGTCCAGTTCATATTCTGCGAAAAAAACGGAGGAGGCGGAGCCGCCCGCAATCGCGGACTTGCCATGGCCCAAGGCGAATACGTCCTGTTCGCCGATGCCGACGACTACTTTTGCAAAGGGTTTGAATCCATCCTAGACAAGCACCTATCGCAAAACAACGACATTACTTTTTTCAACGCCCATTTCATAGACGCCCAAACGGGAGAACCCGCCAAGCAACCCAATCACGTTGAAAAAATCATCCGTACATATAAAAAGAATCCTAAAAAGGGCGAAACGCTTTTGCGGTTCTATTTTGGCGAGCCTTGGTGCAAAGCAATCCGCCGAGATATCATCGTCAAAAACAATATCCAATTTGACGAAACAAAGATTCACAACGACACGAAATTTTCATATCTCGTCGGTTTTTATGCAAAGAGTATCGCCGTCTGCGACGAACCTATTTATAACTACACGGTCCGTCAGGGAAGCGTTTCCAAAATCATTTCTGACGACAGGCTCACGGCGCGCGTCAATGTTTTTGCCCAAAAGAATCGCTTTTTACAAGAGCACTGCGTCGACTTTTTTGACAAATTGATGGTATGGCCATTCAAATATTGCAAAGAAAAAGGCAAATACGAAATATACAAGCAATGTCTTGATATTGCAGCACAGTACGGCTATGACGAAAGCTTTATAAACAAGTTGCTCCGTCAAAACAAATTTGAGACTTTTTTCCCAAGGGTCAAGAAAAAAATATTGAAGATGCTCGGAATTAGGGTATAGCCATGGAACAGAAAAAAATTTTACTTATTTCCAACCGCGTGATGCACTATCGCAGCCGCATCTACAACAAGTTCTTTGACATGTTCAAGGAACTCGGCTACGAATTCCATGTAGCAAGCAACGATTTTCAGAAAGTAGACTTTCCTATCCGCTATATCAGACACGAAGCCGCATTCACTACAAGGAATTACATCAAGCTTATCAAAGAAATCCAGCCTGATGTTTGTATCAATTTTTTGCATCTTAAAGACAAGCTCATCATTCCGCTCACATTCTATTGTCGCTGGAAAAAGATTCCCATGATTTACTGGAATCACGGAATCAACATCAAAACGCCCGATGCAAAAATCAAGAATTCAATTTTTCACTTTATCCATACCATCAGCAATGCGATCATTCTGTATTCACCGGCCCAGTTGAAATATCTGAGCAAGCGCAATCAGAAAAAGACTTTTATCGCCAAAAACACGCTTGACTTTTCTGACGTCAAAAAGGCAAAACTCCGCAGTTCTGAAGAAGTCAAGGCATCATACGGCATCAAAGAAAAGCGCATTCTTCTCTACATTTCGCGCATACTCCCCTACAAAGGGCTTGACATACTCCTTAAGCTATTCAGAGGCTGTCCAGAAATCGGTTTAGTCGTTGTCGGCGGAGGCATCGACGATCAGCAGAAAGCCATCATAGAAAGCGTTCCAAATTTCTACTACCTCGGCGAAAAATACGGCAACGACGTTGACGAAATCTACCAAATCGGCGATGTATTCAGCACTCCTGGCCACATTGGCCTAGCCTTGAACCAAGCGATGTACTGGGGCATGCCGGTTGTCGTCCTCAACCGCATTCACGCTCCAGAGATCATCTATCTAAAACAAGGTGAAAACGGATACATCGTCAATTCCGAAGACGAACTCAAATCCAAAATTCTGGAAATATGCAACAACGAAGATTTGCACAGCCGCATGTCAGCAGCAGCACGCCATACATACGAGACCGAGATGCAAATCGGGAACATGTTCCAGGGCTTTATCGACGCCATCCGCTTCGTGGGCAAGTAAAAAACGCAGGCCCACCATGTTCCGACTGCTCCTAGCCCTACTCCTCGCCACCCCATGCTTTGCGCAATTCTTATGGAACAAGAGCCATCTACAGCAGGTGCGCACTTCGTTAAAAAGCAAAAAAAGTCCTTACGTCGAATCGTTTAACGATTTGATCAGCGACGCCCAAGATTTGCTGAAGCAAAAAGACGTTTCCATCATGGACAAAAAACGCGTTTCCGTTAGTGGCGATAAACACGACTACGTAAGCCTATCTCGTTATTACTGGCCGGATTCCCGCAAATCCGATGGACTCCCTTACATTGTCCGTGACGGAGTCAGCAATCCGGAACTGAAAGAGTATGACCGAGAAAATCTGGACAAGATGAGCCGCAGAGTGCAAACTTTGACACTCGCCTGGTTTTTAAGCAGAGATACGACATTCGCCTCCGCCGCATTAAAGCAAGTCCGAATCTGGTTTATAGATGATTCTACCAGAATGAATCCCAACATGAATTACGCCCAGATGATTCCCGGACGCAACAACGGGAAGGGCCACGCATTCGGCGTTCTTGACGGCTATTCGTTTACCGAAATGCTAGGCGCGCTCAAGCTTCTGGAATCCTACAAAGGATTCACAAAGGCGGACAAGAATTCTTTAAAAAAATGGTTTACCGAATACGTGCAATGGCTCACCACAAGCGAGCAAGGACTTGAAGAAAGCAGATCGACAAACAATCACGGCACAACGTACGACACACAACTTTTAGCCTACTCCCTTTACATTGGCAACCGGAAAACGGCAAAGGAACTGATTGACAACTTTGCGCAAAGGCACATAATGGCTCAGATAGAATTGGACGGAACGCAACCAGCAGAACTCAAACGCACTCAAGCCTACCATTATTCTTGGTACAACCTTTCGCACATGCTTGATTTTTACACAATAGCCAAGAACAACGGGCTTGACTTTTCCAAGGCTACGCAAATTGAGGGGCACTCTTACTTCAAGGCGCTAGATTTCTTGGCCGAATACATCGGCAAGAATGTCAAGCAATGGCCATACCAGCAAATTTCCGGCTGGGAACATGTCCAGGAAGAGTTGATTAGGGACATCTATCGCACATACACGCTCGTCCCTAAAAAGAAAAACTACCGCAAAATTTATCGAAACAACAAAGAAAAAGCCGCTTACAGCAAGTTCAAATTGTTACATGTAAAGAAAGCAGACCTGTAGTTTAGTCCTTGACGCAACGGACAGGAATCGCACTGCGAAGATCCATCTTGGCAAATACAAGCATAGGTTTGCTATCTCCCAAATAAACTATGGGGATTTTCACATTAAAAAGAGGGTCTTCAGAAAATTCCTCGGACTTTTCATCAGGATAAGTCCAAAAGCCTATATTTTGGCTATTCCATGCCAAGCTCTTTCCATTCCCAATTCCAAAACCCTCCAGACGCATATCAAGTCCAAAACTGTTTTCACCATCGTCTTCTGACGCCAGCATCGTTCCCTGTGCGAGAAGAAGATCTGTTTCCCAGGTATCCCACTTCAGGTTTTCCGGGGGTTCCCCGAACCTGTCCCAATGCAGCGTATCCATATACTTCCAAACCGCCATATCACGGGTGAAACTATCCAAGACAACCCATTCGCTCCTGCTCGGAATATGCCAACCGTCAGGGCAAACGCCCCGTACCGTTTTTGTCGGAGAACATTCGGCACCGTAGCCACATCCCTTTCCATCGTCCGAATACAGGCCAGCACTATCCATCGCAGCGCTCCACAAATAGAATCGGCCCCCGCGTTCGCATTCCTCTGATCGCTCCCTGTAACACATGCTGCCGGCAGAATTAAACCTCAGGTTTTCCGCCATCCACCACTGACTCCCGACCTTTACGGTCTTATAGATCTGGCCATCGCGCGCATCCGTCAGCGAATCATATTCGCAGTTATCTTCATCCTTGTTCCTGCATCGGGTATCCTTCATGACTAAAGTCCCCTCGCATGGAATCCCCGAGGGAGAATCCGCCAATGCAGAATAGCCTTCATCCATCCCGTCGTCTACAGATGCATCCCTTATACATCGCACAGACGCATAACCAAATATGATATCGATGAAGCAATTCATTGTAGCGGAAGAATCATTCAAATCAAAGTAACAGCCCGTATAGTCAAAATACCCACGGTCCACCCAAAACCTTCTTGTATAGCCATTTTCCATCCACCAGGGCGTATCAGCCATTTCCAAGTCACTTAATCGTTGCAACATATAGATAGCCGAAAAGCCGTAAGCATCCAACCCCGCCTTTTTCCCGGACCTAAAAACATTCCTTGAGCCAAGAACCAAACCCGCAATGGAGTCACCGCCCACCGCAGCGAACAGAGTATCTATATCCGAACGTTTCGGCAAGCGCCACCCCGCAGGGCAAGCCGAGACAGCGCCTATACCAGCATCACTGTTGCGGACTTGGTACATGTAGGGATTACCATGTTTGAAACATTCTTCACCATCGCAACAGTTCCTGAAGTTTGCCCCATAATTGAGGTTTTCTGCCATCCACCACTGGTTCCCAATTTTTACGGTCTTGTAGACCTGTCCATCGCGCGCATCCGTCAACGTGCCATACTCGCACTTATCTTCCGTTTCCGTCTTGCAAGGAGCGGCAGTCTTCTCTATTGGAGGGTAATCCTTCTGACAGCGTATGTGGCCTTGGTAGCCGCCACGAACCAGCCACACCTTGTCATCGTCATAACTAAAATCCATGGAGAGTCCTTCACGGGTCCATAATTGCTCTAGGCCTGACGGGAGAAACGAAAAGCCGAATTCATCCGTTCCCGATTCACCATCCCATTCGTCAGTTGACCTGAGTACTTTACACGCTCTTTTCCAACCCACGAACGATATCAGGCGGTCAATATCATTAGTGTCGGGCACATGCCAGCCAACAGGGCATATCGAAGGATTTCTCGCATCCTCCAGGGAGTAGGACCTTCCGAATTTTTCACAAAAATCAGGATCGTCCAAACATGTGCTGCTGTCCGTTCTGTAATTCAGGTTTTCCGCCATCCAGGTATAGTCTCCGATGGTCACTATCCTGTACCTCTGGCCATCACGGGAGTCGACGAGGTACTCGCCATCGGAAGGCAGGGAATCATTGCGCCCGGCAGAATCGCCGGAATCCTCTCTAGAAATATCTATTGAATCGCTGTCGCTACAGGCGGCAACAAGCCCAAGCAAAGAAACAAGAACTATATAAAGAACGTTCTTTTTCATATCAGAAAAACCACGGACGGATCACTTTAATATATACTACTTTTCGCCATTTTGCATCACGTCCAGCATGACTTTGGCCGAACGAATGTAATTTTCATATTGGAATCTGCGTTTCAACCGGCTTTTTACGGAAACGGTCTTCGTTGCGGCATCTTCCTTGTGGAAGATTTCAATATCCGGCGTAAAGACAGATTTCATGCCATTCTGCAAGAGGCGTAAAAACAGCAGGCGTTCTTCGTGGTATAGGAATGTCCGGTCATTCAGGCCATCAAATTTGGAAATGTAGTCTCGCGAAAAAATCAGGAAACTTCCGTGCAGCAACACATTTTCTGCACGGTACTCCAACAGCGATTCATCGAACTTCTTGTCCTTCTGCCCGAGCAGCTTGCGCAGAATCCACTCGTAAGCAGCATCCAGTCCAAAGATTCTATTCAGGAACAGCTTGAAAGAAACCTTCCGCACATATTTTTTGTACCAGCTTTCCGACGGCAACGTTGAAGGCCCCGGATTGGAACTGTAGGGCTTGCGCGGAGTCTTGATGATTGGCCCCAGTACTGCAAATTTACTCGTCTGGTATTCCTTTTCTACACGAGCGGCAAAATCATTTTGCAAAATCAACGTGTCGTTGTTGAGCATCACGATAAAGTCCGGATTCTGGCGTTCTTTCGCATAGCGAAAGCCGACATTATTGCCACGAGCAAAGCCCTCGTTTTTATTATTGAGGATAACTGTCACCTGATTATCGTCGCGGTACTTCGCTTCGAGTTCCACGCCAGTCCCGTTCGGGGACTTGTTGTCCACAACTACAATACTGCAATCTGGCCCCACGCATTTTTTTATGGAGTCGATACATTCTATCGTATCAGACAGAGCATTGTAATGCAAGATGACAAACGAAAAATTCATTAGACTTTAGCCTCGTAACAGTTCAGGTACTGCTTGACAATTTCTTCCCAGCCATTTTTTTGCAGCCAGTTGTTAGCGATATAGTTTCGGAAGGATTCTAATTTTTCCGGATGATCCACAAGATCATCCATTGCATTTGCCAACGCATCGACATTGCTGGGCGGGACAATCATACCGGACTTGCCATTTTCAATCGCTTCTGCAAAATTGCCAACATCAGAAGCGACAATCGGCGTTCCCATTGAAAATGCAGTCTGCACAACGCCACTCTGGGTGGCGTCTTTGTAAGGGCAAACCGTAAACAACGTATTTTTAAGTAAGCAAGCCAGCAAAGCCAACGGAACATAGCGATTCAGGACGACAACGTTTGAATTTTCTTTGTAAAGCGATTCGTCAAAATACAGCTTGCCCGAACCCGCAATTAGCAACTTTACATCAGGATGTTTTTTTGAAATTTTTGCAAAAGCCTGCAACAAATATTCAACACCTTTGTACGGAGCAATCAAGCCAAAGAACAGGATGTACTTCTGTCCGCGCAGAGATTCCGGAAGCTCCGCCAAACTTTCTGCCGAACCGGAACATTTTTCTGACAGGTAGTTGATGCAATCGTATTTTCCCAACCGTGCAAAAAATAGCCTTTGCTGCGGAAAACTGTACGTGCTACAAAACTTTTCCGTCTGAGCGTTATTCAACAAAATGATTTTAGGAATCCACTTGAACGCAAGCTTACGACAGAATTCAAACTCGCGGTTGTTCTTTGCCGAATGCGGAAACGGATCGTGAAGGGTAAGAACCAGCTTTTTCCGCAAAAGATACAGAAGCATCTTGTTGCGGCGCGGGGGCCATGTAATGTTCACCACATCCACACCCAACTTCTTGATTTTGCGAACCAGCGACAACATCGTGCAAATATTCGCCGGATGAAAATCCGATTGATGGAGGCTATTTACGACAAAGACCTTGGACATGTCCATGTAGCCTTCATACGCCTTAAATTCCTCATAGACTGTCGCCGGGAAAATCCCCTGTTTCTTATAGACCTCGGGTATATCGACAAGCGTCGCACGGTGGCTATAGACAGATACATAGATGAAAGAGTATACATCGATTCCCTGCCGCTGCATCTCGCGGACTAGCGGAAAATCTGCATCTGCAAAAGGCAAGTTGCTGATGTATGCGACTTTCATATTCTACTTCTGTTTTCCCATTATTTTATGGAACATCACGCACAAGCGGAACTTGAGCGATGGTTTGTATTTCTTTCTCCAATCACGAATGAAATGTATTTTTTCGCGGCGGCCATAAAGGCATTCGTCCAAAAGGTCATACAGTCTAGACGAATGTTCCTTGATAAACTTGTCCATTTCAATCAAGAATTCATTGTCGCCATCATCGTTTCGGATAAGATTTTGCATGTAGATGCGACGCAGACGATGCAACAGATACTGGTCAAAATAGGTCCGGCCTTCCGTCGGGAGAGAATCCCAAAATTCAACCATCCGCTTCGTTATAATCAATTCCTGATTGCGGCCACGCTTGTAAACTTCCGGAGCCATCGTTTGTCCAACACGTCCAATCAAATAGCGGTATAGAGGTACGGGAGAGTAGCAGCACGTCGTTACAGCCTGCATCGGGAAAAACGCCCACTCCGTATCCGTATAGGAAATTCCTTCTGTTTGCTTGTATCCCAGCTTGCGGACATTTTCTAATTTATACGCAACACTATGCATCGGCAATTCATCGACGTTACAGAATTTTTCAAAATTCAGCACTGAATTGGCAGGCATTGAAAATTGGATCTTTTTGATAACGGAGCCATTGTCGGTCACTTGCAAAGTATCGTTCAAAAACAAGTCGACATCGGCTTTTGCAAGGGCATCCAGATATTCGTCCAAGACCGACGTGTCATAGCGATCGTCGGCATCTAGGATTTTTACGTACTTGCCACGCCCTTCGGCAACACCTCTATTGATGCACGACCCGTAATTTCCATTTTCCTTGTCAACAACCCGAATCGTTTCCGGATACTTATCGGCATACCCATGGGCAATTTCCGATGACCTGTCCTTGCTTCCATCATTGATTACGAGGACATCCAACAGACTCTTTGATTTTTCCGTCAACAAGGAATCCAAGCACTGATTCAGATAAGCTTCCATGTTGTAAGTCGGAATAATAATTGTCAGCAATTTTTCCATGACATTTTCCAATCTAAATATCCATATTCAGAACACGTTCGATAATTGGCGCCATATCGTAATATTTGTATTCAGCAAGGCGTCCACCGAAAACAACATTATCCTCTGCATATGCAAGAG
>Ga0265298_10010251_pt1 | contig 11104 bp, 8 predicted proteins | sample AusTroGonzalo_MG_3_FD_193486 | JGI IMG/M metagenome (GOLD analysis project Ga0265298, IMG submission 193486) | Bovine rumen microbial communities from tropical cattle in Woodstock, Queensland, Australia - Gonzalo_01 | ecosystem: Host-associated > Mammals > Digestive system > Stomach > Rumen ...
TGTTGATCCACAGGTTACCGGCGTAAACAGTGCCGACGCCCAAAGCCTTCAGTTCACCGTTCACAGTCATCGTGGTCAGGGAAGTTTCACTGATCTTGTCCGCGTAGTCGTCTCCCAGCGCGGCCTTCAGGGCTTCGGTCAGGTCCAGCGCCTGGCTGGCAAACACTTCGATGCCGCCGTTGGCGGACCCGGCGGAGCACTCAAAAATGTCCACGCCTTCGCCGTAGGCTAGGGCCGGCTTGATCGTCGCGTCATAGTCGTCAATGGAGACCTGCTTCCAGGTGACCTTGATGTCCGGGTAGGTCTTGTTGAACGCTTCGATAAAGGATTCGTTCACGGGAGATCCCGGGGTCCAGCCCCACCAGACCAGTTCAGCCGCGTCGTCCGCAAAGGCGGAAGCCACGGACACGAGCATCAGGATACTCAGGAGAAACGCCAGCATTTTCTTCATTTTCTTTCCCTCCGTTTTTTGTAAAATATTGATTCAGCCGTCCAAAGTTCGTTTTCCCGGGTCCGTGTCATCCGGAAGTTTACCGCGCCCGGCAGCTCCGTGCGCGGATCAGGCAAAGGCTCTTTCGAAACGGCAGATCGGACAGTGTCTATGCGGTGAGCTTACTTCTTATAGCTCTCCAGCAGTTCAACGATACATTTCAGGTCCGGAGCTTCAAGATAGTTGTACTCGCCGCTTCCGTCCCCGTAGGTGCCGTGCTGAACCAGTTTCAGGCCGGCCGCTTCGGCATTTGCCACCTGCTTTGCGGAATCCTTCACCTGGAAAGCGATGTGGTGCATCCCTTCCCCGTGTTCGTTCAGGAAGTTCCTCCAGGTGGAAGGCGCCTCGTTGGGCTGGATCAATTCCAGCTGCAGGCCCGGCCCTACGTCAAAGAACGCCAGCAGGGAATTTGCTTCCGGTGCAGGTTTTCCCTCAAAAGTGGTCTGCATAACCTTGTAGTCTCCGCAGAGTTGGGTTTCGGGAACCTCAACCCCGAGGAAAGCCGCCCATTTTTTCTTCGTCTCCTCGATATCGTTCACGATGAAACCAACCTGGGCAAACAAATGTGTTCCGACAACTCCGGCCATTGGTATCCTCCTCCTTCATCAATTATCTTTATCTCAATCGTTGAGCCCCTCAAATCAAGAAGCCGACCGAAGGGGTTTCAGGGGGCGATCGGAAAGCCCCCTGAATGTCTATATCTCACCCAGGGCCTTCCCCGGCTCCATGGGAACCGGCCTCTCGCACGTAGTTTTCATCTCGTACATAACCCCGGTTTCCGCCGCTTTCATCAGTCCGTTGATCGCTTCGATCGTATGCACGATCATCCCCCGTGTCCGGCTCACGCCGCCGGTCTCGATCGCGTGCGCCAACTCTGCCACGCCGATCCCCCGGGAATAATCCTTCGGCCGGGGAAACAGTTCCGGAAGCTCATAGAAGGTTTCTTTCCGCTGCCGCGCTTCCTCGGTATCCCGGTATACCGGATCGGTAAACTGTTCTTTCCGGTACACCTTCGGTGCGCCGCCGCCGAAATTGGGATCGGGATAACTCAGTGTCCCGCCGTCTCCGAAGATTTCAAACATCGGCAGGTTGGAGCGGTAGATATCATAGCTGACGTTCAGGTTGACGATCACGCCGCTTCGCATCCGCATGATGGCGGTATAATGGGTGTCCACTTCCGCCGGGATTTCCGTTCCCGCCAGTGGACCCACATAAACGTGACGGGTCGCACTGGGCCTTGCGCTGAAGGCGGCGATAGATTCAATGGGACCGGCAAGTGAAATCAGCGCGGTCAGGTAATACGGCGCCATGTCATACTGCGGACCGCTTCCCTTCGCATAGAATGACCGGGGACTCGGATGCCAGGTTTCCACGCCGAAGGTAGTCATGTTGGCGGTGATAAAAAACGGTTTGCCGATCAGTCCTGCGTCCAGGTAATACCGGACGCTCTGCAGTCCGGACGCCAGAAAGGTATCCGGTGCACTGCCGGCCTGAAGGCCTTCCCGGTCTGCCAGATCAAGCAGTTCCTGCGCTTCTTCGGGCTTCTGGGCAAATGGCTTCTCGCAGAACAGGTGCTTTCCGGCCATGAGGATCTTCCGGTTCAGTTCCGTATGCGCCTGCGGAGGGGTCAGATTGATCACCAGTTCAATCTCCGGATCCGCGAGCAGCTCGTCTGTTGAACATGCTTTGGGAATTCCGAACTCACCCGCCAGTTTTTCCGCAAGGGCAATCTCAAGATCTGCGCAAGCCGCGATCTGCAGCTGCGGGAAAAAGCGCCCGATGTCGCCGGCGTATGTCCGGCTGATCACGCCGCATCCGAGGATTCCGACATTGAAACTGCGCATAACAGACCTCCGGTTCTTCCTGCTGGATCGTGTCTGAACAATCTGTCCTTCAACCTGAATTCTATCAGCAATTTAGTCCGTACATTTTCCATATTGTCCGGACTCACTGTGCATATTTTGCTAAATTGTGTTATTTTTCTCCCGAATATGACATTGATTTTCCTTTTATAAAATAGGAAGCTTATGTTATAATGCGACCGGCAGAATATAATGAATTTATTCAGACGGGGTGATCGTAATGTCAGGCATCAACCGGTATTATGAGGATCTTGTCTTTGACAGCGGCGCCAAGATCAACGTCTCCCGCCAGATCAACAACGACTACTTTGATACCGTCCACTGGCACCCGTATGTGGAGCTGCTGGTCAGCCGCTGTGACGGAAACCGAGCCACTGTCAATTTCAATTCCTATCAGCTGAATCAAAACGATATCGCCCTGATCTGGTCCGGCGATCTGCATGCTGTCCAGTCGGTCCGGGACGATTCATATCTGATTATTCAGTTTCCCATCGCCCTCCTGGCGGTCATGGGCGAACTGAACGGCATTCTGCCGCGCCTCTCCCGCCTTCACTGTGTCCGTTACGATGAGAAAAAACCGGAAACCCTCCAGATCATTCGCTGTGCCGAAGCGATCGAACAGCATCACTTTCAGGACGGTCCTTTCCGGGAAGTTCAGGTCTATGCGGACCTGCTGAATCTCTTCGCGCTGATCGGCAAGCAGTGCATTCAGGTGGAAAGCGATGTACCTGAAGCTGAAAACACCACGGATCGTACCAATCTGAAGCTGATGACGGAAGCTTGCCTGTACATCTCCGAAAACTGCATGAAACCCCTGTCGCTGAATGATGTTGCTCTTGAGGTGGGCGTCAGCAGGTCGCATTTCGCTCATCTTTTCAAGAATTATACCAACATGACCTTTGTCGATTTCCTGACTGTAGAACGGGTGAAGCTCGCGGAAACCTTTTTTATGAATCCCAATCTGCGTATCACCGACATTGCGTTTGAATCAGGTTTTTCAAGCATTTCCTCCTTCAACCGGTCTTTCAGAAAAATCAAAGGCTGCTCCCCGACCGAGTTCCGTGCCACGATGATTGATTGATTTTTACCATTCTGCAAATGATCGGCAAAAAATAGCAAACAATCCGACAATATTTGGGAAGTTGTTTCCTGTTTTTTCTCATAAAATGATTTGTGAATATGGCCGCCGGTTATGTGATGGATCCGCCCGGCCCGATTCGTTCACCGCAGGGATAATCCGTTTGACAGATTGACCGAGGAAACGCAGAACATGGATAAAGCCGTGAAAGTTCATATGATCCGCAGAAACAGGCCCCATACCCGCCGCAGAGCCGGAACAACCATGAATATGACAGAAGGCAAACCGCTGGCATTGCTTTCTGTTTTTGCGTTGCCGCTGCTGATCGGCAATCTGTTCCAGCAAGCCTATAATATGGCGGACTCCATGATCGTCGGGCAGATGCTCGGGGCAAACGCCCTGGCTGCCGTCGGGGCAACCGGGTCCATCTCTTTCCTCTTCTTTTCCTTCTTCAGCGGGATCAGCGGCGGCTGCGGCATTGTCACCGCCCAGTTCTTCGGCGCCCGGAAGGATACGGAAGTCTGCAAGGCGATTGCCAATTCGGCTTATATCACCCTGGCCTCCTCCCTGTTGACCGGCACGCTTGCCTTTCTGATGGTTCCCACGGTGCTCACCTGGATGGGAACGCCCGCGGAAATCTTGCCCGATGCGATCACCTATATGCGGATGACGTCGGCTTCCGTCCCGCTGATTGCTGTTTACAATTATGCTTCTTCCATGCAGCGCGCTTTGGGTGATTCCCGTACGCCGCTGTATTTCCTGATCTTCTCCTGCCTGCTGAATGTAGGGCTGGATTTGCTGTTTGTCGGTGTGTTCGGCATGGGTGTTTTCGGCGCCGCGCTGGCGACCATGCTGTCCCAGTTGCTGGCCGGCGCTGGTTCCCTGCTGTATGCGTTCCGCCGGAATCCATATTTCAGGCTGAACAAGGATTCCATGGCTTTTGACAGACCGATCGCGGTGAAAGCGATTCGCCTCGGTCTTCCGCTTGCGCTCCAGTGGAGCCTGATCGCCATTTCCACAACGGCGCTGCAATCTGTCGTAAACTCCTTCGGATCAACCGCAATCGCAGCCTACACTGCCACCAACCGCCTGGAGCAGCTGGTCCAGCAGCCTTTCGGCTCTATGAGCATGGCGCTGTCCACCTACGCCGGCCAGAATATGGGCGCCAGCAAAACACAGCGGATCCGGCTGGGCTTCAGGGACAGCATGCTGGCCATGATCGCCGTGGCCGTGGGCATGACGCTGATCATGCAGTTCTTCGGCGAATCGCTCGTCGGGATGTTTGTGCAGGAAAAGGATGTCATCGCCCTGGGTGGTAAGGCGCTGAAGATCACCAGCCTCTTCTATGTTTTCCTGGGCATTATTTATGTTTCCCGCGGTGTCCTGAACGGAATCGGCGATGCTGTCTTCTCCTTCATCAACGGGGTTGTGGAGATCGTCGGGCGCGTCGGTCTTCCCTTCCTGCTGTTGAGCCTGACAACCGCAGGCGTCTGGTCCATCTGGATCACCGCCGGCGTCACCTGGTTCCTGGCAGGCGTCTCCTGTATTCTGCGCTACCTCTCCTGGAGAAAGAAAACAGGAGAAACGGCCGAAACCCCGGTTACCTCAGCGTGACTTTCGGATTCACAACAGATCTGTGCGAAGAAGACTGAACATCACACCGAAGGAGGCTGGCAATGATCAAGACGCTCCTGCGGCTCAGCCGTGAAGCGATTCGGTACAGAACGCTTTATGTCATCGCGATTCTCTCCACGCTGGCGCTGACCCTGGTGAACTTGGCCGCGCCGAAAATCCTGTCCGGCATGACGGGCATCGTGCAGGCGGGTGTGGATGAAAAAGGCATGCATACCATCCTGATCCTCACGGCGGCGCTGGTCGGTCTGTATCTGCTGCGGGTCCTGTTCCGGTTCCTGAGCAACTATCTGGCCCACAAAGCCGCCTGGTATCTGGTGGGCGATCTGCGGACTAGGACTTATGACAAACTGGAGCATATGCATCTGGGATATTTTCATGATAAACAGACCGGCGACCTGATGAGCCGGATCGTGAATGACACCCGTGATTTTGAGCTGCTCTACGCGCATATGATCCCGGAGTCGATCACCAATCTGGTCACTTTTGCGGGGGTATTGATCGTCCTGCTGACCATTAACTGGAAACTGGCGCTGATCACCTGCGCGCCACTCCCGCTGATCTTCGCGTCCGGCTTCGTGTTTTCCAAAAAGGTCAGGCCTTATTTCAGGATCTCCCAGAAGAAAATGGGTGAACTGAACGGGAAACTGCAGGATAACCTTTCCGGTATTCATGAAATTCAGTCCTTCGGCCGGGAAGCATATGAAACCGAACAGGTGGACATACGGAACTTCGAACATATTCGCGCCATGCTGCAGGCCCTGAAAATCAGCGCCGTCTTCCATCCCTCCGTCGAGTTTATCTCCTCCCTGGGAACGGTCCTGGTGGTCGGCTTCGGCGGATATCTGGCCTGGAAGGAAGGTCTGAGTGTAGCGGATATCGTGGCCTTCCTCCTGTATCTGAGCCTCTTCTACGCGCCGGTGACAGGCCTGGCCAATCTGTTGGAGAGTATGCAGCAGTCCATGGCCGGTGCGGAACGCGTCCTGGATATTCTGGATGCGCCTCAGGAGATCCGGGACCTGGACGGCGCCGAGGTCCTTCAGTCCGTCCGGGGAGAGATCACCTTTGACCATGTCAGCTTTTCCTATGGGGAAGGCATTCCCGTCCTGAAGGATGTCTCCTTCGTTTGCCGGCCCGGGGAAATGCTGGCCATCGTCGGCCCGACGGGCGTCGGCAAGACCACCATGACGCAGCTGATCTCCCGGTTCTACGAACCGTCTTCCGGGTATATTCTGATCGACGGGCACGATATCCGCGGCGTGACGCTGGAAAGCCTCCGCCGGAATATCTCGCCGGTGCTGCAGGACACGTTCCTCTTTAACGGCACGGTCGCGGAAAACATCGGTTACGCCGTGCCGGAGGCCTCCAGGGAGGAGATCATGGAAGCGGCTAAGGCCGCCAATATTCATGAGGACATCATTCTCATGCCGGACGGGTATGATACGCAGGTCGGCGAGCGGGGACTGCGCCTGTCCGGCGGGCAAAAACAGCGTATCGCCATCGCCCGGGCAATTCTCCGGAACTCGCCCGTCATCATCCTGGACGAGGCGACTGCTTCCGTGGATGTGGAAACGGAGCAGCAGATCCGGAAAGCCATCGCAGGCATCGCCGGAAACCGGACCATTATCGCGATCGCACACCGGATGTCCACAATCCGGAATGCTGATCAGATTCTGGTCATCGAAGAAGGCTGTATCACGGAGCAGGGTACCCACGAGGAGCTGATCGCTCTGGGCGGCGCCTATGCCCGGATGAACAGCGTCCAGTCCGAAGGCGTGTAACCAGCCATCGGAAAGCCTCCCCCCAATTGCCCTCAAAACACATACTGAAAGGAGCTCATCCCATGGAACAATTCGCCCATCGCAAAGCCACTGCCCGCCTGCAAATTCTTAACCCGGACGGAACACCCGCTGTCCGCCTGCCCGTCCGCGTGGATCAGGTTTCCCATCAGTTCCTTTTCGGCTGCGGCGCCTTTGACGCAGTGGATCTGATGAAAACGCAGGACGCCGCGGAACAGGCCTTCCTGCAGGAACGGATGGAAAAATGGCTCTCTCTCTTCAATTACGGCACCCTGCCCTTCTACTGGGGCCGTTATGAACCGGTCGAGGGGCAGACAGCATACCCGGAAACCTTCGCGGCCGCAAAATGGCTTCGCGAAAGAGGCGTCCGGGTCAAAGGCCATCCGCTCTGCTGGCATACCGCCTGTGCCCCCTGGCTGCTGCAGTTTTCCAACGAAGAAATCTTGCGCCGGCAGATCGGACGGATTCATCGGGATGTCACAGCCTATAAGAGCGTGATCGATCTTTGGGATGTCATCAATGAAGTCGTGATCATGCCCGTCTTTGACCGCTATGACAACGCCGTCACCCGGATCTGCATTGAAAAAGGCCGCGTCGGTCTGGTGAAGGAAGTCTTCGCCGCCGCGAAGGAAAGCGATCCGGAGGCCGTTCTGCTCATTAACGATTTCAACACCAGTGAAGCCTATGCGCAGCTGATCGAAGATCTGCTGGAAGCGGATGTACCCATCGGCGCCATCGGCATCCAGAGTCATCAGCATCAGGGCTATTGGGGACTGGAAAAGCTGAATGCGGTGCTGGAACGGTTTTCCCGCTTCAGCCTCCCGCTTCACTTCACGGAGAACACCCTGATTTCCGGGGAGCTTATGCCCCCTCATATCGTGGATCTGAACGACTGGCAGGTGGACAGCTGGCCGGGTACGCCGGAAGGAGAAGAACGTCAGGCCCGTGAGATCTCGGAAATGTATTCCGTCCTGTTTGCCCATCCGCTTGTGGAAGCCATCACCACCTGGGATTTCAATGACGGCTGCTGGCTGAAAGCTCCTTCGGGGTTTGTGCGGGAAGACAACAGTGAAAAGCCCTCCTTCCATGCTTTGAAAAAACTGATCCACGGAGACTGGGAGACCCATGAAACCCTTCTGACGGATGATGAGGGGTATCTGACCTTCACCGGCTTCAAAGGGGACTACTCGCTGCAGTCTGATACGCACAGCGCCGGTTTCACTCTGACCGGCAGTCTGGACGGGCAGATTTATCTGACTGAAAGAGATCACAAACATCCTTGACTTAGAGTGTACTTTAAGGACTAGTATCTCTTTGGCGAGTGAGAAAAAACGTTCATCACGCTGGAGGGATCCAAGATGTACACAATCCAGGAAGTATGCGAAAAGACCGGATTATCCGCTCATACGCTCAGATATTACGAAAAGGAAGGCCTGCTGACCGATATCGGGCGCAGCCAGGGCGGCTTCCGTCAGTATTCTGACGAAAACCTGGAATGGCTCGGACTGATCTGCTGCCTGAAAAATACCGGCATGCCCCTGCAGGAAATCGCGCGCTTCGTCCGCCTGGCGCATGAGGGGGACTGCACCCTGGAGGAACGGGTAGAGCTGCTGAAGGAGCACCGTGAAAAGATCAAGGAACGCATGGATGAAACTCAGCAGTACCTGGACAAGATCACCTGGAAGGTCAATTTCTTCTCCGAAAAGCTGCAGGCCTGGCAGGCTCAGAAAACCCTGAAAAATCAGGAAGCCCCGAAAGAATAAGGGGCTTCCTTTTTGAATAATGTCAAAAATGAAGTCAGAACAGGTATCTCCCTTTGTCCACCGTCCGGGTCTTTCCGTTCAGAACCACTTCTGCCCGGACAGGCGTTTCAATCTCATATCTGATCCCGTTCTCCGTATATTTCCAGAAGGAGCGGATCCGTCCGTGAACGGTATCCAGAATCGCGCACAGGCTGTTCAGCCGCGGATCGGGTTGCGGTGCGATTCTGACCTTTGCATAGCCCGGCTCCAGGGGCTGGATCCCACCCGCCACGCCGAAGATCCAGTCCGCCACGGAGCCGTAGGCATAGTGATTGTAGGAATTCATATCGTCGTCCCAGAAGGAGCCGTCCGGTTTGATCCCGTCCCAGTGCTCCCATACGGTGGTAGCTCCCCTGGAAACGGAATACAGCCATCCCGGATATTCCTTTCGCAGCAGCAGTGACCAAGCGATATCCGTATGTCCGTACCGGCTCAGCTCGTGCAGCAGATACGGTGTGCCGACCAGGCCGGTCTGCAGTTTCATCCCGCAGTCCCTGATCTGTTCCGCCAGCGCATCAGCCAGCGCCTGAGGCTCGTCCGTCAGATTGAAATGAAGCGTCAGCACTTTTTCCGTCTGGGTGTTCAGGCAGCCGCCGAACCTTTCTTTGTACGCGCTGACAATCCGGGAATATAAAGCCTCGTATTCGCTCACGTCTTTGCCCAGCAACCTGCCTGTCCGGATCACGATATCCACCGAATTCGCGTAGAACGCGCTGCAGATCAGGTCATCATTGCTGTATCCGCGTTTGCTCAGTTCAATCGTCGCGGGAACATAGCCTTCCGGCCAGTCCAGCGCCAGCCAGTCGCCGTAGGTCCAGCATCCCGTCCATAGATCCTTCGTCGTGGAAACCGTGGGAATATAGGCAATCCATTTTTCCATGGCCTCATACATATCCGCCAGGAAGGAAATATCCCCGTAGGTCTGATACAGCTGCCACGGAATAATCGTCACCGCGTCGGACCATCCGCCTCCCCCGGGTTTGTAAGCTGTCAGGCTCGGCACCACCTCAGGCACCCAGCCGTTCTCATGCTGCGCCGCCCGCACATCTGCCAGCCATTTCCTGAAAAACTGCCGGACGTCGTACTGCAGCGTGCCCGCGCGGCAGAAAATCTGCCCGTCGCCCGTCCAGCCGTACCGTTCGTCCCGCTGCGGACAGTCCGTCGGAATGTCCAGATAGTTCCCCTTCTGGCTCCAGATAATGTTGCTGAACAGCTGGTTCAGCATCGGATCGCTGCTTTCCAGCCATCCGGTGCGCTTCATTTCGGAGTGAAGCACCACCGCGTGGATCTGCTCCGCCGTAAATCCTTCCGGCGCTTCGTCGATCCGCAGATACCGGAATCCGAAAAACGTGAACCTCGGCCTGTAGCTCTGATGACCTTCCCTGCAGATATAATGCAGCTGGCTGCGTGCAGAACGATAGTTGGCAGTATAGAAATTACCGTCTTTGTCCAGCACCTCCGCCGTTGAGATCGACAGCTTTTCTCCCGCCCGGGCGTCCAGCTCAAAAGCCATATACCCGGTCAGGTTCTGCCCGAAATCAATGACCCATTCCCCCCTGGGCGTTCTGAAAGACGCACGGGGCCAGACCCTTTCCTGTTCATGAACCTCCGGCCCTTCCTGCGGGATCAGCATGTCTTTCGGGTAATTGCTGACCAGAGCCGGAGCAAAGGCCGGCTTCCGGGTCATATCCACGTCCTCACCGATGAAGATCCCGCTCAGCGTAACCGTGCTTTCGGATACTTCCCATCCGCTGTCCGTCAGGATGACCTCTTCCTCCCCGTCCTCCATGATCAGGTGCAAAGCCGCGATCAGCATGGCGGGAAGAAATTCGTCCGGGTTTTTCGTTCCTGTCCACGGCGCGTTTGTTCTCCTGTACCAGCCGTTGGCTACCGTGATCTCCAGTGTATTTTCCTCTTTCAGCAGATCCTTCACGTCATAAGTCTGCACCTGAAGCCTTTTGCGGTATTCCGTCCAGCCCGGAGCCAGAATAAAATCTCCGATTCGCCTGCCGTTCATGATCGCTTCGTAGACGCCGTCGCAGGTCACCTCCAGTTCGGCAGTACGGATCGGCTTACTGCATGAAAATTTCCTCCGGAACACGGGCACCACGGTGGAAGCGGTGCCATCCATTGTAATCCAGGATGCACTCTGAATAAGCATGGTATGATTTCTCTCCTTTTCATGACAGCGCTTTCTACACGCTGCAGTTCGCTCTGAGTCAAATCATAAACAATCGGGATCTTGACTTCAAGCCGGCTTTATGGTTTAAGATGTAATAAAACCGGAGAAGAAAAAATAAAGGAGGATATATTCATGGAGTTTCAGGAATTGATTTCTGCGCGCCGGAGTGTCAGGAAATACGAAAAAGGGATCGATCATGAGTCTCTTGTCGGCATTCTGGAAAAAGCCCGCCGTGCTCCCTCATGGAAAAACCAGCAGA
>Ga0265298_10010253_pt1 | contig 11103 bp, 8 predicted proteins | sample AusTroGonzalo_MG_3_FD_193486 | JGI IMG/M metagenome (GOLD analysis project Ga0265298, IMG submission 193486) | Bovine rumen microbial communities from tropical cattle in Woodstock, Queensland, Australia - Gonzalo_01 | ecosystem: Host-associated > Mammals > Digestive system > Stomach > Rumen ...
TGAATATGATGCTGAATCTTTCCGCGTCACCTCACGCAAGAGATAAGTGGACGACCCCCTTTATCATGCGGATGGTCACCCTGAGCCTGCTGCCGGCCACACTGGTGGGTATCCTGGTTTACGGGTGGAACGCATTCGGCGTTGTTGCGCTGGCAATTGTTTCCGCGGTGGCTTCCGAATGGCTGTTTAACAAAGCCTGCGGAAAACCCAGCACGATCTGGGACGGCAGCGCGGTGGTGACAGGCCTGCTGCTGGCGCTGTCCCTGGGGCCGCAGACCCCGCTGTACATCCCGGTAATCGGTTCCGTGTTCGCGATCGTGGTCTGTAAAGGATGCTTCGGCGGACTGGGTAAGAACTTCATCAACCCGGCCCTGGCCGCGCGCTGCTTCCTGCTGATTTCATTCGCCAACGCGATGACGATCAAACCGGTGGTAGACGCTGTGGCGACAGCGACGCCCGTCGGCGCCATGAAAGCCGGCGAAGCAGTGAATATCACGAAGATGTTCCTCGGCACGGCGGACGGCGTGATCGGCAGTTCCATCCTGGCCCTGCTGGTCGGCGGCCTGCTGTTATGGAGCATGGATATCATTCACGGCCAGATCTGCTTCTCCGTACTGATCGGATTCACACTCTTTATCGGTTTGTTCGGCGGAAAAGGTTTTGATCCAACATTCCTTTTGGCTCACCTGTGCGGCGGCGGCGTGGTGATGGGCGCCTTCTTTATGGCGACAGATTATGTAACAAGCCCTGTGAGCCGCCTGGGACAGTTTATTTACGGCTGCCTGATCGGCGTGCTGGGCGGGCTGTTCCGCCTGAAGGGCAACACGGCAGACTCCTTCAGCTACGCGATTATTATCGGCAATGTCTGCACACCCCTGATCGACACCTACATTGTGCAGAAACCATTTGCCTACCGGAAGATGATCGGTAAGACCCGGGAAACCAGAAAGGAACCTTTCCGGATTCCGAAGCCCGTGATCGCGCTGACGCTGATTGCCGCAATTGCCGGCGTGGCGCTGAGCGGCGTATATTCCATGACCAAGGATACGATCGAAGAACAGAAGGCATTTGCAGAAGCGACTGCCTACCGGGAAGTATGCCCGGAAGCGACGAGCTTCTCCTACTCAGATAAGGCGCAGGAAATCCTCGGTGATGAAGGAGCTGACGTGGATGGTGCCCATATCAACGCCTGCTATGTCGGTAAAGACGACAGCGGCAATGTAGTCGGATACGCCCTCAGTATCAGCACCCAGGGATTCGGCGGCCAGATCACCATGGCACTCGGCCTGGATCCGGAAGGGAAAATCGTCGGAATCAACTTCACAGAGATCAACGAGACTGCCGGCCTGGGGATGAAGGCACAGGAACCGGATTTCAAGGATCAGTTCCCGGGCAAAAGCGGGTCCATCACACTGGTAAAGGGTGCTACTTCGGCGGAAAACGAAATCAGTGCCATTACCGGCGCATCCGTGACATCCGGTGCGGTGACCAGTGCCGTAAACGCCGGTCTCAGTTTCTATGAAACGACTCTGAAAGGGGGCAACTGAGATGAAGGCATATTTGGAACGCCTCTGGAACGGCCTTGTCAAGGAGAACCCGGTGCTGGTATTGATGCTGGGCATGTGTCCGGCACTGGCGGTCTCCACCCAGGCTGCCAACGGTATCGGCATGGGACTGAGTACGCTGGCGGTGCTGGTGCTGAGCAACTTTGTAATCAGCTGCCTGCGCAAGGTGATCCCGGACCAGGTACGGCTGCCTGCGTATATCGTGATTGTGGCCAGCCTGGTGACGGTCACCCAGCTGCTGATCCAGGCCTATATTCCCAGCCTCTACGAGGCATTGGGCATTTATATCCCGCTGATCGTGGTAAACTGCATTATTCTCGGCCGGGCGGAAGCCTATGCCAACAAGCATACGCCGCTTCTCTCTGTCATGGACGGCATCGGTATGGGCCTGGGCTTCACGGTTGCCCTGACGCTGGCGGGCATGATCCGGGAACTGCTGGGCGCCGGCACCGTATTCGGTCTGCGCCTGCTGCCGGAAAGCTTCAGCATGACGATCTTTATCCAGCCTCCGGGAGCTTTCCTGGTCTTTGCGCTGATTATCGCGGTGATGAACGCCATCGGTATTAAGACCCGCCAGCGCAAACTGGTGGAAAGCGGCTGCGACGGCAACTGCGGCCTGTGCCAGACACCCTGTGAAACGGCCACTCCGAAAGCGGAAGAAGAGCAGAAGGGAGGCAGACAGGCATGAACAACACAAGTCTGATCCTGATCATCGTCGGTACCGCGCTGGTGAATAACGTGGTGCTGAACCAGTTCCTCGGCATCTGCTCCTTCCTGGGTGTGAGCAAACAGATGAAGGCTTCCATCAGCCTCGGCGGCGCCGTGATCTTTGTTATCACGATCGCTTCCGCTGTAGCAAGCCTGCTGTATGACTATGTCCTCAAGCCCCTGGGTATGGAGTTCATGCAGACCATTATCTTTATCCTGGTCATTGCTGCCCTGGTGCAGATTGTGGAAATGTTCCTGAAAAAGAAATCACCCGCGGTGTACCAGGCGCTGGGCATTTACCTGCCCCTGATTACCACCAACTGCGCGGTGCTGGGCGTTGCCCTGACAAACGTCCAGGACGGATACAATTTTATTCAGTGTGTGACCAGCGGCTTTGGAACGGCTGTCGGCTATACGATCGCCATCGTGCTGCTGGCCGGGATCCGGTCGCGGATCAATGAAAAGGACCTGCCGCGCCCGCTTCGCGGCGCGCCGATCGTGATGATCGCTGCGGCCCTGATGTCCATTGCGTTTATGGGCTTCGGCGGCCTGGTGCTGTGAGAGGAGGGGCCGGAATATGAATATTATCTGGATTACAACCCTCGTGATCGCAATTATCGGTATCTGCGTCAGCGCTGGCCTGGTCTTTACGGGCAAGAAGTTTGCCGTGAAAGTGGATGAGCGGGAAGTGGCTGTGCGCGAAAAACTGCCCGGTAACAACTGCGGCGCCTGCGGATTTGCGGGCTGCGACGCGCTGGCTGCGGCAATCGCCAAGGGTGAAGCTGCCGTGAACTCCTGCCCGGTGGGCGGCGCGCCGGTTGCGGAAGCGATCGGAGACATCATGGGTATGACAGCCGGTGCAATGGAGCGCAAAGTCGCTTTTGTCGCCTGCAAAGGCACCTGCGACGTGACCAAAAACCAGGGCAATTATATCGGCATCAAGGACTGCCGTACAGCGGTGCTTTCCGGCATGAACATCACCGACTGCAACTGGGGCTGCCTCGGTTTCGGTTCCTGCGCGGAGGTTTGTCCGGAAGAGGCGATCACCATTCAGAACGGGGTGGCGGTGGTCAACCGGAAACGCTGTGTCAGCTGCGGCCTGTGCGCCAAAACCTGCCCGCGGGGACTGATCTCCCTGATTCCGGAAAGCCGGATTGTCCGGGTTCAGTGCTCCAACAAGGATAAGGGCCCTGTTGTCCGGAAAGTCTGCTCCGCCGGCTGCATCGGCTGCGGCCTGTGCGTGAAACAGTGTGAGAGCGGCGCAATCTTATTTGACGGTACGCTGGCACGGATCGATCCGGAGAAGTGCACGCTCTGCGGCAAGTGCGCGGAGAAGTGCCCGGCGAAAGTCATTCTGACGACTCCTGTTTAACGGAGGAATAAAGATGGATTATTTTGAGAAGAAACAATGGATCCGGATAGCAGTCTGCGCGGTGCTGGTGATCGTGGCTGTACTGGCGATGATCGGCTTATTCAGCGGAAAAAACGAGCAGCTGATTTATCAACCGGAAAAGACAGGGGAAGAATCTGCCTCTGACGCCGGAACGAAGCAGGGCGAAATGCTGCAGGCTATTGTCCTGTCCATGGGCAAAGAACAGGATAACAGCTACGTGACTGATTATCTGAAACAGGATCCTTATCTGGTAAACATTTATGAAGGATACGGTTTCGCCAAGGACTACGGCAGCGCGAGAGGCCACGCCTATACGCTGGAAGATGTTCAGAAGACGCAGCGGCCTCATGCAAAGGCCAACTGCCTGACCTGCAAGACTCCGGATATCCACAAGATGATCGCGGAGCAGGGTGTCGACGTTTATTCCATGCCTTTTGATGAGGTCATGGCTAAGACGACCAACCCGATTTCCTGCTACACCTGCCACGGGGCTGACGATGGCAACAACGGGCAGATGGTTGTAACTCATCAGTATGTGAACGAAGCACTGGGTGAAAATGTCAGTGAAATCAAAGCTTCTTCCCTGGCCTGCGGCCAGTGCCATATCGAGTATTATTTCACGCCCGAGGACAGCAAGGCGATGATGCCCTATCACTCGGTGGCGGAAATGACGCCCGAAGCGATCCTGGCATACTACGATAACTTCGGATTCTCTGACTGGGAGCAGCCCGGTACAGGAACGAAGATGCTGAAGGCGCAGCATCCCGAACTGGAAACCTATCTCCAGGGCGTCCATGCTTCCATCCTGTCCTGCGCGGACTGCCATATGCCTGTCAAGACAACGGAAAGCGGCGCACAGTATCATGATCATCACCTGGTCAGCCCGCTGAGCAGTGAAATCATCCTGAACAAGTGTGCCGAGTGCCATGGCAGCGGAGAAGCTATTTCCGCCCGGGTGCGCGAAATCCAGGCCAAGGTGACCGGAAAGGAAACCGAGGTCGGGAACAGGCTGTCCCTGCTGAAGGATACGCTGACAGCAGCGGTGGAAGCCGGAACGATGAGTGAGGGAGACCTGGACGCGGTACGCAAACTGCATCGGGAAGCGCAGTGGTTCTTTGACTACTGTTACGTGGAAAACTCGGAAGGCGCGCACAACTCCAGGCTGGCAACGAATTGCCTGAATACGGCTGATGAGAAGATTTCGGAAGCCATGTCCCTGCTGGCAGCCGCCGGTTTTGCGGCGCAGGAGGAACCTGCCAAGACGGAAGAAGAACCTTCTGCTGACGGCAGCTACACTGAACAGGGCTTCGGCGGCGACGTGACCGTCCATGTGGAATTGGCCGAGGACGGCACCGTCAAGAGCCTGGCTATCGATACCCCGAACGAGACGGACGGCCTGGGAAAACGCGCGTCTGAAGCGGCATTCACCGATCAGTTTATCGGAAAGGCCGGGCCCTTCACCTACGGTGAAAACGGAATTGACGCACTGTCCGGTGCTACGATTACATCCAATGCCGCCCTGAAGGCAATCAACAAGGCTGTCTCAGCCGGCACTGCCGCTGAACAGGCACCTGCAGCAGAACCGGCTGAAGAGAAGGCGCCCGAAGCAACGGAAGCACCTGCTCCTGAAGAGACAAAAGCGCCTGCGGAACAGGCGGGCACCAAGGCGGAAACAGAAGGCATGGCTTTTGCCACATACCGCGCAGTCAAACAGAATGATTTCAGCACTGTGACGGTGATCGCTTCTGCCCGGAACGGCAAACTGACGGATGTAAAGATCCTGTCTGAAGGCGAAGAAGGCAAAGACTTGCTGACAGATGCGATCAAGGCGGACTGGGCAAAAGCGATTCTGGAGAGCGGCAGCGCGGCTCCCGACGCAGTTACGGGCGCGACCCTGAAATTCTCCGCCGCTTCCGTGCAGGAGGCGATGACAGAGATTCTGGACCAGATGGGTGGAAAGACCGAAACTGCTGCAGCAGAGCCGGCAGAGGAAAAAACTGCAGAGCAGGAAGTTCCCGCTCCTGAAGCGACAGAGGCCCCTGCGGCACAGACGGAAGAAAAGAGCGGATCAAACGATCTGGCTTTCGGTACTTACCGTGCAGTCAGGCAGAATGATTTCAGCACAGTGACGGTGATCGCTTCCGCCCAGAACGGCAAACTGACGGATGTGAAGATCCTGTCTGAAGGCGAAGAAGGCAAAGACCTGCTGACAGATGAAATCAAAGCGGACTGGGCAAAGGCGATTCTGGAGAGCGGCAGCGCGGCTCCCGACACGGTTACCGGCGCTACCCTGAAATTCTCCGCCGCTTCCGTACAGGAAGCAATGACGGAAATTCTGGACCAGATGGGTGGAAAGACCGGAGAAACTGCCGCAGCAGAACCGGCAGAGGAAAAAACTGCAGAACAGGAAGTTCCTGCTCCTGAAGCGACAGAGCCCAAAACGGAAGAAAAGGGCGAATCAGACGGTCTGGCTTTCGGTACTTACCGTGCAATCAAGCAGAATGATTTCAGCATGGTGACGGTCATCGTTTCCACGAAGAACGGGGACCTGACCGACGTGAAAATCCTGTCTGAGGGAGAAGACGGAAAAGACCTGCTGACAGATGCGATCAAAGAGGACTGGGCGAAGGCGATTCTGGAGAACGGCAGCGCGTCTCCGGACGCGATTACCGGCGCGAGCCTGAAATTCTCCGCAACATCCGTACAGGAAGCGATGACAGATATCCTTGATCAGATCAGTGGCAAGAGCACAGAAACGCTTACGGAAGAAAAGACTGACGCGGTGAAAGAGTCTGCGCCTGAGACAACAGAGGAACCTGCTCCTGTAGTAACGGAAGAACCCGCTCCTGAGGCGGCAGAGGAACCCAAGACTGCTGCAGAGGAACCCGCCAAACCTGTTCCGGCATTTGCCGGATACTGCGCTGAGGCGAAAAACGATTTCAGTACAGTGACTGTGATTGCCCTTGTACAGAACGGAAAACTGACGGATGTGAAGATCCTGTCCGAAGGCGAAGAAGGCAAGGACCTGCTGACGGACGCGGTCAAGGCGGACTGGGCAAAGGCAATTCTGGAGAACGGCAGCGCTTCTCCCGATGTGGTCACCGGCGCGAGCCTGAAATTCTCTGCCGCTTCCGTGCAGGAAGCGATGACGGATATTCTGAATCAGATTAACGGCCAGAGCAACGAAGCGCCCGCGGAAGAAAAGACTGACACGGTGAAAGAGCCTGCTCCTGAAGCAACGGAAGAACCTGCTCCTGAAGCAACGGAAGAACCCGCTCCTGAAGTGACAGAGGAACCCAAGGCTGCTGAAGAGAAGCCGGCTAAACCAGCTCCGGTGTTTGCCGGATATCGTGCTGAAACGAAAAATGATTTCAGTACAGTGACTGTCATTGCTCTTGCACAGAACGGCAAACTGACGGATGTGAAGATCCTGTCCGAAGGCGAAGAGGGAAAGGACCTGCTGACGGACACAATCAAGGCGGACTGGGCGAAGGCGATCCTGGAAAGCGGCAATGCAGCTCCGGACGCGGTCACCGGCGCCAGCCTCCAATTTTCCGCGGCTTCCGTGCAGGAGGCAATGACGGAAATCCTGAATAAAATGACCGGGAAATAATCCCGGAACGGATGAAACATTACGGGGACCGCGGACGGAATGCATCCGCGGTCTCCCTTGCATACGGGAAACACATTCATGAAAAAGATCGGAAAATTTCTGTCTTCCATGCCTTTTGCAATCGCGCTGCTGGTATTGCTGGCAGCGGCGTGCGCACTGTGTTCCACCATTCAGCAGGGACTTGGCTATGACGCGTACGCGGCGCAGTACGGAGAGCGTACAGCCGGACTGATCCTGGCTTTACGGTTGGATGACGCTTTTCACAGCTGGTGGTTTATTGCCCTGAGCGGATTCCTGTGCCTGAACCTGATATGCTGCAATCTGCTGAGACTGCCGGCATTGCTGCAGCGGATCAGGGCTTTCCGGAGCCCGGAGAAAACAGCGGCAGGCAAGACGGATGCCGCTGCCAAAGGAACAGGTGATCCCGGAAAGATTTTCAGCGCACTGCGCCTTCCCAAACCGACAGAAAAGAACCAGGGGGCGTGCCTGTTTGCCGCTTCCAATCTTCCCGGTTTCTGGGGCGCCTGGATCTGCCATCTGGGGATTCTGCTCCTGATTCTTGGCTTCGCGCTCGGACAGATCTGCATGAAACAGTATACGGTATATGCGCTGCCCGGACAGACTAAGGAAATGGAAGACAGCGGCCTGTGTGTGACGGTGGATGACTTCCGGGTGGAACGGACAGAGCAGGGAACGGTCAGGCAGTATACAGCTGCGCTGACAGTTTCGGATCCGAAAACCGGAACGCAGCAAAGCACCCAAGCCAGCGTGAACGCTCCAGCCAACGTGTACGGGTATAAGTTTTTCCAGAATTCCATCGGCTGGGGAGCAGACGTAAAGGTTCTGAAAAACGGGGAAGAACTGCAGAAGGAAGCGCTGTGCGCCGGTGAATTCTTCGCGGTAAAGGACAAACCGGAACTGGTGATCTACTTTCCTGCGTTTTACCCTGACGCTGATTCCCGTGAACAGGGAATGTCTGATTCCACGGAACCGGTTAACCCCGGATACCTTTACCAGGTTTATTACCAAGGACAGATCCTGGGAATGAATGTACTCCGCGCTGGTGAAGAACTGACGATTGATGAATATACCGTACTGTTTGAGAATCCGCGGCACTACACGCTGATTGTGGCCAAACAGGACCGATTTACCATTCTTGTCCTGCTTGGAGGGCTGATCCTGCTCGCAGGCTTGGTACTGGCTTTCTGGATGGTTCCCCGCAAGGTGTGGGCAATACGGGAAAACGAACGCTGGCTCATATACGGCAGATGCCTGAAAAACGGTGCGCTGTTCCGCGAGACATTTGAAAAAGCTGCAAAGGAAAGTGGGTTTGAGCCCTGCCTGCCGGAAGAAGACAACCGGAAAGAGGAGAATATGTGATGCTTCAGACAGAAAATGTATGCTTTACCATCATCGCGATCGGTTACTTTGCGTTGACGATCCTGAACTTTGCCTTTGTTGCAATGAAGAAGGAAGGACTTGCCAAAACTGCATTCTGGCTGCAGGCAGGGATCTTTATCCTGCATACCGCCGCACTGGTGCTGCGGGGAATCGGCGCCGGACACTGGCCGATGACGAACCAGTATGAGTTTTCCACGAGCTTTGCCTGGGCCCTGTGCCTAGTGAGCCTGATCTTTATCCGGAAATATCACTTTCCGGTGCTGGGCGCCTTTTCTTCGCCGCTGATCCTGCTGATGATCGGATATGCCGCCCTGCAGAACAGGGAAGTCAGGGAACTGATGCCTTCCCTCCGTTCCAGCTGGCTGGCATTCCATGTATCCACGGCGATCATTGCCTACGGCGCATTCGGCGTGGCCTTTGTACTATCCCTGATTATCCTTTTCAGGGGAAAAATGAAGGAGGACGGCTTCTGGGGAAAGCATATTCCGCAGCCTGAAAAACTGGATCAGATCAGCTACAGGAGCGTATGCCTGGGGATGCTGTTCCTGACCCTGACGATCCTGACCGGTGCCATCTGGGCCGAACAGGCCTGGGGCAGTTACTGGTCCTGGGATCCGAAGGAAACCTGGTCCCTGGTCACATGGATTATTTATGCCGTTTACCTGCATCTTCGCCTACGGCGTGGATGGAGGGGAAAAGCCGCTGCCTGGTTTGCAGTTGTCGGTTTTATCTGCGTGATTTTTACCTATATCGGCGTGAACACGTTCCTACCTGGAGTCCACAGCTATGCCTGATCTTCGGGAGGGGAGATAAAACATGAGTTTCCAGACATTTGAGATTACAGCAGGAATGCCGGACATCCGCCTGATGGGACGGATGGATCCGGAACAGAAGCCTTTGGCTCTGGACTGGACGGGGAGCGGAATGGAATTCCGTTTCCGAGGGACGGACGCCTGGGCCAGGCTGGAGGCGCCGGCGGCGTCTCCCGTTATGTGGATGATGGTACTGGCGGACGGTGCTCCGGTTACCCGATTCCCGGTGGAACCCGGAATCAGACTGTATCCGCTGCTGCTCGGGCTGGAGGCGGAACAGGAACGTACTGTGACCCTGATGAAGGAAACCCAGTGCATGCCGGGCGATCCGGCGGCAACGGTGCTGCTGCACAGCCTGCGGATCGACGGTGAACTGCTTCTGCTGCCGGCAAGGGAGAAAAAGATTGAGTTTATCGGGGACAGCCTGACCAGCGGGGAAGGCGCGCTGGCGGCGAAGAACAATATGGAATGGGTGACTCCCTGGTTTTCTGCGAGAGGAAACTATTCCTGGTATGCCTGCGACGCGCTGAACGCGGAAAGGAGTATTCTTTCCCAGAGTGGCTGGGGTGCTTGCTGGGATTACCAGCATACGGAGCAGAACAACCTGTCAGACGCCTATGAATACACTGTGGGTGTGCTGCAGGGACCGGAAGCTGAAGCCCGTGGATGCCGGAAAAAGTGGGATTTCAGCCGGTGGCAGCCGGACATCGTATGTATCCGGCTGCTGACCAACGACAACAACGGCATGAACGAGCGAAAGTCCTTTGAGGTAGACAGGGAAAAGGTCATACAAGGTGCGGTGGACCTGATGCACAAAGTTCGGAAAAACAACCCGAAGGCAAAGATCGTATGGATCCTGCCGGCAACGGATTGCCGGCCGGAACTGGGAGCGGAAGCGGTCAGGAGAATGCATGAGCAGGGGATCAAGGGTGTTTATGCCTTTACATTGCCCGATTACGGGCCGGATGAGATGGGTGCTCGCTGGCATCCGAACGCTGAATACAACCGGATGGCCGGGATGAAACTTGCGGCATTTCTGCGGAATCTGACAGATGCTGCTATTGGATAACAGGAGGTAACCTATGAAAAAATGGTATGATGAAGAATATGAATTCAATATCGAAGTAACCGGCTTTCTGCATGGGGATCATACGGAGCGGTACTGCAGAAACGGGGAAGAGGTCGGCGACAGATATACCTGTACTTATGGATGTCCTGTCAACAAAGACGGATATGGGATCTGTTCCAAAACCATGATGATGCTTTATCCTTTGATGGAAGCTGTTCGAAGCGGAGGCGACATGACCAACCTTGGCGGTGACGGCAAGTATTCAAAAACGATTGTATGTCCGGACGGATGTGTGATTTTCAAACTGACCGCAACGCCGCTGGGAAATGAGAACTTCCATAAAGGCGGATTCTGGGAATACCCGGATCAGACATAAGATACCGGATTCTGAGCTGGTTTTTTCCTGTTCATTCGTTGACGGAGGAGAAACAGAAACCTATAATAGATTTAATCATTTTGTAAGGAGGCGGAAGCCATGGCCAAACTGACCATTGACCGCGAGACCTGCAAGGGCTGCGGCCTCTGTGCCGATGTTTGTCCCA